>Ga0209629_10003792_pt1 | contig 10986 bp, 4 predicted proteins | sample TergutCu122P5_FD_187286 | JGI IMG/M metagenome (GOLD analysis project Ga0209629, IMG submission 187286) | Cubitermes ugandensis P5 segment gut microbial communities from Kakamega Forest, Kenya - Cu122 P5 (SPAdes) (version 2) | ecosystem: Host-associated > Arthropoda: Insects > Digestive system >... | reverse complement strand
CGCCAGAAGAACGGGCACGATTGACAGCGGAAGGGCTTCCAGAGTGGGTGTCGGATTCCCAGTGGAGTTCTCAACCCTCTATAGCCGTGTGGCAGGGGGAAGAGAAAGCGATGCGATCCTTGGCGCAATCCAAGCCGGTTACTTGGGAATACGCAAAGGCACAGGCGGAACGCATCAACAAGTAATTGATAATAATTTAGTTCTTGAGTCTATCGCTCTTGAAGGGCGAAATACCGGCGCGTTTATTGACGATATTCTTAAGGTAACCGACAAAAAAGAACATTTTGATAAAGGCGCTGAGTCGTATGTATATCTCTCCAAAGACCGAACAAATGTCATCAAGCTTAATGACACACATCTATCCGAAGGTTTCCAAGATTTCCTCGCCCGCATAGCGGCGCACAATCAAGCATTTCCTAAAGATAAGTACCGCATTATTGGCTTTGCCGAAAATCCAGACGCTCGAACAACTGTCGTTTTACAACAACGATTCGTTGACGCACAAGGGCGAGAAACAAGCCAGGATGCCATTGACGCTGAATTGCGAAGGCGTGAATTTTCTTTGGTGCCAGGAAGTCGTCAAGGAAAAGAGACTGGCACTTGGGTAAGTAAGGATGGCCATATAGAAATTGAAGATGCTCGCCCCGCAAATGTTTTGACTGACCGTGATGGCGAATTGCACTTCATTGACACGCTTATCCAGGATTTTCGACTGGCGAATACCAGCGTCGAAGAACTCTTTAACACTATAAACTCGGATGGTGAGGCGAAATTCTCGCTTGCCGAAGACCGGACTACGCAGAAACAGTCAGAAGAGTCTGCGCTAAGAGATATTGCCAGAAAATATCCAAGTGATAATCCTGATGTTCTTTTCTCGCTTGCCAAGCCAGAGCAAAAAACCCAACTATCAGAAATATTTCATGAAATAAGCGCGAAAGAATTTATTTCTTTGCGCAACAAGAGCCAGCGCCCTGAATTCCTGACGCCCTACACAGCGGAAGAAATGAAAGGATGGCGGCATTTTGCGACTGACGATGGTGTTGGCTTTACCCTTACCGATAAAGACGATATAATAGGAGTAGTCAATAATTCTGGACGGAAGGGCGCTGGTGTTAACGCATTGGTTGAAGCTATTGCCAAGGGCGGTAAGACGCTCGATTGTATAGATGGTCGATTAGCTGATTATTATCATAAATTTGGATTCACAGAAATAAATCGCGTTGCATGGAACGATCAATACGCGCCAAAGGGATGGAATTATGAAAAGTATGGCAGGCCAGACATTGTCTTCTTCGAGTATCCCGAAGAACTTTCCAGAAACCGTGAAGACATACTCAGACGTTTTGAAAACAATGGGGGTAGACAGTCTGAGCGTAGAACCGTGGGTACAGAATCTGGCAGTGGAGAGTACGCAACGCCTAATGCAAGAACACGGGAAGGAGTGGGTCTGGCAGAATCGGGTTCGGCTGAAGGAGGAACTGGAACTGATAGACTCGATGTAAAAACCACCACCGAAGAGCCGCTTTTCTCCAGAGCGGAACCTCACCTTACCCCACCTTTTGTTATCTCGGCGGAGTCGAATAATCCCGCCGCTGACTTGGCCGAGCAAATCGGTCAAGCCGCTATTGACGCTAATTTCCTTAACTCCCGCCCATTTCTCGGTCTTATCAAAGACCTGAACCGCAGGCTGAGAAAACGGAAAGAAAACGACGAGTTCATCCGCCAACTCTCCGCCACTCTTCTGAATGAACGCAGAATTGGCAACGATATTTTCGGCGTCCTGGCTTCACAGGCTGGCGGAAAAGACATGCCGGTTGTCAAAGCCGCAGCCAAAGAACTGACGGATTGGTTTGTTAATCATGGTGACATCGCTACCAAAGAAGAGCGACGCGCCATGGTTGATAGCCTAAACGAGACACAGTTGGCCAGCGCGGTTAAAGCTGCTTTCCTTGGCAGATCGGCATTCGAGCCAAAAGTATCGACTGCGCCTCCTGTCAGCCCTAAAACCGATCCCATTTCAGTTCAAACCGCTAAAAGCCGTATCGTCGCCGGCGAAGACCGCGCTACCGTCGCGGCTACTTCAGGCTTTTCAATGGGTAAGAATGGCACACTCACTTTCACGGTGACGCCGGAGATGGTGACGGTATCCGAAGACGCACAGTTCCCGATACCAGGAGAAACCACGCTTGGCGAGATACTGAATGATTCGCCATTGATTACCGCCTTTCCTATACTGCGCGGCGCCCGTGTAATCGCCAACGATGGCGTGCCCGATGTATGGAATGGAGAATGGCCGCCAACCTTTATCGTACCCGAACAGACTGACGCGGCTACAGCGGCGACGGCGCTTTCCACCGCCATTCAAAAGTCTCTGCAAATTCCCCTCGATGATATTGGGCGCATACTCACCAATGGCAAAATCACCGACTCCAACATTATGACGAAACCCGGCGTCGATGTGGAAGCCTTCAGGGAAGCGACGGGAATTACCGTAATCCGCGATGATTCGGCCATGGATCATGTGGTTAGCGGAGAGAGCATTGACAGTAACGAAAACGTAGCGCCCAAGGTTGACCGGCGTGGCAGCGTGACCAGGGTATTGCTGGGCGGTACACAAACACCACTCGCGGCGCAGTATGAAGTACGGCCACTATCTGAACTCATCGCCAGTCATCAGCCAAATAACTTCTTTGAGCGTAATCCGAATTATCCTGAAGGCGTACAGGAACGAGATTATACAAATGACAAGAATGAGCAAGCAAAAGTAATAGCCAATTCTATCGCCGGTTATTTCGACCCTGCCCATATCATCAGCACCGACGCTTCGGCGCAGGGCGGCACACCCATCATTATGCCAAACGGCGTGGTGGTGTCTGGTAATGGCCGCGCCATGACCTTGCAGATGCTTGGCGATAATGCGCGGCAACGCTATAAGGATATGCTGTTCGACCAGGCCGCTACCTTCCGCTTGACACCAGAGCAGATCAACGCCGCAGGTGATTTCCCGGTACTTGTGCGTGTACTAACCGATACCGGAGACCGTACATCAGGCCAGCTTTCACGTATATTCAATACGCCACTCAGCAATTCGCAGCGTACCGACATCAAGGGTATTGGTGTCGCCAGACTGATTTCTCCGGAATCATTGCAACTTATTTACGAGCAATTGCCGGAATTTAACACCCTGCGCAAGTTCTTTGACGATAAGAGTTCACAGGCAGCCGTTAATAGTCTTATTCAAGACGGTGTTATTCCGCAGCAAATGATGAGCGAACTGGTTAAGCAAAACGCGGGTGGCTTAATGCTGACCAGTGACGGCAAGAATCATATCGAGGCGGCATTACGTGGAACGATTATCAATGATCCGCATATCATGAATCTGGCTAAAGCGTCACATTTACAGAAGATAGACCGCGCTATTCCATCGCTCGTCTATCTGAAATCAGCGCGTGAAAATGGCTGGGATTTATCTGAAAAGATCAAAGGGGCATTACAGGTCATCAATAGCGCGGAAAGTCATGATATGGCCTTACAAGCCTATCTGAATCAACAGACGCTTGGCGATGTGCGCACGCCAGAAGGCGTGGCGGTACAGCAATTTCCCGGCGCCGATTTGCGCAAGGATGCCGTTGTCCGCACATTGGCAACCTATCTGGATGAAGCGACCAGTAAAGAGTTTGCGGCACGGGCGGCTGTACTTGCCAATTACGCGCGGATAGCTGAAACGGCGCGGGTACAGCAGGGTATGTTCGCTGTTGCCAGCATCGGCCCATCGCAGGCATTCCGTAACGCCTTCGGCAAGGACGTTATTGCTGCTGGTAACGAGGCTCGCTTGGCTACTGAAGCTGAGAATATGCTCACGACCGGTGAGATTGTTACACATCGAACCAGGACTACTATTCCTGATACAGCGGAAGTGGTTCTCTTCTCACGGCGCGAACCGCTCGGCATGTTCAACTCCGCGTCACAACCCGCCGCGCTCGATCCGCAAGATGTGGCGGTGATTATGGCCGGGCTGAAAGGCAATGTTTCTTCCACTATCCGCGTGCATTATTCGCCAAGTTCATGGAGAGCGCAGACCGGTGGAGACGAAGCGGTACGTTCGTTCATCGCCCCGGATGGTTACGCTCATATTCGCGCTTACGACACCACACTTGAAGAATTTCGTAGGGGCGTAATCAATGTCGCGCCATTCAAATCGTTTGCTGATGAGGCGATAAATGCTGAAAAAGAGGCACTCTTTCGCGAGCGGGAAGGGCTTAGCTACTTCTCGTTACGCCGTGAATATAACGATAGAGCAAAAACCATAGAGACCATTGAAACGCCGATGGATATAGGTGGGTCAATCTTATTCTCCAGGCAGTTTGATGAAGCCCAAAAAAATCAGCGTGAACGTAACCAACGCGCCCTTGAATTTGTTGACCATGGCGAAGGAGAAGGGCCGATCCGAAAAAAGATACGGCAATTCGCGTATCAATCGTGGATTCCGATATTTCTTGGCCGTAATTACATGCCAAGATTTGAATCTTCCTATACTGCCAGAAATCCACTTGGCACCTTTGGCGGTACTCTTTTCGCTGGAATAACAACGGCAAATAAAAGGCTCAACCGTTATCTGAGAAATCAGGTGCGCATGGCTGAGCTCATGAAACGGTTGTATCCGAACCATGACTTTTCTCTCGGTTATGAAGCGGCGGTACAGGGGAATCCGCGCCATTACGTCATTTATGACGTTCGTAAAATTGCCAAAGAGCTTGATCTGGTTACGAAAGAATGGGGCGCCAAGAAAATAGACAATATCATCTTGATAAAAAAGATTTTAGCGGAGCATAGAAAATGGATTTCCGATAACTACGTGGAGTATGTAGCCCCAGGAATACGCGCTTCGGTAAATAATTTACCAAAGGTGCTGACACGAGACATTGATATGATCGACGCGCATTTATCATATAACTGGGATCATCGCGCGTATACCATATATACAGATAGAGATAGCAATTATCTCGATTCCGTTATCCGTCGTCTCGGCCAAAAAGATACCGCAACCGGAGACGAACGGTATGACGCATTGTTGCGTCATTTTAGTGGCGAGGACAATCCAGATTTGAATGATTTGACGTCTGACGTTTTCTCGAATGCGCTTAACTTCTGCAAGGAAATTCAGAATAGATTTGGTCATCTTGGCGGAGGAGAAGTCTCTTCTGATTTGTTCAATATTTCATCGTTGAAAAAGCGGCGCATTACTTCGGCTGATCTGCAAAAATTTATGGGCTTGGTAACTGATCCCGCTTCCGTCGCCATTATTTCCGCTGAAGAGCATCAAAGGATTATCGCACGATTGAACCAGAATCTTGAAAGCGCCAAAGCGTTGGTTGCGAGTGGGCTTGGACAAGTACAGGGTAGCAGACGTTTCTTTGAATCTGGTCAAACGATTAGATCACTTGGCCGTGGCAGTGCCCTTGGCGCAATGGAGTATATGCCGAACGCTGTTAATCAGATAAAGGCTATTCAGAATGAAATCAATGCCATGACCATGAGCAACAACGATGTCATTCTGAGAACCATCTCAGCGTTTAAGCTAGGGAAAACCGTTCTCAATCTGCCACTTGCCGTAAATAACGCCTGGGGAAATTTAACGATTGCCGCGTTAAATGGCCGGTTATGGCAGATGAGAAGTAAGCATATGCGCGTAATGAATGACCGATTCTTTACCTTTGTCGGCACAAAAGATGAAGCAAAGATAAGCGCATATTCGCAGCAAATACTACGCGAAATGACCGCGACTGGTCTTCTCGCCAGTAGTCCGCACGCGGTTGATGCTGAGGTGATGGGCCGTGATGGCAGGCGTATGTATACGATGATTGCCAGGGGAATTTCTCATATGCTCCCAAAAACCCTTGGCGACGAACTGGTATGGAAAATAGAAGCGGGCCAGGAAATTGCGCAGCATTTCTACGAAAACGGCGATGAATGGTACAAGATACTTTCCTATATCGACGCTAAGGAAACGGCATTATTGCGTCTTGAAGTGGATGGGAAGAACCTGACGGTGGAAGAGAAAAATCAAATTGCGATGCACGAGGCGGCGGAACATACGGTAGCTGAATCCGCCGTATATTCAGCAAATCCAAAATTTGTTCGGTATTTGACGCAACCGGGCACATACAGAAGACTTCTTGTCAATGATTTTGTTGGGCATAATCTTCAGATGCTTCGTCTGCGCTGGACGGTATGGCAGTCAATTTTCCACGATATGGGCGAAATAAAACGCCTTGCTGGTAATATTTCTCCAGAGGCTTCCGCTTATAAGAAAGCAATATGGGGCGATCTGGTCAGAAAGTCGATTGGTGTTGGTATCGCCGGCGCAATGGATGTTGCTTATGTTTCCGGCGCCGCGTTGTTGCCGCATTTGCTTTGGCAGTTGGCTGGCGGCGGAGATGAGAAGGACGATAAAGATTTCTATTCCACTAGCAATATCTTGACCCTGGCGTTCTATGGCAAGGGCGTTCCTAGTCCAATTTTCTTTGGAGATTCAGATAGATTTACAGTTTGGGGATATAACGATGCGAGAAACTGGGCCACAATGGCGCCCACGCCAGACCCTCAGCCGACGGATGATCCAAAGTTATTGGCTGGCGTGAAAGACATCATGGGTAATTTCACGCCACTAGGGAATCCAGATGGCAAAACATTCATGGAGCGAATTCTATCTTTGGCACATCTGCGCGATCCGCTAAGCAACAAAGAAATATCACCAGAAGAAGCGGCAAAGAAACTTGCCATGATGGCGGCCCCCCAATCAATTTATTCGGTGCAGCAGAATTTCTTTGGTGTTGACAACAAGGAACCGCCACCGTTCATAATTGGCATATTGAATATGCTTGGTATGCGTATAACAAAAAGTGATGTGCGCGATATTACTTCCAAATACGCATACGAGAACAGGAAAAAGGATATAGTCAGCGCAAAGACCAAGATTCTTGGCGCAAACTCGCCGGAAGCATTGAGGCGTGTTGTTTCTGGTATGTGCGCTGATGTTGACGAATTTGACAAACAGGACAAATTCGCTGTCAGAAATTTGAAAAAAAGACTTACAAATGATGAGTTGGTTAAATATCTAACAAAAGATTTTAATACGGGCCGCGAAACTGGTATTTCAGAGAAGATGGCCAGAGCCATGGTCGATGGGAAAAATGTTCAAAGAGCGAAGGTGGTTGCCGCTATCAGGCACTATGCCAAAGAAATTGAAGCGAAATTTCCAGGGCAATCCGAGCAACTGATACGCTTGGCGCAGCAAGGGGCCACCAAATGACAGCAAAAGCCCCGACATCTTTGCCCCGCAAACGAGGAAGACCGCCGAAGAGTGCCAAGGAAACTCCTATCTCTGGCATCACCTTCGAGCAATTCTACCGCAATGTAGCTGTCGATATTCTGCGAGCAAAAGCAGCCAAGACGAACGAAGAACTTGCGGCGCTGCCCGATATGTTTGTCCTCGCCGGGGCAATGGGCCTTGGTAAAACCAGCGCTATTTTCCGCATAGCCTTTGAGTTGGCGCGTTGTGTGCCAGCGGTACCATCCGGTAATGAAATGCAGCGGTGGTCAAAGTGGCTTGTCGTTATGGGAACCATCGAGAAGGCCCGCACTGTCGCAAATGATATGGTGATGAGAGCGGTGCTTGGCGCACATGCCGCATTTACCGGAAAGACTTTCAAACTTGGCAAGCAGGATACGGTAGGCAGAGTAAATCTGCGCCTGCCAGATGGGACAATGCTGCTCATCGAGGTTGAGCTTGCCGGAGCCAGAAGCAAACTTTCCAGCTTGAACTATTCCACCGTCCTACTGCCGGAAATTCAGGAAACGCCACAAGATTTGATCGAGTATACCGCTACACGCAGCGGACGTTTTGTGAATCCTGATGTAAACGACAACGCCACCATACGCATCAATATACCAGGTGGTGAAGACATCGAGCTTTCTGGTTCCAGTAAAATCGGCTTTACGCTAGCCGACATTAACTGGGAAGAACCGAGTCATCCGAGCAATATCAACCTATTTGGAGAGAAGCCACGGGTTACTTCCAAAACGATTTATATGCCGCAGCCGATTCGTTTTGTTGAAGGAGAGTTACCGGCGGATACACCTGAAGGTCTGCATGTCGCTGGCACACTGTGGAATAAAGATGGCTTTTTTGTGCCAAATATGGACGCCGTTCATCTTACCAAATACCACGCTGACCCAAAAATTCCAAATAGCGGGTTCTGGTATTGGCTCCGTCGCGCCAAGACCTATTCACAAAATAAAGAATACGGCAAAATCGAACGCTGGCTCTTTGGCATTCAACAGACACGCAAGAGCGCCAACGGTTATTATCGCCGCTTCGACCCGCAGAAAAACGTCGTCTCACTCGATGGCGAATACATTTCTGGCCGTCATCTCGTCATCGCCTATGATCCTGGCGTCAATGCCGCGTGGATTGCCGGATTCATCAATGAAGAACAGAAACTCGTTATCTTCATGGAATGGATGTTTTCCAGCGCCTCCGGCTGGTCTCCGACAGAGCAGTTGGCGCAGTACGTTTACCCGGCCATAGCGGCCACGCAACCTACTTCCGTTGCAATCGTCCTCGATCCCGCCGGTGCCGCGCTGGGAAAAAGCCGGATGCAGGAAGGAGGCGGTATCAGCGTGTATGCCTCTATCCGTAGATTCTTCAGCGAAAACGAGCGCGAGTTCGGCGCTCCAGTTGAAGTGGTATTCTCGCCACTCTCCAATACACAAATTGCCAAGCGATTGGGCGCTCCGAATTTCTTCTTGCCCGATAAACTTAAAATTGACAAAGGATGTTATAATCTTATTGCTGGTCTCGATGGTGATTATATCGTCGGCATGGACGATGTAGGCGAGGAAAAACTTGTAAAAAGTCAGAAAATATCGCATCTTATGGAAGCGTTTCAATATCTGTGCTGGAATGAATGGGATAAACGGGAACGCGCCAAAGAAGATCAATATACATGCTCAATATTTCATAGAAGATAAAGGAAGGAGATAATGGAATATGGGAAAGATATGTAAGTGTAATAGCAATTTCGATGAAAGTCTTATCGAACCATTGCTGAATATAAAGACAAAAGCGGAAACACATTCATTGCAATTTAAGACATTGCACATGTTCCCCGCACGCGCGGGGGTGATCCCCCGGCGCTGCGCACGTAGATGTCCGTGGTCGTATGTTCCCCGCACGCGCGGGGGTGATCCTTGGCGCGGAATGGTTACCGCAAAAAAAGCAGAATGTTCCCCGCACGCGCGGGGGTGATCCCGGGGCACGAGATTCGTAATTCTGGCTCACGATATGTTCCCCGCACGCGCGGGGGTGATCCGTGGGCATGGCTGACGAAATAGGCAGCCTCGAGATGTTCCCCGCACGCGCGGGGGTGATCCTGTCAGCGGCGCAATTGCAATAGACCAAGTTGCATGTTCCCCGCACGCGCGGGGGTGATCCTGACCCCAGCATCGTCGATGGCGTCGAGATGTCATGTTCCCCGCACGCGCGGGGGTGATCCTGGCACTTCAGTTGCAATCCCGATGAACCTGGCATGTTCCCCGCACGCGCGGGGGTGATCCTCTTGTCCAGCGCAATTGCGCCGCTAACATCCAATGTTCCCCGCACGCGCGGGGGTGATCCCTTGGTCTATCGCAATTACGCCGCTAGACGTTAATGTTCCCCGCACGCGCGGGGGTGATCCCTGTTGTTGAGGCAAAATGTCCTGTAAAGCGCCATGTTCCCCGCACGCGCGGGGGTGATCCTTGCAACGATAATCTTACACCAGGACGGCACATATGTTCCCCGCACGCGCGGGGGTGATCCTCTTAATTAATGAGGGAATGATTATGGAAAAGTATGTTCCCCGCACGCGCGGGGGTGATCCTCAAAGCCGCTGAATCGGCGCTTGAAAAGGCGCATGTTCCCCGCACGCGCGGGGGTGATCCCAGCCCGCGCCAGCAAAGAAAAGTGGAGTTTTGATGTTCCCCGCACGCGCGGGGGTGATCCCAAGGGTAGGGTAGTATATTAATTATTTTTTTTATGTTCCCCGCACGCGCGGGGGTGATCCCCATTCCGCGCCAATTTTTTAATGGGGGGATATATGTTCCCCGCACGCGCGGGGGTGATCCTAATAATCTTCTTCAAACAAGAAAAAGGCGAGATATGTTCCCCGCACGCGCGGGGGTGATCCTCTCACTTACCCCGGCACGTTTCGCCAAGATAAATGTTCCCCGCACGCGCGGGGGTGATCCCACATTCTCGGCCTTGCATGGCCTCACTTCCTGATGTTCCCCGCACGCGCGGGGGTGATCCTATACTACCATCCCATACGTTCATAATAACCTCATGTTCCCCGCACGCGCGGGGGTGATCCCGTCAATTCAGCATGAAAAAACTGGTTGGTGTTATGTTCCCCGCACGCGCGGGGGTGATCCGGTTAAAATGTAAATCGAAATTTTTTAACAGCTATGTTCCCCGCACGCGCGGGGGTGATCCTTATGGCGGCAATATATCATTCCTAATCAGGCAATGTTCCCCGCACGCGCGGGGGTGATCCCGACTAAAAAGGTTAGAGTTTTTATCAGGAATAATGTTCCCCGCACGCGCGGGGGTGATCCTAGATAGTGGTAGAAATAAGCAACAACAGGAAGATGTTCCCCGCACGCGCGGGGGTGATCCTATATAGAGATGGTATACAGTATGCTTGTTTTAATGTTCCCCGCACGCGCGGGGGTGATCCGTACATACGCCGCTTGGCAAGCCTATACCCATAATGTTCCCCGCACGCGCGGGGGTGATCCTGGTATCGCCATCTAATACCTGTATTTTCCCATATGTTCCCCGCACGCGCGGGGGTGATCCTTGCGGGCGATGAACCAGCCGGCCACTATTCCCATGTTCCCCGCAGGCGCGGGGGTGATCCTGGCTGCCCTTCCGGAAGGCTGGTC
>Ga0209629_10003790_pt1 | contig 10989 bp, 5 predicted proteins | sample TergutCu122P5_FD_187286 | JGI IMG/M metagenome (GOLD analysis project Ga0209629, IMG submission 187286) | Cubitermes ugandensis P5 segment gut microbial communities from Kakamega Forest, Kenya - Cu122 P5 (SPAdes) (version 2) | ecosystem: Host-associated > Arthropoda: Insects > Digestive system >... | reverse complement strand
AACCCACCCCGGCATCCCGAAAGTTTGACAAAATCAAACCGGAATGCAAATTGAGTGGAAAATATTTAGTGTTTCTATTCCAACATCCTAATTAGTTTAAAAATTGCTGAATTTAGGATGCCAACATCCCAAGATATTCGGAAAAAAGGCAGTAAAATTCTAGAACTACCGCCAGTTCATAATTGTTTTACATTAACAATGACAAATAAATTGGTTGTCATCATAAATAGTCTAAAGTACCAAAAATTAAGAAAATTTTACTATATGAAATGAAATTTCTTGTACAGAATTACAGCTGCCGCCAGACCCCTGACTAGGGGGCTACCGCCTCCAGATCCCTGTTCTCTGTCCTCAACTGAATTTGTTGAACCCCCCCCCCCCGAACAAAATTCCTGGGTACGCCACTGTGTTTCATTTATGCATCTCATTTCCATACGGGCCATCCAGACACTCTCTGGTTCCATCAGCAGGTCGTTGCTCCCACTGGATTAATTAGGCTTATTTATTTATCCAGACACAAAACAAACACCGTGCTTAAACAAAACATGGGCCTGAGTTACAACACACCACCAGGAACCAAGCAGGTAGCACATGCAATGTTCCCCTGTATTAAGACTTGATGGTTTATTAATGAATGAGTTTTCATTTATAGACCACGTCTGTAAACAAAGCAACCCAAATTCACAGTAAAAACAGTATAATATATCTGCTGAATTGCACTGCAGTGACATTTATTCACTAACATATTGAGTAACATCTGCAGTATTACACACCTGGGTACAATAAACACAGTATACTTGCTATTTACAGTAACCTTCTAAGAGCAAATTATCAGACAGAACTACTTATAATTATCAGTTACTTGGGTACAGACTTGACATACGTAGGAACACCTTTTACATGGAACATTTTTACATTCATATTTATAGTCTCTTTACAAATTATGGAAGCACTCAAATATTGTCATATGTCATTTCTAATAAGTGTGACTGCTGTACAACCAAAATATTGACTTATGGACGTGTATTGACCATATTTATTTATTTCAACAAAGACAACAATAAATAAAATATTTTCATTTCATTTAGGTGAGTCTCAGAAATATCTAATTCTTGCCTTATTCTTTACAGCTCTAATTTAAATACATCTGAACACTTCATTATTCACTGAACACCAGCAAATACAGGATTACATGGATAAAGAGAACATGTGGGTCTCCAAGAAGAAGTAAAGGGAAATGTCTATATGTAGCTCCACACTTTCAATAATGCTATTAAGGTAAAATGGTTCAAATGTATGGAATCTGAATAAAAATTCAAATATATTTTTTCCCCACTATCTCTGTCCTTTATCAACTCTTAACTCATTACATGCTCCAATGTACATAATTTTTCCTGACTATTAATTAATTTTATCAAGATCATATCATTCTATTTATACATGCCCAGTATTCCATCCAACACAACTATTCGTCTTTATATAAGAACAGCTACACGCTTTGGTCTGAACAGACCATTATCAGGCTTTTAATGCAATGTTGTAAAACAAGGTAAAATGTAATACATATGAATTCACCATTCATAGTTTGTACTGTGTGGGATCCCACAAATTTACAATCTTAGTTATTCACTACCTGGCAGTATGTAACATTTTTTGTAGGTCTTATTAATATGTATATAAGTGGTGTTAGTTGACTACTGCATGGTTTGTTTGTCGAATATTCAAGATATTAATTATTTTTTGTGTATTGGTTGTATCGACATGATGGTATTTTGGTGTAACATTTGACAACCTGAGACCGAGTCTCAGGCAGTCACCTAATAGTAATAATTTCTTCCTACTTTATAACTATTTTAACACCACTAATATACATCTTATTAAGACCTACAAAATAATTATACGCTGTCAGCTACTGAATGACCAAGATTGTAAACTGCGGGATCCTACAGATTAAAACCTATATATAGTGAATCCATACAGATTACACTTTACCATATTTTCTAAACACAGTATTGAAAACCTGATGATGGTCTATTAAGACTGAAACATGTTGTTATTCTTAAACAAAGACAAATAGTTCTGTTTACAGGATATTTAAAGTTTATTACTGAGTGACTGATGATTAATGTTACATGCATGTCACATTTTAGGTTCTGATGGCAGGGAGTATATTTCGGGTTTGTGGGCTGTGATGCCATGTACTTCAGTAGACAGGTACTAATACTTTGAGGAACCTTCAAGGTACTATATATGATGAAGATGGCAGCAGCAAGTTCCCTCAAAATGTTGCTACCTGCACGGGGCTGGGATAATGCGGTCAGTATAGCAATTGCTACGGACTGGATGCTTTGGGGTTAGAATACCCAAGGAGAAGAGATTTCCCGCACCCATCCAGACCAGCCCAGCCTCCTGTACAAGTTCTGAGGCTCTGTCTGGGTGTTAAAGCGGCAGAGGCATGGCATTGACCATCCACCCCCATTTAGCACCAAGATTAAAGAAGAGGGTCCAGCTATATGCCTACCCCACCTCTGTGCCTTCATGGCATGTTATAGGCTGAACTTTACCTTTACCTACTCAAGTACAGAACATCTCATCCCAGAAGACCAAAAGCATTAAATTCATACTGTTCAAGTGTAAAAAACATAACGTGCAAAACAGAAATGCAAACGGATAAAAGTCAGGATGAAAAGTTGCCCTGCAAAGAAAATATTTACTAGAGTTTTCAGATTTTAAATGCTCTAAACTTTGGGACCTTTTACACAGAACAAATATCGGGTTAAGTAACAGCAAATAGCCACAACACATGGGAAGGGCAGGAGACAGATAAGATAAGAAAAAAATGAAGGAAAAACACATGTTCTGTCATCACCTTCATAACAAGAAAGGACCTGTAATGAGAAATGACTGTAGTACACCAAGTGAGAATGGTACATCTGCTTTTAGCATGCATGCAGTCTGTTGGTAGTGTTACTGGCCACAGAGTACCTTACATATCCCTATGTTTTGTTCCAACTTTGTTCAATCACACCAATCTTCAGTTATCACAACTGTAGATATTACGGCAAAGAAATAGGTTCATTTTTCTATCCATTTTCCCTTCGCAAAGGACATTCCAGCTCCCTTAAGAAATATGTTACAGATGAATTACATAGGGATAATCAGAAAGCACAAAAATAGATTACGAGGCAGCCATGGCATTCAAAAAGTTCTCATATGTATGACTTGTTAGAAAAAGCAGTTAAACCAACAGTGTGTATTACAGATGATATTTAAGCAGACATTTATTTCCTCTTCTTGTCCTAGCCTCTTGTAGTGATATCTGTGCATGGTATGGATACAACATTATCCTTCAGTTTCAGGGAACTGGCATATTTTGTAGACTTAAACACATCGAAGTTTTAGAATGAAAGTTTAGGGGCAAGTATTCTATTCACATGTGAAGCTAAACTTAAAAAACACTGGTTCAACAAAATGGCAGTGCATTACAAAGTTTTCACTAGTCACAGAATGCTATAATTCCCACAATCATTCCTACTATCCCACTATTGTGAAATGTCAAAAATTTCACTTCCCTCCAACATTACATAATCTTCAGTACCTTCAAGGGAGTTAACGATACATTTCTAGAACACACCTTGTAGCTCTTGCACATATCACAGGCCATGTTTCTTTGGACATTACTGATGCCACATGCAACCACTAGCAATGATTATTTTTGTGGACATGGAAATTCCACTGTGTTTGAGGGCTGTTAACCCAATTCTTTACCTCTGCTTTCTGTAATTCTTGCCCATGTTTTCCACAGCCATGCATCATTTCCTCAGATGAAGGTGGACCATATGTCCTCTGGCACCCCACCAACTATGCTCTTCCACTTAATTTATCACATTTAATTTGAAACCTACAGTACATAAAATCCTTGTCTGGTTACTTCACATAACTTTAACAGAAATTTATTGCCCATAAATTCACTAGACTGCATGCTACTTGGCAACCCACAGTACTAAACAGCTGATGTGAAGAACTGTGTAACATTGTTTCTTTCCAAGGATGAGCTATTTGGTAGCCACCACTGCCCTTCCAGCAAACAAAGGAATCTCAGTTGCTCTGAAGGTCATGCTGATGCAACTTGGGACCATAAGAGCAGGATAATTTTATACAGCATTCCCCTCTCCCAAAAAAAACTGGAGCCTTAGAATTAAGAAAATACAGTAATTTGAATTATACAGCCATGAACGGTTCCTATCCTGAGCCAGCCAAAACCAAGCCCCCATCACCATTGCAATTCTCTTAAATTCACGTGAATATTAACCGCCTGTTTATGCCCAGGTGTTCCAAGTGGTCTCCTACCTTCAGGTTTTCCTACCACAACTGTGCATGCATTTCTCTTCTTTCACATGTATGTATGCCACTTGACCAACACATGCAGGCTACACAAATAAAATGTTTAAAAGGTAATGGAAAATACATGAAAATTTTATGTATGATTAAGTTGGAAGTGAAAACTAAACAGAATTCTACATAAAAATGTATTGGCGGTGGGTGGAGAAGAACACACACAAACTGAATATAAGAAGTAGATGCAAAGACCCTTAAAGAACATGGAAATTCTGAGGGGGAGACAACACTGCTAGGAAAGGAATGATGAAACTGTTGGGAATACAGAAACTTTGCTGAATGGCAGTGCCACAACAGTTGAAATGTCAGGAGTTAATGATGACTTTACAGTAAATTTCTTGTAGTTATTTATAGACAGTGGTAGGCTAACTAGTTCTTCTCAGTAGACCCCAAGTGGGGATGGTCTCACCACTGACAAAATTTAGACACAGGAACAAATTCCTCCGATTCAAAAGCAACTGTATTTGCATTTTATATGTTTCTGTGTTGACTGTTCATAAAAGTTAACACACACAATGATGTATCTATCATCAAAGACTGAAGATGTGCAGTTATATTGCCCAAATAATATTCCCAAAAGAAAAATGATTTGTTTCAATACTTCTTACAAACTTCACCAGTTTTACAATCACACTTTTGTCACAAAAATGTACCAACACTAGATAATCATACCATTTCAAAACAGGACTGAATACACCATTAGGCACAGCCATACATGTTTCCATATTGTATCAGTCGATTTGAAAGGCCAGTTATGACAAGCATGAGGATGCACATTTTAATTCTGAGCAGGAAAATAATCTCTTAGTGACATAACTTAATCTACACTGCACATAAAGGTTCAATTTGAATCTAACAGAGAAAACAGCATTTCAATTAGATAGAGCAATGTTGGCAGAAAACTGGCAAAAATTTGTTCTTAACAAAATATTTGTTATAAAGTGATGTGTCTCTATTTTAATGAAGTGACTGATCAAAGGACACTGTCCTGATTCCATTAAATCTGACAGCCTCAGTCCAATTAGTGAAGTCAGGCTTAAAATAACAAAGAATAACTGATGAAGTGTCCCAGTTTCTGTTTTGTCAGATAAATTAAAATCATGTAGGAGCACCTAGTCAGACTTTGTCCATAACTCAGAAAGTCAAAATATGTGGACTTCAAGGGCTTAAACAGTAGCCAACATCAGCTATTTGTATTTAGCAATCTATGGCTAAAGTTTCATGGTACCTTGGACATTGTAACTATGTGACTATAAACATCTTATAGCTTTCTGAAATTAAACCATTTACTACATTCTGAATGTTTCCTCAGTCCAGACAGACAATTTCTCACAGTGTGCAAACTGCAAATGGCAAGTGCAAGCAAACCTTCTATTAAATCTCCATCTCAGAAACTGGCAAAAATATGTCATTTAAGTTAATGCCTACAAGAAGAAACCTCTGGTACACACTGGCTAGAAAATTATTAACATAAATAGTAAGAAGCTCAAAGAATCAGTTCCATCAACAGCAATTGCTTTCTACAGTGGACAGTTGCACAACGAACTATGACCAGTCTGCGAGGTAAACGTCCGAAATGCAGCACACTTTGGCACGTATATGGAATGAAGTTTGAGCTCTGCAGTCCTCTGGGCTATCGGTCTGCATCACTGGGTGATTAATGCCCGATATTTTGGGTCAGCATGGTGGTCCCATCTTCAGAGGTCAAATGTCCTTTGAAGAAAACTGGACATTTGCCCCTTGAAGCTGGGATCATCATGTCCCAGAAACAGTGGGCAACAATCACCCAGTGACATGGTGCAACATCCCAGCAAGAAGGAAGAGCCTGACTACATCACCACAAAAGCTTAAACACCCAAAAGAATAAAGTATGCCCACAGTAACTTATGAAAGTGACTATTTTCAAGAAAGTATGTGTGTGCGCATGCGTGTCCACACACAAAATGTGTTCATAACACATGCAACTCAGGTACACACAGCAAACATGAGATACATAATGGCAATAATATAATACCATTTCTCAAATTTTACTGGTCCACATATTTTCATGGTCACATCAATAATCAACCATGCAATATTTCTCATTGATAACTTAATGGTAAAATGTACAGTAGAGTATTACAGAATGATACACAGGCTTGCATAAATACAAGGAAATTAAAATATTTAACACTCACAACTCATAATTATGTTCACTGTTTAAGTCCCACTGTCACATCCTTGACATATTAATCCATGTATATTGCATAAAACACAGTACACAATATGTCCAGTGACTTTCAATTAGTACTTCACTACCACACAGAAGTGATAATGGATCCAGTTCTCAGCACTTAGAGAGCTACAGGTATTCCAAATTCAACACAATAAATGTTCAAAATTGCTACCTGCACTTTCAATGGACTCATTCAACCACAGAATATATAAACTTATGTAGTGCTTCTGGGTTATTCATGCATCCAGCACCATAAAAAATTAAGTAGTTCCTCTGTTTACACTCATTTACCATATATTTCACATATTCTTACAATCCAGTGCAGTGATTTCCAGTGAATGACGTGACCAATCATGTATACCACCACTGCCAATCCAATGGTCAAGTGCTTAGCTGCCTGTTCAAGAACGATCAAAAACTCTACACTTGTCAATAATGTTTAATATTTTGATATGATACAGCTTAGTTATATCTGTCCAAATACCATGAATATCAAATATCCATGGTTTCATAAACACTGAGAAATGGAACCATGTTCATGACATTTCTGACTGCATGTGGCCTGAGAAATGAGATTCTGCAGTATTCATACACAGTCACTGGAAGCCTGTATATGCCTTCACTCACTTTGACATTATACTTAGGTTAAGTTTACCTGTAAATGTCATTTAGTACCAAGTAACAAAGGGACTTGCAGACCTCACAATGGCTGCCACCACAAGAGCTATTTTCAAACTATGGCACTGCACATTTCATCATGGTTTCTAACTACATACAAGTGCACATTCAAACTCTATGCCATACTGCACCTATTCTATAAAACATTATACAGTATTTTCAACAGGTTACATGGCACATAAAAGTGCTTATTGTATTATATTTGTACTTTCTCTTCATGTATTTCAAAATATTGTGTTGACAACAGGTACTTTTCTACTTGGATATGCTCACGCTTCATCTGTACTGTTCTACTGTTCACAATATGAACAGTGTCTCTGGTAACAATTAACAACTCACTGGGAGCATTCAATCCTCACATTCCTTGTCATACATAGAAATAATTAATGGCAAGAATTCCATAATTTTAAAGACTGGTGTTTATCGGATATCACACCATATGGGTCCCATCCCAGAATACAGAAAATCTTCACATTCCCTGCCATGAAAACCTAAAATCTCTATTCCACAACTCTGCTGTCCATTTTGGGTTTAATGTGTACATACACAGCACACATGCACATGCAGACATACAATGAATAATTTTTGCAAATACGTGATATCAGGTTATATAAAAGATAATAAAAAAAAGAGAAAATATAAAAAAATATGCATCCTACTTTTAAAAAGTTAACAGGTAAGAAAACAACACCTGATGGTCTCTTACTGTCAACATTTCTCTGAATCCTCAAAATGTGTACTTCTTTTCTTTCTCATCTTACCTACTGTTATTCTTAAGGACTTATGCTTTAACACTAAAAATGATATAAGAAAGAAACATGAGACATGTAAACATGACAAAGTATGCCTTCCGGTACAAGGTTATTCATTCAATTCTATCAACAGCCAGGTGATCCTTACACAAAGTGCTCAAGAAAAAACACTGTTCAAGCTTCAGACTGGATACTTTGATGGACAAGTGAATGGAAATGGATATACATATAAGGATAGTGCTGACAGAGTGTACAGGAAAATGATATCACATCAGATCAGTGCAACATATCACAAGAAAGCAATGAGCTTAAAATCAGTAATAAAAACAGAGGCTTTAAAAATTACTGGCTGTCAATGCACAAATTCCAAGCACTCATCAGTCCAAGAACCTCTAAAAATACTGTTTAGATAACAAATAGGCATATATTCCTTATAGTGCCAATAAACATATACAAGCAATGTATCAAATTTGGATTAGTTTTCTGTTACATTAATTCTTAGGTGTTACCGTGAAGCGATTTTCATCCTCATTCTGGTGGTGATAAACCCTTCATCATTTCTCCCAATCATGTCAGTCAGCGAGTTTTTATGCATATCTATGCAATAAAAACATAACAGCATTACAGAAAACAAACTTCATAACATGGTGACAAAGTATGCATGCAAAATGTTTCACCTCAAAATCAAATTAATAACATGTACTACTTTGCAACAAATAATTAGAAAATATCATAGGTATTGTAGAATATTTTACTAAAAATTCTTTTAACAGGGCAGAATGAATTCCCTAAGCCAACAACAATCTATTCAGCACAGACTCACTCTCTTGTTCAGTGCATCTAGATTGTCATCAAACCTGCTGATGGTAACATTCATTCATTCATTCATCCAGCCATCCATCCCAAAGAAAGGAATCCTCTCTATGTAGTAAATTCTTCTTGGATGAATGGACATATAGCAATAGGGCTGGTATCCAGTCCTCTGTGGCCCACTGAGTACCAGCTCAACTTTCTCATGGATGAATGCTCAAGATGTTACTGAATAGTCAACATGAAAGCTTAAAATCTTACAGAGAACTTTCTTTTTTACATTCTTTTCCTCTTCAGTGGGGGGGCCACGATTTTATTATTTCCTTCACATTCTGCCCTTGTGAGTTTATTTCAATCACAACACAATAACAAGATTAATCTGAATCAGTCCAATGTTATTTAAACATAATGCCTCTGCTTTTATTCTCTATGCTAGTTACAAGTTTTACATGTTTCAGAGTTACAAATAAATGATATCCAGATTCCTCCTTCCTGAGCATAAAGCTCATAAGCATGCAGAATTGATCTAATTCAACAGTATTTAAGATTTCTTACTGATGATACATCAGCAGTATTTAACCCTTAACCTGCCAACGACGACTATAGTCGCTCAGCCATTTAATATCATTAAATGGCAAGTGAAATTTAATCCGGTAGCCTAAGGGTTAAGCATCATGTCAAGACCTGTGCACATTACCATTAGAATGACCTGAATGATCATGGTCCAGCTAACCTGAACTTCTGCATGCTAAATAACCAAGCATTAAATGCTACGGATCTATTGTAATGCATGACAGACAATTAAATGCAAAAAAGGCACATACCATTAAATAAATACATCAGGATACACACATCACTGCTATGCAGGGAACTGTCTATGGCTGTGGTGTTGAAAATTACATATTATCTGTAATGTATTATGCATTTATATGACCATAATCCATATTGATACGTCAGTTGGTTATATGGAAACAGTGTATTTTGTATAGGTAGTGAAAATCTTTAATTTGTTAATACACAATCCCATACTTCCAGGAAACATATAAATGTAACAGTGAAATGATACTAGTAATATGTTTTCTTTGAGGCTGTAAATATGCACTAACATTACTAGCACATGTACCTTACCTTGAAAGTGAAATAAGTGTTTTGACTTAAAATTAGTTAGTTCACTTTGATACACTTATTTTAAATGCACTGTGTATAAAAAGAACCTTAAACCAAAGTTCACATACATTAGGAGTAATGTGGAAAAAATGGTGGCCATGCTTTATGCTAATTACAATTTTGAAACCAAAAACTTCTGTACATTTAATATTTCTAGTCCATATGCTCTCAAAATGTAATATATGTAAGTCATAATATATGTAGTGCAATGTACAATTAAAAAAATAGAATATGGAGTTCTGCATAAAATTACCACACAACTGCACTGACTGCTAAACCGTGTTCTGCAGTGAATAAAAAGATGAAAACACTGAAATGAAGAATGCTGAAAACTACATCTCAGAACAGAAAGGTCTCTGAAATGATGCATTCCATTCCTTCAGGTTACCCCATATAACATCTTGATTTTGGTAATCGGATTTAAAATGACAACTTTTCTTTTATTGAACCTTCCAACATCAAATGCTTACTGACAATTAGTGATACTCAATTATAAACAATATCTATTAACACTTTTATACATTTATCTTCACTTAAACTGTTCAAACTTAAAACTTTTAAAAAAAAAAGTTAATATTTTGGAACAAAAGTAGGTGATCAATATTAATATCCCATGTCAAAATCATTCATTCACTCTACAAAATCAGAATGAAAAAAACTATTACTGTGACATGAAACATGATATGAGCACTCAACAAGCCGAACGAAAGACATGCAGATAACATACACAGGATAACATAAATATTGGATTATGGAGACTAATTCTGTATAGTCTACATTATTTCCAACAGATGCAATGTTGTAGGTCATTCCCTTTTATTTTTTGCATACGTTTAATGTAAAATGTGCCTTTTTCCAGTCACTGGCATTGTACAAGTAGATGAGAAAATGCAGTTATGTATGGTCTTCAATACTGACAAGAAAAACATGTTAATGTAAACATGAAAAGTATTGAGATATTTCAAATAT
>Ga0209629_10003789_pt1 | contig 10989 bp, 12 predicted proteins | sample TergutCu122P5_FD_187286 | JGI IMG/M metagenome (GOLD analysis project Ga0209629, IMG submission 187286) | Cubitermes ugandensis P5 segment gut microbial communities from Kakamega Forest, Kenya - Cu122 P5 (SPAdes) (version 2) | ecosystem: Host-associated > Arthropoda: Insects > Digestive system... | reverse complement strand
CCCTCCCACTTCCTGAAGATCCATCTTAATATTATCCTCCAATCTGCGTCTGGGCCTCCCCAATGGTCTCTTTCCCTCAGGTTTCCCCACCAGAACCCTGTGCACCCCTCTCCCCTCCCCCATATGCACCACATGCCCCGCCCATCTCATTCTTCTTGATTTTACTCAAGCACAGTCACTACAGGACATAACATGGAGACCAAGACATATACTTGGCTCAAGTACAATCAACACAAGATACAACATGCAGCTCATAGCCAACATGGATCAAGCAGAGTCAACAGAATACACAACATACCACTCATGAACAATACCGATCAAGTAGTCAAAACAAAATGCAACATATGGCTCAGTACACACACACACACACACACACACACACACACACAGATCAAGCAGAATCAACGGAACACAGAACATGTCACTCATGAACAATACATATCAGTCAGTCAAAACAAAACACAACATATGGCTCACCAAACACAGAGATCAAGCAGTGTCAACAGAAGACACGACACACAGTGCATGAAAAATACAGACCAAGCAATATGCCCAAGACATAACACAAAGTTCATGACATATACAGAGTACTGGAGCCAAACAAGTCTGTGGGTCATGCCCTGGCTTGTTTTCTCCAAGTTAAATAACCTCTCTACATGTTAATTTAGCTAGGTCCTCAACAACAGCTTGCGGACATGCCGATAACATAAATACTACACGAAAAAGAAAGAAAACCACCTGTGGGTGTATTTTCGGTCCTTTCAGTTATAAGTTCAGAGCATCACTGCAGAAAAGATTTTAAGATGTTACAGGTTAATTGTTCAAAATTAGAAATGACAGCTAATAGCAAAAATGCTTACTGTGTACACATATTATTCACACCATGCATGAAAATGGTGTGGTGTCATTACCTCCCATGGTTCTAATGGCCACCCTCACTACGTGTTCTTTTATGCGTATGACCATGGCTATTCAGCCAAGAAGTGGGGTATGTGACACTCCCAACTCTCCAACAAAACCCATGAATTGTGAACAAACAAGTACATGTTGCTCCCACCCCCAGTCAATGTGTGTATTTGGTCCAGTGGCAGAAGGGTCTTGCAATGCAACTCCTCAAGAGTACAGAAGCAAATCCCCATTACACAGCTACCATTTTTAGATTCAGAAAATTTCTGCATCCTACTTGGTACAGTGGTTATATCAAAACAATCAGAACACAGCAAATTTTACAATTAAGTACGACGGGGTGCTAATAAGTCCTTAGCCCAATCTACTTCCCGATGTCGTAGGACAGAATCGATAGTATCGGAAAGAGGGGTCTGTTCATGTGCCGAATTGCAAGTCTTTTCTTGTTACAGAGGCTCAAAGGAAGTATGTCAGGTGACGTGCGTGATTTCAACAACATTGAGACATGAGCTGACATCAAGTTTTTTTCCTGCAAGGCAGGACAACAAAGGAAATTCATGCCATTCTGACAGAAACATTAGGGGAACATGCACCATCATATGCCACTGTCAAAAACTGGGTGGCTCAGTATAAACGTGGTGATTTTTCCACCTGTGATCCGCCTTGTCCTGGACGACCCAAAACAGTGACCACCCTAGAGATTATTGATCAAATTCAAGTGCTTATCTTGGAAGACTATCGGATTTTGGCTAAATCAATAGGTGAGCAACTGGGCATCTCACGTGAGCGGGTTGGGTCCATCATTCATGAAGATTTGGACATGAGGAAGCTCTCCGCGAAGTGGGTCCCAAAATTCCTGAACACGGAACAAAAACGTCAACAGTGCCAGTCGTCTGATCAACTTTTGGAAATTTTTCAGCACGATCCAAAAGATTTCCTGTTGCAATTGGTGACCATGGACAGAGCCTGGTTATATCACTATGACCTGGAGACAAAGCAACAATCAATGGAGTGGTGGCATAGCGGCTCACCCCACCCCAAAAAATTTCTGAGTGCAAAAATCTGCTGGAAAAGTTCTCGCCTTGATTTACTGGGATCAAGACGGCATCCTCCTCACTGATCATCTTCCAAAGGGCCAAACTATCAACACGGAGTATTACTCACCTCTGCTGGTGCAATTGAAGGACATTTTGAAGAAAAAACGCCAGCTGCAGGAAGGTCACCAAGGGGGTCCTGTTCTTGCACGACAATGCCCCAGCCCACTTGCAACTCAGAAGAAACTGGCCTACTTGGGCTTCCAATGTCTTGATCACCCACCTTATTCTCCAGATCTGGCCCTGTCCTACTACCACCTGTTCCCTGGACTGAAAAACAATTGGAAGATTGCCACTTTTCATCTGACATGGGGGTCATTGCTGCCATGGAGACCTGGTTGGACAGACAACCTTCCAAATTTTTTTTGAGTAGCTTGAAAAAGTCAGAGCAACAGGCTAAGAAGTGTAGTGAGCTTTGTCGGGAGTATGTTGAATAAATCCCGAGTATGGACGCTGTAGCTTGTTTCCTTCCTGGTCAGGCTAAGGACTTATCAGTACCCCCTCATAAAAGGTGCACATTTCAGTCACATTGCACAGCAATTGATAAATGCAGATATGTGTACTTGGACTACATGATAATCTGTCAAACAAAGTGACCGCAGTAAACCAATGTGTCATGCATTCGTGACATGTGTTTACATTGTTTCGTTACTAATCATGCACCCCTGTATCCCTAAGAAGACATTATGTATTTGTTGATTGCAGCCAGGACCTAACGAACATACCTGTTTCTTATACTCATCTTTACCAAAATGGTAATGCCAACTCAACACAAACACAAAGACAAATTGTAGTTAAGAACTGCAGATGCACTGATTACATCTCAATAGTGTGAAATTCACTGACAGTATATGTGGACAGACGGAACACACATCAGTAAAAGAGCTATGAACTTGGAGCTTTGTAAGAAAGGGCTGGGTGCTGATAATACAAGATTCCAACAATCAATTTCTGGGCACACATTATGAGCCAACATTTGCAATGCAACAATCAAAAGGCCAATTTGATGTAGATAATATAGTAGAGGATACTGCAAAATAGAGAAGGCAATGTACAGGCCTTCTGGAAAAGATGGGGAATAACCTATTACTTAAGACAGCAATCCAGACTGACCTTGGAAAAGGAGGAAGAAGAGCAGAGGATGAGGAGGAAAATGAGATGGGAGGACATGTGGTGTAGATCACAGGTGGATGGAACTGGCACAGGATTGTGTCCAATGGTTGACTTCTGGATTAGCTGTGTTAAGTCCAAGTTTTCCACGACCACATTGTTAATCACATCGCATGACACTGAAGCCATTTCACTATTTTATGTGCCAAGTTGTTCTGAACACTGATAAAAACTTGAATAAAATTGGTACTAACCATCCTACTACCATCTACCAACCAGGAATGCAACTTACTTGCCGTATCACATAGAAAGTATGTACTTCACTACAATTTTTAATTGGCCACGTGTTACACACTACAAAATTCCAGCAATGAATCTTCTTGAAAATAGCAGCAGCTTATATGGCTTTAAGGAAGGCAGGAGTGTAATGTTAAAACATGATCTGGATAAATAATCTGTATCATTTATTTTATGGACAAATCAGGATGTTCCAACACATATCTGAACATCATTTCCACCTCAAGAGAGCAAGGTTTCATTTACTTGCATTGTATTTTTATCATATTTACCATTATGCCTGGTATCATTCAATGCAGAGAAAACAGTTTCTTGAAGAAAGTGTTGAGTACACCATGAAATATCACTTCACATCTTTTATAAGAAAACAGCTTCCAAAATTTTTAATATTGATGCTGGATGTATTACAAATTCATATTTTAGCCATTTGTTTATTTAAAATAGTATTATCCACCTGTGTTTTATAGAATGTTATAAATTCTGATAAATGCTCTATGCCTCTTTAATATTTGTGACTGGGCAAAGGCAGGGGACAAGGGTAACAGAACTTGTATTATGTAAGAGGTTATGTTTGCAGTCAACTAACCAGCATCTTATGCTTCACAGTTGTTTCCAATGACTTCTCCTTATGGTCAAATACATTCCACTTACATCACAGTTCACTGAAAGGTCTCCAATTAAACATATTATTACAAAGAAAGGAATTTAGGCAACATCATCCCGCTGTTAGACAATCACTAGTAAAACAGTCCACACCAACACAACACATAAACTCTGTATGTTTATGTGTTGTGTTGGTGTGGATAGTATTAGTAGTTACAAACAAAGCATATGACTGCATCTCTTAACAATTTCCATGTGTGTTTGTCAATTGCGTTGCCTATCCCATGACCTACACAGTAATCTTCCTGGCACTGTTTCACCTTATATAACACTATTCATTTTTCGAATCAGTGTGTCGCATTCTTGAATGGGATTCCTGCGCTGTAAGTGATACAAACCTCCCCAGCCTATCTTTGAGCCAAAGAAGCAGTTTAGTTAACGGAATAAGTGGTGACTCATATTCATTAGGAACAATACCATCGACCGACGATTCAAAGAAACTGAAAAGTGGAAACCATATTCGAGTTCTATTTGAATCTCTCTGCATTAGAGCCTGGTTGTTAGCAAGTGTATGGTAATACAGAAACAGGCGTGAAGTAATGTAGAATGCAACAAAAACATCGATTGAATAATGCTCATGTGCTGACAGAATGAAGAATATGCCAAACATGTTCAGAAGCCATGTAAAGGTATGGACGAAGTACAGATGTCGTGGTGTATCTGAAATACAAGGGAATACAAAGCATTATAATACAATTTTGTTAAAAGAGTTTAATTCTTAATTCCAAAAACAAGACAAACGCTTGGTCATAAATAAAATTTTTGATATAATACAACTGTCAATAAATAATTCATCTCAGTGCATTACTTACTGGCAGATTGCATTAAAAAAAAAAGTTCATTAAACTATACGCAGATAGACATCCTGTACTCTGATGTAAAACTTCACAAATGGTACAGATTGTCTGTGCACAATTTTCAGGAAAGGCACACTTATACCATCAACAGTAATTCATGGCATTCATGCAATTTTAAGATGGGTGTTAAAATAACACCTATAAAATGTAGATTGTGAAGTTTTGCACAGTCTTAAAATAAACATGACACTTCTGTTATGACCAGTTTTGGAGAATCTAAAATAAGATTAAAGTCATCAGGCAAAATCTACATATAGTTATGTCAAATCTGACACCACCAAATAAACCATACCATGCTCACCAGTTAATTTAAATGCCCTTTATACACTCCTACAAGTTTACTGTATTACAAAAAAATTTAAACTGTTTAGACATGTTAGATTTCTTTTAACTTCTACACTCAAAATTTTAAAATACTCACATTCAGTAATGAAGAAATTGAGCATTGTGAGAGCAACAGTGTGACCACTGAACATGTAGTCACCGCATGTTCTCACTCCTTGAATAGACATGCCCGCTCCTCTCCAGATTATGTAGGCATGTTGTATCTTTGCCCAGAGTTCCCCATGCTTCTTCCAGTCATCTGAATCCTTACCCACCCTCGGGTTGCACTGAAGATGTGTCCCGGGCACTGAGAGCGAAGTTATAAGCATTGTAACACAGCGAAGCAAGAAAACAGTTCCCGACAGTGCAAAGAATCGGCGCAGGAGAATGAACCTAGTACGAATTGTAAAACATTAGCCAAATCAAAGATTAATCCAAAATGCATACATAAGTTTTCTAATGCAGGGTCACCCAGCACTTCCTGATTCACAGACAGGCAAAATAGCAGTTTTCCAAGGCCCGTTTCCTGTGTGTCTCTCACTGTACAGTACAAATAGTCTACAAATTGAATTTTTATTTGCACACTTCATCACTGTTCATAAATATACTGTATAAAGGGTCACAAGCATCACTTGTCCCATGGATGTAAGAAGACAGTAAGAAGCTAAGTTCATGGTCATTGCAGAACAAAGGAAATTTAAAATCTTGCATTGAAGGTAACACATAAAGATAAATATATACAGCACAACTAGCTAAAAATGTTCCTCCTCCATTATTCATTTTCCCACAAAAGTCATTTACACACATATGCTGTGGTCCAATCACATCATCCGTTAACTGAACACACCTTTTCCCCGTTTATGAGTGCCACTTAATATGTTATAATGCCTAAATCATTCAATTCCTCAACATAATTTGTCACTTAGTACCATTTTTCATTGCACAATTCAGGTGCTAATTCTTTTTTTCAAACATTTCACTCTCAAGAACTGAGGTGTGAATATTAGGTGAAGAAATAATGTATGTTAGGGGTGGCAATTTCATATCACAAGCAACTACATCATGGCTCACAAACAAATATAATGACATCAGCACTTCCACGCAAAGTGGTAAACATCATGTGACAAGCTTAGTCAAGGCGAAGACCATGCCACATCACATAGCATGCTTTTACTGTGTAGTCAATATTATACTGTGATAGTGTCACATCATTTCAGTTACACATTGCAAAGAATGTTTGTGGCTGAGTGGTATTAAGTGCAATAAAAACAAGTGCAGCATGGGTGATAAGAAAGCTGGGACCAAGCAGAAAGTACCTTTAATAAAAGATACATTTGCTACTATTCATAAAGTAGGCTCAAATCCTATATCATCTCCTGTGACCATTGCAAAAGAACTGGACACCATCACCTTTTACAATGAAAGCCATAATGTCAAAGAAATCATAAAGTTGTGTGAAGCTGTAAACATTTCTGTACCGCACAAGACAGTGCAGATGGGGAAGTAAGAAGAGATCAAAAGACCGCTGTATGTGTGGTTCAGAAAGGAACATTCACAGAACACCCATATTGATGGAATTATCTTAAAGGAATAGATGGTAACAGAAATTGCAATGAAACTTTATGTCAAATTTGAACCATACAACAGACAGCTTGATTGATTTAAAAACTGTTCAACCATCATATATGGAACCATAAAGAACAAGGCCCAAAGTGTGGGTCTGGAAGTGGAGACATGGAACTCCTCCATTTTTCCAGCCAATATTGCCGCATATGAACCTAGAGACATTTTAACACTGATGCAATCCAACAAGTCTTTTGTGTTAATGGTGAAAATTTCCATGGTGCAAAGCACAGGCAGGACCACTTTACTGGGTTAGTATGGGCCAACACGGATTGTTGTACACAAATGCCTCTGGTTGTAGCCAGTAAAGCTGAAAAGCCACAATGATTTAAGCATGCAAAAAGTCTGACTTGTAAATAAACCAGCAACAAATTTGCATCGATGGCCTGTGCAGTATTTGAGGATTTTTTAAGAAATCTGTGTGTTGAAATGGAGGGGGAAGAGATACTGGTGTTCAGTGACCACTGTCCTGCTCATACCAAACAGTTGATCAATTTCAGAAGTACCCATTAGATTATCTCCTTCCTATCCCAACTAAAGAGCAGTCCTACAATCCATGGATCAAGTCATCGAGTTCATGAAGCAGTGATTCAGGAAGAAGTTGATAGCTTACTGCTTCAACAGCTAAAACCAAGATCCACCAAATATTAAGCTTTCCATTTTGGATGCCCTGTATTTTCTGACTTCAGTGCTGGAAACAGTAGACCCCTTCAAAATCGTTAATTACTGTAAGAAAGCTGGCTTTAGGTTATGTTCTTGCTGGCAAACAAAACAGAGGGGTGAAGTGAATGAAAATCAATATGAGAGTTTGCAAGTTCTACTGGACTAACATTTTTCAATTCCTGGTTATAACCATTAAGTTCATTAAAAATATGTAACATAAAAAATATGCAACTTTATTTCACTATGGTTTATTTTATGGGAATAATCATGAATGTGTATTAATGGGGATATTATACAGAGTGAGGCATAAGTCGGTTAACACCCCTTTATCCCATGAATGGCTTGTTGGCGGCCTTCAAGATGGCGGCCGTGGCTTCCATGTCACGCATTTCATACAGCTTTACCCCCAACCACTATATACTGCGAGCGAGGTGCGTACAACATGCCGTTCGTGGGATGAAGGGGTGTTAACTGACGTATGCCTCACCCTGTATTAAAATTAAACAAACTGCACAAAATAATTTAAACTGCCACATGTATCCTCTTCTAAGGAAACTAGATTTGTAACATGGCTCCACTTCCCCATTCGTGAAGCGTGTAACAAAAAAATCCATCTTCTTTTCCTCTATTTGCTCAGCTGACCACACTATCACACACCTCAAATAAAGTATGCTTGCTAAAAGAGCATGAAAATGAAAAAGTTAGTAGCTTTATCAGAGTACTTTTTTATAACTGGAGTAAAACATTAGGAGTGTCTATAAATTTGCAGATACAAACTCTCTCACATAACTGCTTCATGAACACTAAGACAAAAATTCCCTAAATAAAATTATGACCAACATAACTTTCATGGATGAAGCAATTAGAGTTGAATATGATGTGGCAACAGAGTACGTATGTGCTCACCATAATCATGTTTCTAACAAATATTATGTATTGAGTCAAACTTCATCAAGAAACAGTTTCATCTCAATGTTCAAAAACAAGTCACAGGGACTGTAGATATGCACATGTATAATGTGTTGACACAGTGTATCCTATCTGAATTGTGAAAGCTGTGCACAAGGGACATCTACATCAAGTAAAATTTCATCTTAATCCACAAGAAACTGCATTGTGGCCACTGGTGTGAATTTCTAAATAATCTGTACACAACAGCATAATCTGGGAACTGCATAAAGTAAGCTCTCTTTTATTAAGAGCTAATATTACTCTCTATAAAGGTTACAAGATAAAATGTTCAATATGCTGTTAAGAAAAACCAACCTGTGCTTATGAAACATAAGAACTGTAAGCCAAATAAACAGGAGCAATGTCCCTGTCAGTTCACACATATGGAAGGCCCATGGTATGTGGGGAACATTATCCAAGAAAATGTCTGGCAATGGAGGATACTTCTTCATGTCAGGAACACGATCGTGCACAATCACCATCACAAATGCTGTTATCCATGTTACTACAAACAAATATCCAAGACTTATGAGAGCTTTCCAGATTTCTGGCCTGAGTTTAGAAGCACGACCATCCTCTGATAACGGAGGAGTGTAGTGATGGTGTTCTGTATCTGTGTACAGCAAAGAGTCCAAGCTTCCCTGGAACATGAAGTGTTCAAATTACCTCTATGTAAAAACAAATTTCATTCCACCACATAAACAAAGGAATTTCTGGATTAGGTTAAGTGTTTATCAGCTCTGAAGGACACACATCATTAAATTAGCTACTCTGTAAATTTAGATGACTGATAATTATAGTCAATTATAGTGCATCCACAGACAACATTTAACAGGGCTGTCCTTACTGTCTCCCGGCAATCAAAATGTATTTCAGTGCCAAGCTCTAGTAGCCACAGCCATTAAAATTAACTAGGTCAAACAACATGTTCAGTACTGGCTACTGTAATGTGTGTAGATAAGGTTTGATATACTGCTGAGCAGCATGTTGTTCTGCATGAATCATATGTGAAATGTGGTTCTGGTTGAAGTCAATTTTGTCATAAATTTCCTGGGACCAGAGTTCCAAGCACAACACACACCCATGAACACATCAATAAACTGGGTCTACTGGGTCACTTCCGGACAACCCAGCTGTTAAATGACACAGTATACTGAACAAAGAAAAACTGCATAAAATACAGAAATCACCACAGATCATTCTCTGATAGTTATGGAAGCTCTATTTGGTGACAGAATAATACGCCCTGGTTTATAGTAATTACACTCACCTAAATCAACCCCACATCATTTTTATTTAAAACATAGTTTAAAAGAATAAGCCTGCAACATGAACCCCCACAGAGAAGTATGAAGGGACATTTGAAGAGAAATTTTAGAATTTCTTCAGGAAGAACTCTGGGTGAACTGCAACTCACTTAAATCATAATAATAGCGCAGATAAGTACAGGCATAGCATTTTCAGCACCTGTTATAACACAGGCAAGTTGATTTTATTCATTTTATGGATCACGCTCTGAAAGACTGGGAGAATCTTACAATGAACAGTATTATGTCATGCAGTTACACTACTACACTCTCCCAGCAGACACACTGCGCTACACATCATCCATATTATAAAGAACCAAAATAATTGCTCAGGTGAACAGACAGTAATATTTGTAAATACAACATACTCAACATGCATAGAAAGAAACAGTAATATTACACAAAGCATTCTGGTCATAAATGAGAAAGTCTAATTTCTTACTGAAAAGATTTGTAACCCTACATACCTCATTCTATTATTATGAAATTCTTATAACTGTGAAGCCTTTATTTATTAAATCCCAATTCTGTCTCCACTAAAACTGATAAATGTATCCTCAAGTTTTACCATCACCACATATGTAACTGTTCACTCAATGAGTGTATCACATGAGGATTCATGGTATCTAGTAGGAGAAAATGTCATTGGGTAAGTGGTTTATGATCTTCAAATTATCCAGAATCACTTACCCACAGACACAACATCACACCTCAGATGACTGGGGTTGTGATGGCATATTTATATGAATGAATATTTATCACTTAGCTCAAATGGTTCACGAGTTATCACCATCTATCCAAAAAGCTGAATACAGATTTCATGTAGCCACCATTTTGTTATTTTACTTTATAGAAAACAATTGCCATAACATAAAAATTGCATATTTTTAAAAAATCTACCCGTATTATCACACATCACTTCAGGACTCTAGCCGAAGCAACACTAGTGTCACTCTCAAATTGTACAAATCTATGCCTCTGCCATGCTGTTATTACTGACTACAGAATATTAAAAAACTTTATTTCTGAGGTCATTCCCAGTCACTAATGTCATATAAATATGGGTCCAATTCTCAGAAAGTTATAGATTAATCACTAACATGAATGGTAAAAAAATAAATAAGAAGTAAAGTTAAACACAAAGTCCTTACTGCTGAATCTATAATAAATGTTCAAAATGAACACTCTCTGCTT
>Ga0209629_10003788_pt1 | contig 10989 bp, 9 predicted proteins | sample TergutCu122P5_FD_187286 | JGI IMG/M metagenome (GOLD analysis project Ga0209629, IMG submission 187286) | Cubitermes ugandensis P5 segment gut microbial communities from Kakamega Forest, Kenya - Cu122 P5 (SPAdes) (version 2) | ecosystem: Host-associated > Arthropoda: Insects > Digestive system >... | reverse complement strand
ATGTACGCGCGCTGATCGTCACTAGTCACGGTACCTGAGACATGAACAGCCTCCATTTCAACGCTCTGTCGTTTCGACGTGCACACACTTCCGGGAGGGGAAACACACTGCACTAGCTTCCACACGTTCTCAAGTACAACTGCTGAATTGGCGGGACCGATGGCGCCATTAGTTAGGCGGCATTGCCAAAGTGTGCATTTCTTTTGAAATGACCTATGTATTTCATGGTGTTTATAATCCTATGTAGCCAGAGTGATTGTGTTAACAGGATATATCCGCTGCCTATATACTTAAAAAAACAACTTCTACTTCAAGAAGAGTTTATGAGTTTATTAATATTGTAGGGTCTAACCTTCCTGACCCTAAAGATGGAGGCACTACACTCCCCTGAAATGATGACAACTATTTACCAGCTGACACACTGTAACTCATAGAAGTCTTGAAATGTTACCACTCATGTAACAACATAAAATCTCACATACTTTCCTATTATTATCCTGCATTGTGTTGTTTTGTATATCCTCTTATATGGCACCTTTTGTATTAACATTCTGTACCTGTACAGTCAAAGGGCATATTTGTCTTCCACAGTCAGCATGACTGCCTTATACTGCAACGTTGTGTTGCATTATTTTATGTTCCTATAATCAATGCAAATCTTTCCTTTATGTCACAGCTAAGTAGTGTAAATTACTGCTTCAGACCATTGCAAATGTAACATAAAAGGTGTTTTCAGCTTGGACATACAAAGCTCTGACATAGGACCAAATGCATATTCAGTCATCTACTAAACTCTCTACAGTCCAACAGAATGAATATATACTTTTATATATATATATATATATATATATATATATATGCAAAAGATGCATTTTATGTGGACACATGTGTCCCTTGCAACTATGTCCCTTCCTGAAGATGGTCCATATGAGGCCGAAAATGTAGCAGAATATAATAACATTTAAACAATATTGTAAACAAACTACTGTAAGTGTATTTAGTTGGACTTCTGAATAACTGACTAATACACTGAAATTATCAACATAATAAGATCTATGCAGTGAAAATGAGATGCACATCAAAAGGAATTTTGTTCACTATGGGAAGAGCATTTAGAGCTCAAAAGCGATTTATTGTCAGCCAAATACGTATGTAATTTATACTAACCTTCTTTCTTGATATCTAGCAAGATTCTCTCCAAGTCAGACTTATGTATTCTATTTGATTTCTGAACAGATGAATTCAAAAATAACAGTGCTCTTTTTATATGTCTACTATTGCTGTAGACTACCTCGTTTTTGGTAAATCTGAAATAAACTGATACATATAAACTCCATACTTACATTTGTTAAAAATTTACACAAAACAACATTCTGACACAAAACGGGCATATACAAGAAAAGATGCTCAAATACTATATAAGTAAAAGCAAAACAATTAAAGTGTGTAATATAGTTAGACTTTTCCATAAGCACGAGTTCATTTGCATGCCAGTCAGCATGGGATTTGTGGTGGACAAAGTGGCACTGGGGCAGATTTTCCATTGCCATTATCATCTGATGAATGATCCACACTCATTTATTCATCTGTCACCCGCTCTATATAATCTTAACAACTGACAATGTCGTTAAATCCCATGCTTTTCCATTTGTGCAGACTAGAAATGTTCAATTATGTGGACGGAAGAGGGCATTCAAGTGCTTTGTTCTGTGTGATTTCGGGATTCCGCAGCGATGTACATGAGATCTGCGATTATCTGGGATTTTACGCAGTGTCGATAGGTAATCCCATATCGACGTTTCGGGCCAAAATATCGGACCCATCAACAAGGGTCAGCGTCGAGTTGTAATTCCATGCCGACTTGTCGAAAACTATCGGTGGAGACGGGACTGAGAGGCTGTCCCGAAACTTCGGTACGAAATTACCACGCAACGCAGCGTGAAATCCCAGACAAGAGCGGATATCAAATATTTTCTCATTTTGTCAGTCATTCGAATTTGTGCCTAATACCTCAGTTTATCCTTTAACTTATCCTTGGTTCCTTTATCCAATGTTCTATCTTGCGTCACATTCTGTTCTGCAATACAAGCCACGTGAAGTTTCACTGGTTTTAGGTTATAAAACACGAAGTCATTTAGCTTAGATTTATAAATCCTTCCAGCAAGAAGAGAATATCTTCCAAGCATACGTAGTTTACTCCACAGTCTTAATGCTATCATTCTAAACTTTCATGTGTCATAAAATAACATTGCAAGTGTTACTGTAATATTTAGTTTCTGTTACACACAAACCTCTTGTCTCAACACCACAACAAACATAGATCACTGCGGCTATAAACGTACTGGCACACGCGTGAAGGGAAATATCCTCCACATAGCACTAGGATTTCTACCTCGTAATTCAGTGGTGTAAATTAAATACGACAAAATCATACGTGTGTAACTTAGTTATAATGTTCCTCTTAAAATATTCATGAGGCCATTCAATTATACGTAAAGTTGATTTTAAACGAGGGTAATTTTTTGTCAAGTCTAACCTTTGTGTTTCATAGTGCACCCAACAGGCACTGATTGTCATATTATCGGGTGTGCAGTGTCACAGCTGTTATCCAAAAAGGCGGGAGATTCACTGTCCTAAAGTGGGATTGTATTTATTCTTTCATAAAATGAGTGATGTGTTACATATTGAGATTGTACAGCGACGACACAGGTTTGTGTGAATCTGTAAGGCGGTTTTACGCGTCTTCGCCTTGAATGTCCTCAAAGTTATTTTTGGTTTTTCCTTAGTTGTTTGGATAGAAATGAATTGCTGCGGCACGTCAGGAGAGTATCCAGCGATGTCCTTATTACATCAGGAATGACTGTGAGAAGTTTCAACGATTCCGTGCTAAATGAACATATAGAATCCATTACGTTTTGCGAATTAAACAATGAAGATGAGGGAAAGGTAATAAGTATGGATAAAAGAAGATGGCCTGATTTGTGTTTGTGCTATGTTTGTTATTTAACGACTCTGTCAGATACTAAATTGTATAGTGTTACATGCTATGCAACGCGACTTTAGAAAAACTAGGTTATTACTAAACAATTCCTCCGAAACCAATTCCAGGTGAATATATTCCATTAGTGGAAAGTATGTTATTGCCTACTGCAATTAGAGCCAACTGTTTATTTCTGATATATATAAAACCAATATTACAAACTTTATAAAGTCACTGGTATGATAGCTTAACTGCCAAAGGTGGGGCATGTTTGGCTGTTCATAGGCCTACGTGCAAGGGAGAAAGACTTGTGTGGTATCATAACATTGGTATTAGCAGCATTGTTGTTCTAATGTAAAACAAATAATGCAAGATTAATATCTCTGATTCATTTATTTCAGATCAAACATCATTCTCTGCTACTAGTTTACATGTAGCTTTCCTATCTAATTTAGAGTGAGAGAACAGGTTTTTGTAGCCACGAAACAGCTATTATATGTTTTACATTACTTGTCTTACAAATGAATATCTTTGGTCAAAATCTCTGGTTTGTTTATAACTAGCATAAGCTTGATTAGGCTGTATGTATAGCTCAATGTTGTCTTGTCAGCCTTCAGGAGCCAAAGTAAGACACAAGGGCCCTTAAAGAAAAGTGCAGCCTCTGTTCAGACAGATACACATGAATTCTTAATTTTCAGGAAAGACAGTGAAAGGCTCAAAATCGATTCCTCATATTAGTTTGTTGGAATTATGCTATTAATTTTGTGAAGAATGCTATTTTTGTTATTGTCATTCCCATGATAGATCTGATAGGTGTTATTAAAAATAAGATTAAAATACAAACTAAATTCTCTAATAACTGTTGCAGGTTATTGATTTAAAAACTGTAGATATGCAGTACCATGTTTATCGACTGGATTTAGAAGGTCAGCAGACTGAAGTAATGGAAGGGGACGGGGAAGAATTGCCTGCTGCCAGTCACTGGATACTTCCCTCTGCTGAATTCCATGGTCTTTGGGAAAATCTAATCTATGATTCCACAATTAAGGAAAATGTAAATTTGTAATTAGAAATATACAGCATGCCTCTGATTTATGTATATTTTTCATGAGTGACTTGGATGTGTTCCAAAATGGCTAAAAACTTCTTACCTTCTTGAAATTGTTCCAGGTAAAGTGATACCCATCTCATAAGTTGCATAAGAAAAGGCCACTGTGAATAATGACTTTGAAATTTTGTTGATTTTACAGTAGTTGTTTAACATAAGAGAATGTCAGGATAAATGCTCAGATCACAGCTGATAGAGTGACAAACTCTGTTACATCCCACACATGGAACAACAGGCGCTTCATGTGCACTTTTAGGCAACAAGCTTGAAACAGCCCCAAACACAGATACAATAGAACCTCATTTTAAGATCTCCTCACATTTTAGGTTAATTTTTGTTGTCCCAGCCAAAACTCCATACAAATAAGTGTATATTTTTTCTCAATGTTAGGGTTTTTCCCAAATTTAACTGGTGAACATTTGGTATCTACATTGCAATGGACCCTCAATTTAGCGTTTGTGTTTACATTATGAAGTTTTGGTTGCATAAGTGACACAATGATTATGTACACTCTGTCGAACAAAAATCCATCGGCCTGAAATTTTCTAAGTCCCAAACTGGAAGTCACGTGACGTACAGTTGCCATCATAATTCGAGCTGTTTTACACTTTCCTCATTTGTGCATTCGTGGCGTTTCTCTGTCTTCCATTCATGGTTGAAAAAGGAGGGTAGGGAATTACCGAAAGCTGAAAACTGACCTGGCTGTGACAATACAGTCATTAACCCTGAGTTGAGTGGAGGCCAAATTCCTCTACCGTTCTGTTATTAGAGTCATCAGGCCTAATCCAGGCAGTTGAACACATGCTACCATTAGCCTTTGAAATTAAACTATGTTGATTCAAGTCCCACTATCGGCATATTTCTTTATGTAGCCAAGGCAGTTGAGTGCGTACTAGCAGTAGCCTTTGGAAATAAACTATGTTGATTCGCGTTCCACTATCGGCATATTTCTTTACGTATCCCAGGCAGTTGAACGCATGCTAACAGTGGCCTTTGGAAATAAACTATGTTGATTTGCGTTCCACTATCGGCATATTTCTTTACGTATCCCAGGCAGTTGAACGCATGCTAACAGTGGCCTTTGGAAATAAACTATGTTGATTCGCGTTCCTCTATCGGCATATTTCTTTACGTATCCCAGGCAGTTGAACGCATGCTAACAGTGGCCTTTGGAAATAAACTATGTTGATTCGCATTCCACTATCGGCATATTTCTTTACGTATCCCAGGCAGTTGAACGCATGCTAACAGTGGCCTTTGGAAATAAACTATGTTGATTCGAGTTCCACTATCGACATATTTCTTTATGTAGCTGAGGCATTTGAATGCATGCTAGCAGTGGCCTTCGAAAATAAACTATGTTGATTCGAGTCGCACTATCGGCATATTTCTTTATGTAGCTGAGGCAACACACAACACTCACAAAAGACAGACATCCATGCCCCTGGTGGGATTCGAACCCACAATCTCAGCAGGCGAGGGGCCGCAGTCTGCCTGGCCACTGAGACCGGCGAAGTATCGCACCTAGCATAGAAAATGAAAATTAATACTTTAGCCCTTAAAAGGGCTGTTTTCAGAAATTGACTGCTTTAATAAGAAGTCCAGAGCCCTTCTGCTTCGACCACTGACTTCATTCGTCGTGTCATGGACTCAATCAGTGATCGAATGTAACACTGAGACGAAGCAACTTCATCCCATGCATCTGACACAAGGACCCTTAGCTCATCGCTATTTCTGGGAGGGAGGAGAGGCCAGGTTTCCTGCATTGTCCTTTTCACCACACTCCACATATTCTTGATGGGGGTTCACTGTTATGACAGTATTTGTCTTGTAGAGGGATTCGGCCTCCACTCAACTCAGGGTTAATGACTGTATTGTCACAGCCAGGTCAGTTTTCAGCTGGAATTATGATGGCAACTGTACATCACGTGACTGCCTGAGCGGGACGTACGAAATAGCGGGCCGATGGATTTTTGTTTGACAGATTGTACAATGAAAGGAGAGTGATGTCAGAACTGATTTTGGACTAATGCAGCAGTGTACATTAGTTCTGAAGAGTGAATGTGTGTGTGTGATTGTTTAAACAGACCATAACAGGAGCCATTTACAAATTACAGTGTTTGTAACTGGACCCTGGTACTGGTTGATCGAAAATCATGAATGAGTCTTGTACAGTAACAGTTTATTTTGAAGTTTTCTTCTTTCATGTCCTAAAAAATTAGTGTAAAAATGTAAATATAAAATGGATTGAAAAAAATATTAGGTGTAAATTTACAGTGCATTTGATGTGTTTGTAACCAGAGTAGTAATTATTTGTTTGATTCTGATACAACCACCATTTAAGAATTTTCGTAATTTATGGTATAAAAATTTGTCCCCCAGACTGAATCATAAATGGAGGTTCTAATGTAAACATTCCAGTTGAGGTTTTATGAATATGGGTACCAGGTCAAAAAATCCTTTTAAAAACCACAACTGATCTAATGTATCATGTAACATGCTGTCTTGTATCAAAGGATTCCTCCACCTAACACTTCCATTTTTTGGTGCTTCTGATTTGATACAAATGGTTAGTTGTAGGTCAGTGCACAAATATTTCTGGACATTAACAGTTACACTGACAAGTATTAGATATTGTCTCTCTTCTTCTCTTTCCAGACCAGAGATGGAGGCTAGTTCCATCTAATTGGCCCAGCTGAATGGGTTTATATTTTTTCTTAATGTTCCTAATGTCAAAATCTTCCAAGTTGATGCTGAGAATGAAGGCAGCTCATCCTTCTGAAATGTAGTACTTTTCTACCTGACAGTATCTTATTACGTTGCAGGAGACTAATGAGAACACTCACAACTGTGAAAATGGCTAATATGCTACTAAATACTATGAAATTATTACATTGTCCAATTTTGATGAATTATGTGAATGTTGTGAACCATATTGGATGTTTGATTTAAACACTTCGCAGCAATCTGCTATCGTCATCAAGCCAGCATATTCCTCTGAAATGTTGGTACACTGCTACCAACCTAAAAAGTGTCACATATCAGAAAACAGTGATTTTTTTTTATTGCCACTGTAATGACATCATGTCTTAGATTCTTACATCTTACTATATTATAACCAGAACTGTTAATATCAATAAGTTTAATTTATTAGCATTCATTAATCTGTGGTGGTTGATTCATGTGAATATGAACGGAAATTTTCTTTATTTAGCTTCTCAGTTTCATGGAAACAACAATGCTGTTCTCAGACCGCAAAGTCAATGCTAACATCATCAGTTGGAATCGTGTTGTTCTACTGCATGGCCCTCCTGGTACAGGGAAGACATCTTTATGCAAAGCCCTGGCACAAAAGTTAGCCATACGTCTAAATCATCGCTACACGCACGGAGAGCTTATTGAGATAAACAGTCACAGTTTATTTTCAAAATGGTTCTCAGAGGTATGTTCTGTACAGTCCTGGTTAAATGCACATGCAACACTGTGATGCAAACAGCACCTGTGTTTTGTATTTAAAAGGTTTAACTCCCCACCTTTTCTGAGGTTTGTGAATTTCCACAGCCTTTTAAGTCATAGTGAAAAAAAGAACAGTACAGTTTGCATGTCCCTAATCCAGAATTCCATGGTGCAGCACCTCCCATGGTCTGGTACAATTTAACGAAAACCGCACAAAATTATGATAATCGTGGATCAAGTCTTGCACTTTTGTCTTTGTTTTTGTTGGAATTTTTCTCTTTTTTTCACCTGAGTAGCATGTTGTTTGTAAATTTCATAAATCATAACATGTTTTGATCATGGCAATTTGTTCTGGGGTGAGAGAGTTTGCATCACTGCTGAGGAGATTTTTACCTTAAACTCTTTCTTTCTCAGATTTTTTTGTGCTTCTTGCACTTACTGCCTTAAGCCACTGGTTTAAATTTGTGTTTATTTCACAAAATGGTGTGTTGATATAATATGCTGACCAACGATGGTTTGGAAAATTCCCAGGTCTTGGACTAGTCAGGACCTGCTTGATTAGGGAGGTACAACCTCCTACCTTAATTCTTTGAAATTCAATTAGCATGCAGATATTCTTAACACTGCACTGAAACACCTTCAGACTTTGCTGTCCCTGCATGATGAAAGGAAAGTAACACTCATATAAATATGTATGATTACAGAGTGGGAAACTGGTACTGAAAATGTTCACAAAGATACAAGATTATATTGAGGATCCTCAGGCACTAGTGTGTGTTCTGATTGACGAAGTGGAGAGTTTAACACATGCACGGCAGTCATCACTGGCGGGCACTGAGCCATCAGATTCGTTAAGGGTGGTAAACGCTCTACTGACACAGATTGATCAGATTCGAAGGTACGGTAACTGTCATGTCCAGTGCGGTTTTATAGAGGCCATATTATATGCACTTCGCAAGGAATCTACAGATGTCTATTAGATAAATAGGATTAGGATTATTCTTGTGTATAGAAAAACCAACTTTATGCACAACTTATTCTTAGTATATTTCATCAACCTCTACATGTTTCAGGCATATCTAGGCTCATCATCAGGAGGTACAACCGTATGTATACAACAATTGGTACTTATTATTCTTTTTAGATGACTATCTGTTGTCCTGTTCCAATCCAACAAGGACAACAGACGGTCATCTAAAAAGAATAATAAATACTAATTTTTGTATACATACGGTTTTATCTCCTGATGATGGGCCTAGATATGCCCAAAACATGTAGAGATTGACAAAATAATAATATAATAATAAGGTCCATTGTTTCTTTAGGAACATAGGTTGTCTATGAGTTCTTACCACTTCTGTCTATCAGCTGCCAGGAACCTTAGTTCATTCCAGCTTCTACCCACTTCTTTGATGACTGATCTTCTCCAGCTATTCTTAGGTCTTCCTCTCTTCCTACTTCCTTGAGGGTTCCATACTAGGGCAGCTTTTGGTATTTCCCCATCCTCTTTTCTTAGTGTGTGACCAATCCATTTAAGTTTTCTTTTTCTAATTTCTAAATTTATATCTTCTTGGCTTGTTACTCTCCATAAATCTTTATTTGAGATGACGTTTGGCCACCATATTCTTAAAATGTACCTTAGGCATCTTTTAACAAAAGTTTGTATCTTACATTGAGAGAGATTGACGAAATATGCTAAGAATATATTGTGCATCAAGTTGGTTTTTCTTTACACAATTATATCCAGATGCACTGTCAACAAAACATAAAATTTAGGATTATTCTCTCTTGGCATGTGCTGGTAGTAGAGTTGGGATGGTAAACATCAGCATGAAGGAAGAGTGAAAGTGGATTGAAACATGTAGCTGTAGTATGATAAACGAGTAGTTGTGTTTGATTGAAAGTCTACATATCTCTTATTACTGGTAACATAACCTTGTATCAAATAAAATTCTGGACTTTAAATTGTAAAACTGCTTGAAATTTTTTTAAAAGATATAAAATTCATGTAAAGAAAGACAACTTGATGCACTGTTTACCCTCAGTATATTTCGTCAATCAACCTCTACATGTTTTGTGTGTATTTATAGCATAGTCTGTTTTCCTGGTTGGGTTCCAACCCAACCAGGACAACAGACAGTCAACTAAAAAGAACAATAAGTACCAATTGTTGTATACATATGGTTGTACCTCCTGATAATGGGCTATAGATACGCTCGAAACGTGTAGAGGTTGATTGACGAAATATACTAAGAATAAATTTTAACGTTTCACCGTGCATTTTTTCAATTCACTGAATGATAAACACCAACCAATGTACTTCACATTCAACAATATATTAGTCTAGAATGCCAATTTCAATGTTAAAATACATAAAAACACTCCGACATGTTTTGATCTCAGCAGATCATCATCAGGGAGTATGTTTGTACCTCGTTAAAGTTACTGAATTATTTAAAAAAACACTGAATTTAAAATCCTGAAGATCATTCCCGGTGTTGTGACAGCAAAACATGTAGCAGGTATATGTGGTGACCCATGTGGTGCTGTGCTGTGCGTCTAACGCACAGCACAGCACCACGTGGGTCACCACGTATACCTGCTACACGTTTTGCTGCCACAACACCGAGAATGATCTTCAGGATTTTAAATTCAGTGTTTTTTAAATTTAGTGTTTTTAAAATAATTCAGTAACTTTAACGAGGTACAAACATACTCCCTGATGATGATCTGTTGAGATTGAAACATGTAGGAGTGTTTTGATGTATTTTTACGTATTTTAACATTGAAATCAGCATTCTAGACTAATATATTGTTGAATGTGAAGTGCATTAGTTGGTGTTTATCATTCAGTGTATACTAAGAATAAGTTGTGCATCAAGTTGGTTTTCTTTACACGAATGTATCAAGATGCACAGTCAACAAAACATATAAAAGACATAAAACTGTTTTAGCAACAGACCTGATGTCATAAAAATCGTGTTTGCATTTCAGATATCCTAATGTTGTAATACTGACCACCTCAAACATAACTGCTGCAATCGATTTAGCATTCGTTGATCGAGCAGATATCAAACAGTACATAGGACTGCCATCAGTGCAAGCCATCTACAAGATATATCAGTCCTGCATTCTTGAATTGAAAAGGGTAAATAAATTTGTATATACCTGATTTTAAACTTTGACAGTGCTCACCTCTCCCATAAATTTATTCTTAGTATAGCAGGTCAATGAATATCAATTCTCATCATCTCTTCGCAGACTGCACACACCATATGTCTGAAAAATTTCATCTGGGCTGCATCAAATCTTACTTTTATAATAACCGCAACTTACCGTGCACTATAATAATGAATATCAATGATATCAGGTAGTTAGGTCAAACACAACACTTTTATTTGTAGATGTCAACAGACAGACTACATGTTTCGGCCTTTTTCTATAA
>Ga0209629_10003787_pt1 | contig 10990 bp, 7 predicted proteins | sample TergutCu122P5_FD_187286 | JGI IMG/M metagenome (GOLD analysis project Ga0209629, IMG submission 187286) | Cubitermes ugandensis P5 segment gut microbial communities from Kakamega Forest, Kenya - Cu122 P5 (SPAdes) (version 2) | ecosystem: Host-associated > Arthropoda: Insects > Digestive system >... | reverse complement strand
TAATTGTCTTAGCACCTTTAACATCCACTGTTTTATTCGATGGAACATCAAACGTCAAAGGTACCTCATCCATGTTCCCTAATTGTCCTATCTCAAAACACGGCTTCTTTCTCATGTTTATGACATATTTATGGAATTCTATAATCTTTCTTTTGTATTCACGGGGTAGTTTTTGCGCTATTGTAGTTTTAGTATGCATACACAGGCCATTTCTTCTCATAAATCTTTCACACCACGAAGTTCTTCCAGCAAAATCAGTAATAGACATTTCAATGGCTAGTCTTCTCTCTTCAATTAAAATAATTTTCATTGAAACAGCAATTCCATTCTTCCTGTGATCTGTTATCCAATTTTTAGCATATTCTTCAAGTTTTGGCCATTTAGGAACACATGAATGTAAAGTTTTTTTTACCCTTATCTGCTTTGATTAAATCTTTCCTTTGCTTCCTCCATTCTCGTGTCATCTTCTGTGTCGAAGGTGAGCCAAAACGCCTTTCAGCTGCCCGGTTTCCATGTTTTTCAGCATAATTCACGATTTCAATTTTAAATGCAATATTGTAAGATAATCATCTCTCTTTTGATCCCATGAGGGTTTTCTTTAATTTTAAACTTCAAATTTAACTCTTTAATCACTGTAAAAACATAAATACTCACAAAACAGATATACTTTAAGGAACGTGTAACGCACTTGATTTACACTTGACTACACTTTGCTACTGCAGCAGCGTAAATACCCGGAATCACATGTGATGCAATATATATATATATTAGGGTAAATTCCCGGATAAGAAAGAAAGCCGTTCACAAGCAGAGATGCCAGATCTCATGATTTGGAAGCAAATTTCACTATCTCACAATAAAGATGTTTTATAATAGATGTACAGGTATGTATAAGTTTGGAAATAATACTTACCCTTGGCACATAAGACGCAGGTCAAATTTAGATCACATTTTTAGGGATAAAAAGTACGTCTTATGGGCCGGGAAATACGGTATGTGCTCTGCATAATTTGAGGATGACACTTATTATTCGTAAGGTGCCACCATGTTTAGTTGATGTTACTGTGTTGTGGCCTTGCATCCAGTACCTAGCTTATAGAGTTGACTCTTCCCAAGCTCTTTTTCCTATTTCTTCATGCACTGTCACTGAGTAATCACTAACTACCTCCATGGAACAGTTCGCCTGCTAACAAGTAAATGAAGGATGACTGCTGTCTTCTGGGATGTGATGCTGTATAGTCCACCTTCACATATGCCTGAAGATGAAGACATCAGGTTCCTCCAAAACATTAATGCTCTTGTATCAGAGTATGTGGGTCAGATCCAAAAATGCAGTAGTCTCTGTAGTGACCACCATTAGAACTTAAAATGGCACATCGAACAGCAGAGGATATAAAAATATCCTGTGTTGTATCACAGGATGCTGCGTGTTACTGACACAGTTTGAAAACAAAGGGGTGTACCTAAATGAGAAAGATTGCCACCCCACAGGAGAGTGTTGTAGCAAAGAGCTACTTGTCTAACTAAAGTATTGGTGTTTTATTGCAGAATGCAATGGAGGTGATGTGTCTGATTGCTGTACTGGTGAACTGCGCTCTGATTGGTCTGTCTGGACAGGTGCATCGCATGTTTCCCGAGATGTCAACAACACAAACAATCCTGCTTATTGTTGCTCTGGAGGTGAGATATGCTACATTTACTTCACTGGATGATACCTGTAGCTGGGAAAACTGAATACAAGTTTGTCTGAAGTATAAGGATGACACAAGATACTGAAGGAGGGAGGACTGTATATGTTAAAACCCTCCCCACCATGCACTTCATTTCTCTGCATCTTGCTGTACCAATATGATGTCCCAACAGTCATGTGCACAAGTCTGTTTTACTGATCCTCTGATTATGTGTTTCTTGCAGCATATAATGTTGTCACTGCGGTTCATAATAACATGTGCAATCCCTGACCTTCCTAGCTGGGTTGCCACAGAAATGGCCAAAGTAGAGTTTGCTCGACGAGAAGCGTGTCATCGACTTTCATCCACAGCTGCTTCACCAACACCTGATGTCACAATTCCACCACCAGGACTGGTTATAGGACGGTTAGTAGTTCTGTATCAACACATCACTTTTCAGCAGTTAGTGACTAATATACATAGTATGGTTAGGGTTATCAGTTACCAGATTATCCCACATGAGGCAGGTAAAATCACTGTCACCCATTTAATGTCCTTCTGTCTTTGTGCTATGTGCAGTCTGAAGGATATTGTTACAGACAGCATTGTTTAGAAGGTGGAAAAATAAATTCATTCTGGAAACTATTTTGATTGTACCACATTTGTTTCCACATTGAAGAAATAACACAATTGTCTTTTATGTTGGGAAGAATGGCATCAGTTTTACACTGCCATTTCTGAATTTTCATAACATGCTGACTGAGTATCCCTGAACTTCTTGTGACATTTGCTGTATAGCGTCTTCAGTGAGAAGGTTGAGTACCTGCGCTCTGTCCCCTTTTACATTGTTATCCCTGATCAAGTTGCTTAACTTATGCCGTGCATGTGAGGTGGGAGTTGAAGACCTCTGTGATGAAAAGCAGCAAGTGTACTGCCAGTTTTGAATGTCTTTTCTATTGAGCTTTTATAAACTAACAAGCTTGTACAGATGAAGTGTTTTGCATTGTGTCTGTAACTGAGGTCCTTTTGTTTCTTAGCCATTCAGTCAGTCATGTCACTCTTTAAGAAATACCTATTTGACAGTGCCTTCTACTTGCATGCAATAATACGGTACATTGTCCATTAGTTTGACAATTCTGTAATAGGTATGTTACAGATTTTTCATGTGCCAATTTTTCAGAAGTGAAATGATCCATTTGGCTGAGGTAATTACCTCTTTCTGAACCAGCTTTGTGCATGAGCTGTGGATTGGGAATAAAACCATTTAAACTACCATCATGTTCTAATTATGGGCCTGTTTCCTGTGTTCAGTTAAAGTGCATTCCCTACTGTCAGTTTGCCAGCATTTGGAAAAGTTGAGGTACTCTCACCTCTCATTTATAAACACACTTTCATGACCAGCTTAACAAAAATGTTATATTTTCCCCATGTATTTATGACAGCATGTAACTATATTGGCTGTTTTCATTGGCACTTTCCCCTTCAACTGGTCCCCCCACCCCAACCAACCTGCATCTCCTGTTTTACGTCAGTCTGTTAATGGGATTTACTGCCTCAGGGAAAATGTATTTTGCCATCAGTGAGTGGAAGAAGTTTTGACACCAGTTGTTCATTAACTTAAATATCATAAATCCTGTTTCTTATAAAACCCCTGTTAAAATGTCTTTGGGCATTTTGCACTGTTCACTTTTTGTTGTATTCTTTGTTATCATTCCTACACCAGTTCAGTTTGCAACTTTTTTTGTCACTCATTGCATGGGAATTTGACTTGTTGCGTGATTCTTCATCATGTTCTTGTCTCACTCTACTTACGTATTTACCCAAATGCAATACGACTCTAAATCAAAGCAACCCCCCAAAAATAAAGGTTTGCTAAGAAAAAATATTTTACTAATAATATCATAGACTTAACATACAAAGCATGTCAGATTCTGGAGTGTAGAATGTAATAGAATGATCACAAGAAACCCACCTACTATGCCATATTGCAGTTATCATTATGTAACACATTGTGATTATTGAACACTGTGACAATCACACCAACTCTGACCCATGAATATTTATGAACAGTATGCCATATGATGTCCACGTGTTCTTGCAGCAGTGATAAGACTTCTTGCGTCTTTTTCACCTATGCATTCCCCTTACATTTTCTCAGCTTCACATGGGACAAAGTCCTGAACTGTAGTACTGTTTTGAAGGTCTAGAATGTCATAATTAAGGTCAGTATGTTTGGTTGTAGATTTGTTGTTTCTCCTGCCAGTGAAGTAAGCACTGATGCTGGTGAAGAGGAGGCAAATCACGGTCGAGCAAATAACATGCCAGTACTGGAGGAGAATCTTCCAACACCAGTAGCTGAGAATGCAGCATCCCTGATGGAGGAGACCACTCCACCCACTGTATGCTCTACACCAGTGGACAGCAAACAACTCTCCTCAGGCATAGCAAAGAGTCTACCCAAGAAGTCTAGAGACTGGTTGGGGACTGAAGGAGAAACATTGGGCCACCACCTGACAATTGGACCACATGGGATGGATTGGGCACGGAAACTTGGGCTAGATCCTGCTCGTAAAGGGAGTGAGCCAGAGATGGGGAGTGCCTCTGGGGGAGACCTGCGGCGTAGCACTGACTGCATTGCTCACAAAGACCTTGCAGCATCCTCAGATTCAGATCTGTTACGCTCTGCACCACCCTGGGTTGCAGCTCACACTCGTTCTAAGTTTCGGTTTTCCCCAGAGAAAGAGGCTTCGTCTGATAGTAGCCGTACTGTATCAAGTCAGGAAGGTGATGACACCACACACTCAACATTCCCAGGTGCAGCTGCAGCACCAGCTGCAACCACCCCAACATCAACTCCCAAAGCAGATGAACTTGCAGCTGCAGCAGCTGCTGCGAAGAAGACGAGGGTCAAACAGAGTTTGATGAAGCGAGCCCGCAGTGTGGCTATATTCTCACTGAAACTAAAGGAACGGAGAGCTCGAGAAGCTTCCGCCAAGGAGGCTGAGACCAAGGCTAAGGAGAAGTGGATGCCACCTGCAAATGTTGGGGGTGAGTTGTCATGCATTCCAATAGAAAAGCTCATATCTGTGGATGATGTAGCCATGGACCTCCAGCGTAGGATGAACCCTTCTGGCAACTTCTAGTCCATCTTCTGGCTAGCCCATAGAGCAGCCCTGCACAACATATGGCCCACAGGCCACATGTGGCCTACCAGGGCTCAGTGTGTGGCTTGTAATGACTTCTGGAAATAATACTTATTTTTAAAAAGTTGTAATTGTTTGACAGTTGAAGATTAAATGTTGCTGTTGATAGTGGATTTTTGAACAGTGATGAGTAATTAAAAATACATGTATTTAATTATAAAATTATTAATAAAGTATCCCCCCAACAGAATCTAATCCTGTGACCTGCAGCTGTTTTCTTTGGAGCAGTGTGGCCCTCGTCACTTTCCAAGTTGTGCAGGCCTGCTATAGAGATCAGTATCATCTACTAGCAATACCTTAATATCCTGTGTCATAGTATATGTATTAGATGTCAGTGTTTGTCCAAGTATTGCTGTTACTTACCTTACATGTCTTAGGCTGTTATTTATTTCCCATCTCTGCCAGAAGTGGGAGTAGAGGATTCCAAGGCATTCCTGTTCATTTTTCATGTGGAGACCATAGGAAAGAGTGCAGAATGGGCCATGTGGTAGAACATAACCAAATTCTAAATGCATTTTTCAGCTAGTTTATTTTGGTAAGATTGCCAGCACAGAGCATGCTGTTGTTATTGTTATATTTACTGCCATACAATAGACAGACTGAGGCCACACATTTGTTACAGTAGTACTTGTTTCCTGAGAATGTAGTGTCCCATGTACATTCCACATTCCATACAGCTGGTCCAATGCAGTATTTTTATGCTGATGTTTTATAGCTGCCTAAAAGTTTGTAACAAGACAGTTTGTTTTTGTTCTTTGCAATGATGTTTTTTGTCAAGTGCCTACTGCAAATTAAAATTTAAGTTATGTTAAATAAAATGTAAATGTATTGTTAACATTATCAGTGTATTATTTTCAACAATGGTTCATAAAAGTCATGTTCAGACAGCTTTCTTAACTTTTTACACCTCCTCCATATAAACCTTTCTGTATCAGACATCCTTTTCCAGGTTAGGTATAGGTTATGTTTGGTTAGGGGTGCACAAATGCCAGGTGCCAAGTTATTGTGGTGACTAGATTTTGTATGATGGTACCAAATACAGTATTTGTGGATCCTCAGTGTGGAATAGACGTCATGTTACCTGATTAGAAATTTGAGGTAGCTCTTAGATTTTTGGAAAATTTGTGCACCCCCCTGTTAGATGAGAAATACATTTGTGTACTTCCAACATCTCATTATTCTAAATACATAAAGAAATTCAGTATGGAAAGATTAATATGACATGTGTGACAGTTTTGTGTTGAGCAAAATTTAGCCTCACTGCTGAGTCCAAAAGCTGACTGTAGTTTATAGTGGCAAAACTGTAGTTTAGGAATAGAATATGGCTGTTTTTTCAGTATTTTTGTGCATACAAAAGCGTTCTGTATTTCATTCCTTAACAGTACGTAAAAGGGTTGGGCAAACCATGAAATTAAAATAAAGAAGTGTGGACAGCCTGGATTAAACCAGACAGAAATGATGACCCTCAAACAGAACAGTGCAACAGGCATAAACAGAGTGGCAGTCCACCTGGTCTTTCCATCAATGACAGTTGCACTTCAGATGCCATGATCAGACCATTACATGAAACAAAAATGGGAAATGTCTTACATTCTGCATTACATGATTCATTTTCACCATCAACCGACATTTTGAGTATTACCTTCCCTAGTGATTTTGATACATTTGGAACACAAGAAAAGATTTTATTTAAAAGGACAACTGGTGCATGAACAGCTTGTTCTTACTGCAATTGTTCCCTACATGCCATTTCTACCATTCTGTGTTTTACTATGTCAACCTTTTTCCACCCAGCTGTTCATTTACAGGCTATGCCTTGTATTTTATGCTCTACAAAAATTCAAAGTTCTTAAGTGATACTTTGAGGAAAAGTTTAAGTAGCATCCACCGTGTTTAAAATATCCAGCTTTTCTTGAATTGAGGGTAGCTTAAGCTTTTTGTCAGCTTCTGATGTAGTTGTTACACTGTTCATGTGTTCAGTAATTAATGGCTCTGCACGATGAAAACTGTACACATATAAGCAATTTAAAGTGAACACATTATATAAATTCAGCACAAAGTATACTCCAAATCACTGAAACTAAAGTAGAGTAAAATGGTCAGTTACACAATGCTCCATCAACAACCCATGCTTAGTCATGTAGTTTACATACACACACACACAATGTGTGAAATGCATAGCAGAGCAGTCAAAATGTTGTACCACTGCCTGTCATACATACCCACAGACTAACATGAAGTTGCTTATCTGTACTTCTTTGAAATAACTTCAGAAATTAATGCACACAAACTGAGAGTTTTATTCAGTCATTGTACACAGGGAACAAATTTTTAAGGTTTTGATGCACAAGCATGAAATGAGTTAAAAGTTCATTGTATCATTAAATGTTTGTGCTTCTGAAGTGAAAAATCCTTTATTTTCTTGTTCACAAACTGTCATCTGATTTTTCCGCCCCCTCTCCAGATCTACACAAGCTATTTTGAGGTCCAGCACTCGACACTGCCTCATCCTTAAAGCTTGGATGACATCAACTTAAGAGGCTTCACAGAAATAAGTGAAACACCATCCTCAAACCTGGAGAGGTTGTGCTCCATCATTTGCACCAAACAGGTGATTTTTACACACTCAAAAATCATACATTAGAAACTATACTTGAAACATGCTGATGGTTGACTTTTACAGGTTACAGTTATCATTTAGATGCATCCTTTACAGACAAATCATCCTGGGAATCCTGAAATATCAAAGAGTTGTAATTACAATACATCCAATTCCTTCTACAGTTATTGCACTTCTTGTTAAGGATGCAAAGAGCACTATACCATTGACATTTCTCCACTGTTCCCACTTAAAGCAGGCTCAGATGTCTTCACAGAATCCACTGCAGTTGGTTTAAAAAAGCTGGTTATCTCTTTCTGCCATGAAGGTGTCTCACGTGGGAAATATGGGTTCCCTCCTGTGCCTTGGTTCACTGCCAACATGACAGGTGATGATCATAAATCCACAGACACAAATACAGACTACAACTCCCACTTATCTCCCTGCTAACATGAAGTGTTTACAATTGCAGCTGCACCAACACTCAAAGACACTTTTTTCCGTAACAGAAGCAACATGTATAAGCATACATTTGAGTATAGTAACAATGTATATCTGCCTTAGTTTGTGGCTTGGAACTGACATTAGCCATAATGAAAACTACACTGAATGAGAGTTGCCAACAATGACAGTGACCTTAACACGAGCACTGTGAAGGGAAGGTATATTCAGATATCTTAGGCATAGTAAATACATTTCCTGTAATGTGCCTGTGTAACCATACCCTGCAAACATGCAGAGTGTTGCCTGAGCTTCTGACAATAAAATGATATACAGTAGCCTACCTTATTTAGCAACATGAAAGGTCGGCCGTGCTGGAGCACTATTTGAAACATAAGCTGCAAACTAAATTTTGTTTCTGTAATTTAAGATAAAAGCCCAGGGTATAGTGTTGGTGAAACACGTGTTTCACTCCAGGCTGTCGCTAAAATGAAACCCCAAAGCTTAATGTTTGTGGAATTTTTTAAATGATTCTCTAAACAATGAAATATCCAAACCTAACTTTGAATTAAATAATTACTGGTTTCCATGTGTGCTGAATAGCTATAATGAAAATAAAACTTATGCCTGACCTTTGTGACAGCTGGGACAGAGTTTGTTTTAAGCATACATTAACAACCAGAAACGTTATTGTCATTGCCATGACACCTCAAAAGTGAAACATTAAGTGTAACATTATGGTATGAAATAGCTTCGGTTTTTACATGTCTTGGATATCGTGACATTTTTGTATTGACACCCATGACCTAATATGGTTTCACAGGTATGACATAGGAAGTAATGACAGAAGTCATTCAAGTGTACATCATATTTATATTACCGGTTTCATTAAAAGATGTTGCTCTACGTAAAAAGTAACAGTACTCCGTGGTGATAAAGCTTCGTATGAATTTATAGGTCTCACAATATTAAGTTGTGTTCCTGTTCTGTATGAGTGCAAAACTGGTATCCCTGTTTAACTTTTAGAGTCACAACATACATATTCTTACCTTTGTTGCTGTTAGAAGCAACGGCAGGACTGCTTGTCATCTTCCGTAGTGCTTTGGCACCAACAGCTGCGAAGAAAAACATTCCACAGTTCATGCTAAAGTTTGCGATCACCCATGTGGATAATATTAAGAGAAAATATAACACATCAGAATTCATCCACATTCCATTGGTCCTTCACATAACTAGGCCAAAGATACAGCACACGTCATGGTTTAGTTTGTTTCAAATAAAAATACGCCTTCTACCACCGTAAAGGTTGTAATCGGGTTTGAGTCAAGAAGGTCACATAACCGTTGAAGCCACGATTGCAAACACCTAATTTCGGCCAAATGGAATGTGAAAACCCATCGTAGTATATTTACCTTTAACACAACTCGAATCAGCTTTTGTTCTGACCATTGTATTCCAACAGGTCACCCGAAGCTTATATTAACCCGTTTCCTTTAAATCTGATTGCAGATAGTGATCGAACAATCCTACGACGCGCCAAAAATCTGCTCAATGCGGTGGCCACAGATCATTTGCGGTGGCAGAGAGTACTTGGTGATATAACATCAGCTGTAAATGAAGTAATTAGTTATACATTACTTTCTATAACATTAGGTACAAACTAAAATTTTCTGTAATCATATAATCTTAAGTGGACATTACAACACCAAATATATGACTTTTAAACATTAGTTTTTGAGCTAAATAATCTATCGATAGAAGGAATCGAGTATGCATTACACGAAACCAAACAGGCTGTTATCCGTGCTATTGAGGGTTAAAACCACGGTAAAAAAAAAAAGGTAACATTAGACCAGCACTTGCTAACGTAAAATAACGATAATAACACGTCAAACTACTTAATTTAATACATTGAACCTACATTGCTACATGCTTCGATTCGCAAGAAATCATCATCAGACAATTCATACAAAACATTTAAAACACATCACTACATGTTTTTCAATACACTTTACTGACACCTCATTGCTTTTGAAACATTATAAACCTTCATATATTATCCTTTAGAAGCCTAACGACATATATATATACATATATATATATGTGTGTGTGGTACTGCAGCGCTAACCTCCAGACGCTACATTTTAAATATTTATTCAACAAATTTACAAACTGAATATTTTCAACATGCTGCATAATCTCCGTTCATTTTCTCTCTTAAAATGCTGTTTATTTCATAATGCTACCTTGTTTGGTTCCTGTATTATTCGCATTTTACCTACAGAATGTGCTGAAATTTAAATGTAAAATTCCGGCTCCAAAAGGTTAAGTAGCACGTGTAATATAGTATTTCTCGTTCTAGGTTTCCCTTCTATTGACGTGCTGGGAAATTGATGATTTTTAAAACCAAGATAATTTATTTTTGTCAGTAGTCCATTTCTTGTACGTGAATGCGCCAATACGAACATTAATCGGATGTGAGTTTTAGAAAGTCAATTTTGTGTCGTACTGATATATTTTGCAAGCTATTATATGCATTAAATAGTACATATTATTAGTTTCTATACTGCCGTATGCCTAATAACGGACATAAATGTTTGTTCGTTGTTTATTCGAGCGATGTTACGGGCACTTCAGGTAACTGAATACTAAGAATTTAAATGTGTGTAAAAGCTTACAAAATTTACCAATACGACACAAAATTGACTTTCAAAAACTAACACCAATATAAGGTTTCGTATTGGCGCATTCACGTACAGAAACTGGTTTTACTGATAACAATGAATGATCTTGTATTGTTAGTTATACAGCATCACCATTCAAGCACAACAATAGGAAGGAAATCTTGAACGATAAGTAATATTGTACACGTACAACAGAATAACTGAAGGTTTATGATGTTTCAAAGGAAATGAGTGAGATGTCCCTGAAGTATATTGAAGAAACATAATAACTTGTTCCTCTAGTTTTTATGACACACTAATGGAGCCGCGGAATGTATGTATGTATGTATGTATGTACGTACGTATTTACGTATGTATGTACGAGTATATATACGAGGGCTGTTTTTTTTCAAC
>Ga0209629_10003786_pt1 | contig 10991 bp, 7 predicted proteins | sample TergutCu122P5_FD_187286 | JGI IMG/M metagenome (GOLD analysis project Ga0209629, IMG submission 187286) | Cubitermes ugandensis P5 segment gut microbial communities from Kakamega Forest, Kenya - Cu122 P5 (SPAdes) (version 2) | ecosystem: Host-associated > Arthropoda: Insects > Digestive system >... | reverse complement strand
TTTTGACCGTTTTGGGCGGCTTGGCGATCCCATCGTCGTTTGCACCGTCGTTTGCCGGGGAACAGGAAAAGTTTCCGCAGGCAATCTCTACTCAAAACGGTGAGAAATCCCTGAAGCTGGACACGGAAGCCCTGCATCGCAGGGCGGTTGCGCAAGGCCGAAGGCTACCGCCCATACCGGCTACGGTATCATGTCCGCTTCCGTTTGGCAAATGGGAGTTGATCCCGGAATTCAGCGACGAATTCGACGGACAAACGCTCGACGAAACGAAATGGTTCCCGAACAATCCGCAATGGAAAGGGCGGGAACCGGGCTTCTTTTCCGAAAAGAACGTCGAGGTCCAAGACGGAATGCTTCATCTTTCGGCCAAAGCGGAAAACCTGCCGGACTTGCCGAAAGGGTATCACACGTTCACAACAGCGGCCGTTCAGAGCAAAAACCGCGTTAAGTACGGATATTTTGAAGTTCGGTGCCGGCCGATGAATTCGGCGGCCTCCAGTGCGTTCTGGTTTTATGCCCAAGATGACAAACTCTGGACCGAAATCGACGTTTTTGAGATTGGCGGCAAGGCTCCCGACAAGGAATTCAGCTATTTCACCACGCTTCATGTGTTCAAGACGCCGGAAACCGGTGACAAACACTGGAGCGATTCGGTGATTTGGACGGCGCCTTACCGGTTGGCGGACGAGTTTCACGTTTACGGGTTCCTCTGGTCGAAAGACGAACTGGTCTGGTATGTCGACGGCAAAGAGATTCGCAAGCGGAAAAACACCGACTGGCACCAGGCGTTGACCATGAATTTCGACAGCGAGACGATGCCCGACTGGTTCGGCCTTCCCAACCCGAAAGACTTGCCGGGCGTTTTCTCGATCGATTACGTTCGTTCGTGGAAACAAATCAATGATGAGGAACAACCGATCCAAAAAACAAGCGGGGACTTGAAAAAATTTCATGTTTGCCCGGAAATCACGCATTTGACGGAGCCGTTGACTTCGGACGGACAGGGAATCAACTATTTGCTGGCTCTTGACCGGATGTTCGGGCCGCCGGACGTCGCTTCGGATGAAAACGGCTTCCGGTTGTTTGCCGAAAAAATCTTATGTGATGATTTGCAAGACAAAGACGATCAAGAAAATAAAATTTTTTCAGGAAAATCGTTTTGGGAGTTGATGTGCGAACGCCTCAAACTCGACCCGGAAAAGAAGCCGGCATTGTCATTGCCTGATTTTAGAAGCGATTTTGATGCGATCTATTTCAAAGAGTACGACCTTTGGTATGGCGACGCAGACATCAATGACAAGTCCAATACCGCCCCGGAATGGCGGGAATTCTTCAAAAACTATTTTGAAAGCACGTCAAAACCGGATCATTACGAAGCACTTTCCCTTTTGCTCGAACAGCCGGACCTTTTTTTGAAATCCGATTTTGTGAAAAAGAAGATTGAGGAAAGCCGGGATGTTTTGGCAATCGTCGCGGAATCGTTGCGAAAGCCGTCGTTTTACATCCCAAAAGTCGGCAATGAAAAAATATCGCTGGCAATGACATTACTCCCTTACGTACAGACGGTGCGAAAAATCCCGCATTTGCTTGCCTGCCGCATGACACAGAATCTGGCCGACAAAAAAATCGATCTTGTCTTCGACGATTTGCAAACGATGTATCTTCTGGCGCGTCATTTTTCAAAACAACCGATGATCGTGGAATATCTCGTCGGACACAGTTTGGAATTAATGGCCAACGAAGCCGTGATACGCCTCCTGCGGAGCGGGACTCTTTCGCGCGAGGAACTGATTCGGCTTCAAAAAATGTATGACGAATTGCCTCTGTTTGCCTCCGCTTCCGGATCAATCAATACGGAAAGGTATCTTGCCCTCAGTACGATTCAGGAACAGGCACTTCGCGGAAAAGACGTTCTTCCTTCGAGTTTCTCCAAAGAGTTTGGTTTGCATCAATTCAAAGCTGCGGACTGGGGTGCCGTTGCCGTGATTCTGAATCAATGGTACGACAAAATTGAAAAACTGACAAAAATGGAAGACATTGCATCAAGAAGACAGGCCGTGCAAAAATACGAAGAGGAATGCGAGCGGTTTTTTCAACGGAAAAATTACTGGGACATGATGGCCGAAGGGCCAAGTTCGGCACTGGCACGAATTTTTCTCGCTTTGCTGCACCCGGCTGTCGGAGCGGTTTTTAATGTTGAAGAACGCCAAATTGCCTGGAATGATTTGGTGCGTCTTGCGGTCACGCTCGAACTTTACAAGCGGGATCACGACGGAAAATACCCGGAATCGCTTCAAAACCTGATGCCGGAATATCTTGCCGGACTTCCGCTTGATCCCACCGATCCTGATCGCGAAGTTTATCGTTATCGACAGGAATTCCCGACAGGTTATCTCCTCTATGCGTTCGGACGCGGCAACGAAGACGAATCCGGCAGAACGGAAAATGACGATCCATCCGGCAAGAATCAACGCATTCGCATGCCGGTTGACCCGGTTTGGCATTGATTCGGCGGGGAATAATTTTGGGAGAACTTGAAGATGAGCGATAAATATGATGAGCGATAAATATATTGACGAGATTCATGAAATTCGGCGTCGACAGTACGAAGAAACCAAAAACATGACGCCGGAAGAGAAAGAAGAATATTCTCGTGTCAAGGTTGACAGAGTAAAGAAACGGCTTGAGGAACTTCGGAACCAGGAAAAATCGAAACAGCAACCGTCAAAATCCAGCCGCTAAGTATTCAGCGAATGGAATACTTCACCTCTTCGTGTGAGGTCTTGACTTTTGTAAGACGAGCAATAGATCATTGATCGTTTTTTACCAGGAAAACAGATGAAATTCGCCAAAATCAGAATGGTAGATCCGGAAAACGATGCTGATGACATCCTTCGGGTCTATGCACCGTACATCGAAAATACGGCGATCACTTTTGAAACGGTTGTTCCCGATTCGTCGGAATTTGAACAACGAATCAAAACGATCTGTGCCCGGTTTCCGTATTTGGTTTGTACCCTTGAGAACACAATGAATACAATTGTCGGATACGCTTATGCCGGTGAACAGAGAAAACGATCGGCCTATCAGTGGAATGTGGAATTATCTGTTTATGTCAAACAGGAATGGACGGGACGCGGAATCGGCAAAGCCCTTTATCGCGCATTGCTTGAGATTTTGAAACTCCAAAATTATCAAAATGTTTACAGTGGAATGACGTTGCCCAATCCGGCCAGTGAAAAACTGCACAAATATTTTGGTTTCACGCATTTGGGAACCTGGCATCATACCGGTTTCAAATTCGGCAGGTGGCATGACGTGGCATGGTATGAAAAGCGATTGGGCGATCGTCCATTCGATCCGATTCCACCGTCATCCATCGACAAAATCCCATTCGATAAAATTTCTGAAATTTTGCATAAGAGTGAAACATTTTGCTGAAGCTGTTTTATTGGTATGGACGCAAACGTTGAACCGCCACCTGATTTTTTGGCCACGAAGACCGCAGCTTCCGTTGGTCGCTGCTATCCAACTCTTATGTCCAAGTCAATATTGTGGTGGCGAGAAAAAGTGCAAGACGCCACCATGTCTGCTGGTTGCGCCGAAATGCGAAACCACGTAAAATAGGGGGTTTTATTGATTTCGGCGAGACCAGCGATGAACCGAACACGTTTTATTTTTATTTCCAGCACAATAGAGCAAATAAAAAGTTGGTCTGGAGCTTTTCCACTCCCGTTGGTCGCTCCCTGATTGAAATCATCCACACTCACTTTTACTGTGCCGCCACTAAAATTTGAGCTTGTCCAGTGAATCGCCTGCATCGCCGATAATAATAATTCCCGCTATTTTGCGCGTATTAACAATGTCGGCGCAGCAGGCAGCCGTGGAAGCGGCTCAAATTTTATTATCGCATCTATAATACATTCCGGGAGGAACAACAATCTTGTTTTCATTGGAATTCATTCGTCGTGAAAAGCCGCCCGCCCCCCCCAAAGCGGCCATTTTCGATTTTGACGGGACAATCAGTCTGATTCGCGAAGGGTGGCAGCAGATCATGATCCCATTTTTTATCGAGGTGCTTGCGGAAACGCCGGGTGGTCAAGTCGAACCCAAAAAGGAAATCATCCGAACCGTTCGCGAGTTTGTCGATCTTCTGACCGGAAAACAGACGATTTATCAATGCATCCGTTTGGCCGAAGAAGTGACCAAACGGGGCGGAAATCCTCCCGAACCGCTGGAATACAAATACGAGTACCACCGTCGTTTGCTCAAGCATATCGATGACCGCCTCGAAGCGTTGAAAAACGGCGGTTCGCCGCAGGAGCATCTGGTGCCGGGATCGTATCAAATTCTCGAAATGCTGCAAAATCACGGCGTGATGCTTTATCTGGCCAGTGGAACCGACGAAGGCTTCGTCAAACAGGAAGCCGGTCTGTTACAAGTGACGAAATACTTCAACGGCGGCATTTACGGCGCACAGGACAATTACAAGACCTTTTCCAAGGCGATGGTGATTCAACGCATCATCCGGGAAAACGAACTCGACGGTTCCGAACTTCTCGGATTGGGCGACGGTTACGTCGAAATCCAAAATGTGCATGAAACAGGAGGTTTTGCGGTGGGGGTCGCCACCAATGAATCCGAACGTCAAGGGGTCGATCTCTGGAAACGGCAACGCCTGATCGATGCCGGAGCCGATTGGATCATCCCCGACTTTTCCGATGTCAACCGGATCGAATCACAGATGTTCGGGGGATAACTAAAAGTGAAAAACCAAAAACTAAAAGTTGAATTTGTTTTTCAACTTTTCACTTTTAGCTTTTCACTTACTCATGGACGTTTCAGAAGTTGCATCAACACATGATTGGCGGCGGTCAATCCGAAAATTCCGGTCAGCGTGGGGAGACTGCCGAGCGAGGAGCGTTGGCGGCCTTTTCCCTGAAAATTGTCTTCCGATTCCTCCGGCGGAAGCACCGCTTCCCGGTGTAATTCGCGGACAGGTTCCGATGAATAAACGCAATCAAAAGTGATGGGGATTTGTCGTCTTCTCAAGTGTTTTCGAAGGATGGCGGCCAACGGACAGTAGGTCGCTTCGCTGAGCGGACCGATTTGCACCAGAGACGGGTCCGTGCGAAGGGCCGCCCCCATGCTGGAGATCAGCGGAATACCTGCATCCAAAACCGCACGAATCAATGCGATTTTCGGGTTGAGCGAATCGATTGCGTCCACAACAAAATCCGGTTTTTGTGCTTCAAAATCGTATAAAACGCGCAAGACGGTTTCTTCGTGAACAAAAAGGTTGAGAATTTCGATTCGGCAATCCGGGAAAATGGATCGGACTCTTGCGGCGGCAACCTCGCATTTCATTTGGCCGACCGTGTCCCAGGTCGCAAAGAGCTGGCGGTTGATGTTACTCGGCTTCACGACATCATGGTCAACCAGACGCAACTTTCGAATTCCGGCGCGTGCAAGGGCTTCCGTGACATAGCTGCCGACTGCCCCCAATCCGACAATGACAACGAATCCGTTTTGCAATCGTTCCATTTTTTCGCGACCGAGCATCAGTTCCAGACGCTGGAATTGGTTTTCATAGAACATGTTTGAAATCATGAAACAATAAGTCTGTCCGATGGAAAAACGTTATCAATGACGGATTCTTTCGTATAATTCCCGGACACGATTTTCAACATGGTTGTGCAACTCATCTTCGGTCATTTTGCTTGCCTGTTCGTATAAAATCGGTTCGCCGTAAATGACGCGAACAATCCCGTTACGGCCGGGAAAAAGCGTCGGAAACGATTGGTGTCGCGGCCATGACTCGAATGATCCGGCAATTGCCGTAGGAATAATTGCCGCTTTCGAACGAATCGCCAGCGTCATCACCCCTTTTCTGAACGGAAGCATTTCGCCGTCCCGGGTACGCTCCCCTTCCGGAAAAATCAGGACTTTTTCACCGTTTTTTAATCGCTTGAGTGTCTCTTTGACCCCTTCGTAACCGATTCCTTCCTGATCAAGCGGAATCGCATCGAACGATTCAATCAGCATCCCGAACGGTTTGAACCGAAAAAGCGTTTTGCGGGCAAGATAGTTGATTTTTTCCCGTATCCTGGCACCGATGGCGGGTGGATCGAGAAAACTCTGGTGATTCGACACAAGTAATGCCGCGCCTTCAATTTCCGTGTTTTCGATGCCAAATGTCCGCAGCCGGTAAAACATGATCATGAATATTTGAACCAAAGCGCGGCAAAAATCATACCAAATTCGACGCTGCCACGTCACGACTCGTACCGATTGTTTCATGGTTTTTGAAGACATGGATTTTTTGAAAAATGACGACAAACAAACACAATTAAACACTGTAACATATTTGACATGAATGTTCCATTGGTCCTCTCCTTTTTCTTGTTTGAGAGAGACAAAAGAAAAATGCACGAATTATTTGTTGGGTTTTTCTTATGTCACTCATAATGATCGTGATGATAAAATGCGAGAAATATATGAAATTTTCAATGACAGGGGGTAATGCAAACAGGAATTCGTTTCATTTTTTGTTTGTTTTGGTTAAAATAAGGGGTAATTGAGTATTTTTTAAAATATGCAACATTGATTATTGTCATATCAATTGTTGCCTTTGGTCCGGTGCGATTTGAAATTGATAAAATTGGTCCGATGATTTTCTCGAAAACCCTCTTCTTTTCCAGTGCAAAACGTTTCCTTGATCCGCGGGAACGCATAGATGCTTTACTCTCTGGAAAGCAGATATCTTTTCAAATTATTCAGAAAAAACGGTTTGTTGTTCTGTTGATATTTTCGTTACTCCTCATGTTTGTCTTCGAAAAGCGAGGCCATGCCGACCAGACTCCCGGCACAACAACGGTAACCGGATCGGCAACCGGATCGACAACCGAACCGGCGAATGAAATGCCGGGCGGGGAGATGAGCGGGGCGTCCAAAGAAAAAACCATGTCGGCACCACGTCCGGAGACGCCTCATCCGTCAATATCACGTCCGTCGATACCGCGTCCGATGCCGGGACGTTCCGGACAGCCGTTCGATATTATTTATCTTCCCGATGATAACGGGAAACTCGTGCCTGTTTTGATCAACGTCACTCTTGAACAACTGTACGCACTGCAATTGCAACTTTTCGATATTGAACAAAACAATGCTCCGCTGTTTACAATCAGAAATGTCGAGGCAACCGGTCGTATCGCGGGCGAACTGGCGCACCTCACCATTCGTTTGCGGATCGACACGCGAAGAGAACCGGTCGTTATTGTTCCCATCGGACTCCAGAGCGGTTTCTTTCTGACCAGAGAGGATCAAACGGAATCTCAAAACCTTTCCTCCGAGGGGGAAGGGGGTTGTTCCCTCAGGGTCAATCCGGACAAAGGGGGATACGATTTGATTCTGACACATCGGAAAGTCCCGAATTCACCTTCGCATTCCTCTCCACCGCCGTCCCCTTCGCAACAGGAACCCGCTTCGGATTCGATTCCGGAGCAGAACAAAGAGGCGGGACAAGGGGAGACAGGGCAAGGGGAATCGTCCCCCAAAGAAACGGGAAATCCGGACGCTGGTTCGGAAAACACGAATCACGATCCGCAAAAACAGGAACCTGCGGAGACAAAATCTGCGGAAACGAAGAATGCCGGTGAACATGGGACGTCCGTTTCCGATATTTCCGACATGGTGACACATGTCGTAACGTTGAAACTGACATTTCGCACCGTTCAGGACAATACCGGGATGTTTCGGTTGAAAGCGGAATTTCCGCCTGCTGTGGAATCGGTTTTTCGATTGGATGTGCCGCTTCCCAAGGCGGTTGCCACCGTTGTTCAGGGGACGGGACTCGTTCAAACCAATGCGTTGAACGAACAAACGACCCGTTTCGTGATCCAGGGGCTTCGAAACGACTTCGAAATCCAGTGGTACAAAACCCCGGAAAAAAAAGTGCAAACCAAAAGTATTTTGCAGGTTGACAAAGGGTATGTCTCCGCGCGGCTCCAACAGGGGCGGGTTCTTTTCGATGCGGAAATTCCCGTACGAAGCTCAAGCGGTCCCCTGGGAACATTTCGTATTCGTTTGCCGGAAAATGCCTCTTACCTTCCCGGTGCGCCGACGGAAAACCCTGAAGCGGAGATTTTGGAACTGCCGGCGACGCAAGCCGATCAACCAAAACAAGTCGAAATCAAATTGCTGAAAGAAACCGACAAGTTGACAGTTCATCTGCACGCGGAAACACCGGCCGCCGGTCCGCAGGATCAGTGGTTCGAACTCGGCGGTTTTGAGGTGCTGGGTGCCGAAAAACAGTTCGGACAAATCGCCGTGATCGTTTCCAAAAAATTGCAATTCAAGCAGAAAAAAGGGAGCGACGGCATACGTCCCCTTGATGCGGCTCCCGTCCCCGACCGCGAAGAGGAATACGCGACGACGTTTGAATACTTCAAGCAGCCGTTTTCACTGAAAGTGCAGCCGATCGATCAAACGACGCGGGTCAGTCTGAGACCGGAATATCAAATTCAGATTGAGCGTCACCAGGCGACGTTGCGCGGCAAGTTCTCCTATACGATTTTCGGAACGCCGCACGATTTGAACGTCGATCTTGCCGGATGGAAACTCACATCGGTCGAGCCTGTCGGCATGCTGGACAACGGTCAGGTTCCGTTTTTGGAAGACCGCAAAGTCACGTTCGCGTTCAACGATCCGGTTGGAAAAACCGTTGATGTCGAAATTCGCGCCGTTCAATCGATTCCGCCGGGGGCACAAACGGTTCAGTTCGCTTTCCCGAAACCGGAGGCGGATTTTATCGAGCCGGCTTACGTTTCAATCATTGCCGCGGACAACCTTGAATTGAACACAGGTGCTTCGCAGCAGAAAATCGCCGGTCTGTCCCGGAAACTTCGCAAAGGAACGCCATTGCAGTTGGAATTGCCGTCACGACAGCAGGAACCGCTTGTTTATCAACTGGACGATATTTCCAACGGCGTGTTTTGCGCCGACCTGATTCCGCATCAACAAAAAATCACGGTCCAGTCTCAAACCGAGGCTCACCTTTTTTCTGAAAACGATCCGGTTGTTCAATCCCTTGCCTATCGGATTGAATATGAGCCGGTCGACCGTCTGATTCTTGCCGTGCCGCGGTCGTTCGATGAGAAAGGGGACTGGCAAGTGTCGCTCGACGGCCGGTTGCTGGCATCGCAAACGATCATGGACGCTTCACTCCAGGAACGGTTTCCGAACATGGCGCTGAAACGGATTTCGCTTGCCGAAACAAAGATCGGGATGCTTTCCCTGACCATTCGTTTCCCCATGACCGGTCGAACCGGCGGGGATTTGGCGTCGTTCCCGCAGAACCGCACTTTTCCGGTCGATCTTCCCGTCGTGCTGCCGTGTGACGGAACACTGACTCAAACGGTGGTCAACATGACGGCTCCGAACGGCGTTCAGATTCGGCTCCGGGAGGATGACTCGTCCTGGAAAAAGTTTGATCGCAATATTGTTCCCGCATATACAAAAGTTCATGGAGAAGCCTGGCAAACGGATCAGACCGAATCACAGTTGCCGCTCTACGTTTCCCTGGAAAATCGCGAACTTTTCGGAACAACGGTCATCGAACGCAGTTGGGTGCAAACATGGTTGATGCCGTCAGGACGAACGGACCATGCCGTTTTTCAGGTTGCAAGCGACCGGAACCTGTTGTCGGTGACATTGCCTGAATCCGTTCGCCCCGACACTGTTTTCGTTAAAATCAACGACAAAAAAATTGTGACTTCACTGACGGACCGGCAACTGCGGATTCCTTTGGTCGCTTCACCGCTTTCTTCCTCAGGAGGAGGCATTGCGGCAAGCGGTCTCCAGGGGACAATTTCCAACGTGGGAACACTCTCCAACATGCTGTCGGGTGTTTTGGCCGGAAACAATCTGCGAGGCACGGCGTTGGTCTCTTTGGATGAAAAGCCCGTTTATCTGGTCGATCTCTGGTACGAGGCGAACAGCGACGTTTCCGGAAACCAATTGACGTTTGATTTGCCGCAATTTGCATCCGATGTCATATTGCGTGTCATGTATTGGCAGATGATCCTGCCGTCCAACCGGCATCTGCTTTCCGTGGATTCGCATTGGACCCCGCAATTTCAATGGTGCCGGAAAGGCATGACCATTGCACGGGTTTCCGACCTTGATCAAACGGAGCTTGAAGACTGGGTCGGCGTTTCCCATGCCGAACCGGTTTCTGCGGAACTCAACAGTTATCTTTTCACCGCGTTGTATCCGACGCTGACATGTCATGTCCAAGTTGCCGACCGGTCGACGCTTGTGCTGATTTCAAGCGGGATCGTGCTTTTCATGGGGTTGGTTTTTCTTTATTTTCCGAAAATCCGCTATTCAGGCATCATTTTTACACTGATCGTGCTGTTGCTTTCAGGGGTTGTTTATCGATTTTCCATCGTTCCGCTTTTTTTGCAGTCGGGGGTGCTCGGCGTGATTTTGACGCTGATGGCGACATTTTTATTCCGAATGTTCCCGTCCCGTGATTTCTGGGGAATGAACGCGAAATTCGTCGCGACTCCCCATGCCTATTCGACGGAACTTCGCGTCAAGTCTCCGGAACATCCCAGACGCGATTCCGATTTTCCCGCAACGGAAGGAATTGTCGTCACAGAGGGAATTCTCACGGAAATGCCTTCGGATGGCCTTGTACCGCATGATCATGCGCAGGATCACGCGATGGAACCCGGGATGAAGACCGGGAACGATGAAAAAGAACCGCGAGAACAAGTGCGAACGTCCAATGATTTTTCCGAAGCCCCGCCACGACATTCCCCCTTGACCGACGACAGAACCGATGGCAGGGCCGACAGTAGGGCCGACGACAAGGAGCGAATGCCGTGAAAAAATTCCGCCATCTTTCTCTTTTTTCGTTTCTTGTGACGGGAATCGCTGCGTCTTTGTTTGTCGCAACATCTTTGGCACCGGCACAAACCAGCGAT
>Ga0209629_10003784_pt1 | contig 10992 bp, 6 predicted proteins | sample TergutCu122P5_FD_187286 | JGI IMG/M metagenome (GOLD analysis project Ga0209629, IMG submission 187286) | Cubitermes ugandensis P5 segment gut microbial communities from Kakamega Forest, Kenya - Cu122 P5 (SPAdes) (version 2) | ecosystem: Host-associated > Arthropoda: Insects > Digestive system >... | reverse complement strand
ATAAAAATCTTTCTTGAGATGCTGACAGTCTTTCAGTGAGTTTATCCTGAGCAAGATTAATCCTAGGCAATATCCTGATAACATATTTCTTTATGGTTCATGTTAATATCTTCCCATCTGTGCCATTGGTTTCGTAAATGCAGTATCTGGCAGCACATTACTGAGATTTGAGGTTATCATGGCAGTGAATATTAAGAATACAGTTTTCTGGGATGTAAACGCCATGTAGTTGGATAGATGTGTACGAGTGTGTCAGAGGAAGCTGCTGCCTTTGTCCTTCGGGTAGAACACGGAGGCAGCTGCTTTCTGTAAAACAGTTGTGTGTATCACTGAAATCATGCAGTGTGATCTCAGAGGATTGTAACCTTAGGGTATGTGTTTCTTCAGCGCTTCCTTTTCCGTAATATTACTGTCTGGTAGTGCATACAGTCCATAAGTGGGACAACCGAGTGTCGTCATGGGGAAGGTTAAATCGATGGGGTCCTACACAGGCTGAGGGTTGAACTGATCTGAATTGATTGCTTGCATCATTGTGGCGCATTCACAGTTAAAACTCGCAACATCTTGCTGGAAACAGAAGTGGTACGCTTCTGGTTGAAATGCGTTAGTGTTTTGTGGTGTGTTATGTTTTGTGGCCACATTATTTTACATTAGCAAATACGGTACATTAAAACCGTGGTCTAATGAAAGGAACATGTTTTTAAATTTATGTGAGCCTGTCAGTGACTGGCACATGCAAGTACTTTAAAACAGAACTTCACCAATGAAAAATATTTAAGATATGATTCTGTACACAATGTGTGAAAATTCACAGCTGTAAACTTATATAGTTGCAAAAATAATTACAATACAATTTCTTTAATCTGACTTGTGTGGGACTGGACAGGTGCTGAAATATTGAATAGTCTGGATTATCAGCCATTACCCATACAAATAATATGTTGTTACTGCTCCTATACTTGGGCTGTTAAATTAATCAGAGGAGTATTCCATTTTGATATATCCTTCATCTTCTGGTTCTGGGTCATGAGGGTCCTCTGCACTGTTTTATGGAGTCTTCATACCTGAATAAGTTGATGGAATAGGAAAAAATGGGATCAGATCTACCACAATGGTTGATGGACTGACACTTTTGGAAGCCTTTTCATCATTTCCCTGAGATCTGCCTGTTTCACTCATAAAGCTTTTTTGTGGTAAAAAGCAAAATTTTTGGTCATGGGAATACTCTCTTAACATACAGGATTACTAGGATTTCTGGATTATTGGATATCATATTAAAGGAATTTTGCTGTAAAAAATTCAAAATTTCAAAACATGAAGTTCATAAGAAGAAAGAAATATTTAAAACTGTGGAATTGTAATTCTAAGCTTATACAGTTATTATTCCAGGGTAACATGGCCTTTCATTGATGTTTAGATCACACACGTAGCAGTGTCATTGTTTTAATTTAATTTGAATGATGTTTTCTTTATTTTTAGACTTTTAAGTGTGCTAGTCTCCTCCAAAAACCAAACCAGAATTGCTGTTCAATAACTTTAATGTGTTTATTTTTATATAATATTTAGTTGGATTTAAACTGTTTTAATTATTCAAGACAAACTTACTTGCAGTTGCTAATCACCTGTACTAACAGGAAGGTAGTCGTGTGTAGTGATAAGTTTCAGATATGGAGGATGACCCCAGTGAATACTGACAGTTCATCCAGATGTTTCCCACCCTCCAGGTTAAACTAACTGATCACAGTACTGTACCAGTTAAGTGAATGTGAGAATAAGTGTCCCATGTCAAAAGCACAGTGCAGTAGAAGTAAAAAAGAAAGATATGGAGATGGAATAGAATGCAGTTAAAACTAATTCTAGAGATAGAGACATGCACTGCACAGGGAAGGGTTGAATACTGTTGTTGTCTTGACATCTCTAGTATTTAGGGTGTTCATCCTCCTTGTGGCTTCTGCCATCCAGCAACATAAAGTTGTCCATTTGTAGTATTGGTCAAGTCTGAAACCAATTCCAGTGAAATCAGACCAGAAATCTGTGCAGTTAGGATCTTAACGTTGGCTAGACGCTGCTTGTTACTGTTATTAGCACAAAAATTTCTTTTTATGCCTCACATTTACAGCATAGACCCTTAGAACTGTATTATATATAAAGACTTTACAAAAAAATTATATGGCATTGATAGGTTATTAGATCATATAGGATTGTGTAAATTAGACTATCTTTGTAACTATAGACAGAAAAAATTCAAGCATTGTTATTTTCATTTGAAGTTGTGTAGAATAAATGGAAAGAATGTGAATGACATGAATTAATATAGGTTGCAAATGTTTTTTTATTTAATCACGTAAAAATTGTGTGACATTTACTTCACATGTGTCAGAAAAGTTCATCTCACACAGGATGAAATATGAATAATTTTTACTGATAAATATTACAGCAGTAAAAAGGTTGGTTAAGTGTCATGGGCCAAAATTAATTTTAGTACCACACCACAGACTCTTTATATTTAAAAATTATAATATTTTTATGGGACATAATTCAGAAGCTAAATTGAACTGATGCACAGGAAATTGTCATTGAAATAATTTGTAATGTAAAACATTATTCAGGACTGGGGACCCATAAACATGCATGAAGAAACATTTTCATTCACTCTATTGGCTTTCCTTGGAAAATGTATTATGTTAAGTTCCCACCAATTTCTGTCACTGGTTTTGTATTATGTTAAGGGCAGTTCTAGGGAAAATCAGTTTGATTTGATTGGTATGAGCTTTAGAACTAACCCTTAAACCAGTGATGTGGCCTTCTTATACGATTCTGTGGCCCTTGAAATAAACACTGAATTTCATTTCAGTAAAATCATTTGCCTCATGGGGATCAGGGATTTTCAGTTCAAAATATAATTGTTGTATGAGATCTGTCTTTCCCTTCTGATTATTTTTTATGGGATGAGGAAGTGACTGTTGGAGTGTTTGTTAGAACATGTTCATGTTGTTAATGAAGCTCTGTGTTTGATATTGTGCACCAGTAGCTATATAAATTTGTGGATCAACGTACAGTAATGAGGTAGCTTTCAACAAGCTGAAAGTATGTCAAACATAAACACAGGACCAGACTGCCATTTGTACATTTGGGTAAACTGCTTTGACTTGCTGTTCTGAAGCATTCAGTAAGCATAGACAATATCTTGAAAAGATCAGAAAGTTCAAATAGTCATTATAACATGACATTAATTCTCTTTGCAGTAAGTCACACTTTCTTCTTTATACAGCAAATAATTTGTTTCCATTAGCTAGAAAATTTTCCCGAGTAGTAGTATTTTATAAACTATTCAATTAATATCAACATGAATTTTCATAGTACTATAAACTTTGTAGTTTCTGCTGAATTTTGCTTGTGAAGTTTCAAATCTGTAAAGTATGGCCACACCCAGTACCCTCAAAGTTTGTTACAGTACATGCCCCCTCTGGGTTTCTAGTGAGTACTGCTGCTTAAAACGATACTTTGTACACAGATGGAATTTGTCTGTAACAGGGCTTGATACATGTATTGAGATCGAGCTACTTTCTTGTAGTCTGCTGTCATTCTAATTGTGTGCTTTTACATCTTGTGTTTCTAGTTTGGCCTCAGTACTGTGTTAATTTTTGGGCACTGCTTGTTTACTTTTCTGTATTTTTTTTTTTGTGGTTGTTTAGTGTATAGAGCTTTAAAACAGAGTTATAAATTTTCTTACAGCACTTTTACACTGCCATAATCATTCAGGGAAAGTGATTTGTAAATTTTGCACTTGTGGCCATTATTTTCCTCTTTGTGCTGTATTGGTTTAAGTAATCAAACTTAATTTACTTTTATACTGTTTGAGTAAATTGACATACTAGACCTCATCTGAAACATCTTTGAGGATATGTCAGACCCTGGGTAGGCATTCTTGTGTGTTCAATTGAGATCTTTCATTTGGAATCCTGGTAACCTCCACTTCGGTGTTCGACAGTTTAATATCAACAGTCAAGCAACTTATAACGTATTTATATCTGTAAATAATTTTGTCAGACACAGCCTTACAAGGAAGAAAGTTAAACCCACATCTATTGTATGTAAGCATGGATGAAGAAATGAGGTGTGTTTTTTAATAAATTTTTAAAATAACTATAGCTGACTCCAGCAAGTCTTTCTTTCCCTGTTACTACCACAGTAACATGGCTTTTCACCCCCCAGTCTTCTGTTTGAGTGTAGGATCATGGGACTTTTGAAAGGATGCTAGTTATAGGGCAAAAGTAGTTCCTGCTAGGTATTACTAACCCAGTATGTTTGGATTTCCCATTGGCATATGAATAATGGACACATGTTGAAAACAAAATCTGGGCGCTTTCTAATATTATCGTAATCTGCAGATTGTGACATACCCTCAGAGAAGTTTTGGATAGGGTGTACAATAATTTCAAGGTGGAAAATTTTTTTCTAGTGGTAAAGTGTGGACAAGAAGTCAAAGTTAGGTCTTGTGAAAAGTGGCCAAAAATTGTATGTATGTTTCAGTGTTTTGTTTTACTAAATTTGTTGTTCTTATTCTCTAATTGAATATCTTGACACAAAGGGTACATAAAATTGTGTTCGTACTATTCTTGTTTATTTTTCACTCAAACAAATAAGCCTTCTGTGTTGGAAGGAGTTTTGCACAGTAGTTTAAAAGTTTATGGCAACCCGTAACACTTTGTAACTTTTTCAGTCCTTGAACTTGATCCTAATACAGATAAATATGTAAAAACAGGCAAAAAGTGAGGGACTAATTGTCATGTCAGGGCTTATAGACACACAGAAAGATGATTTTCTGGTGTCTGTTTGGTGAATTGTCATGTTAACTGTATCAGCATTTCAGATTTGTTCTGACATGCTCTTTGTTTTGGATGGATCTGTTTTGACAGATATACTTTGTACCTTACCCTAGTATAGTGTTTTGTTTAGAGACATCTCAGAGAACGGAAGGTTTAGGTACAATTTAAATTACAATATTTGTATAGGAATTAAAAATTATATTTATATGCAGATTCTAAAAATTTGATGACTAGTCGGTAATGTACAGCGGCAGCTGATGCATTTTTCTTTGCAAATACCAAAAGAGTAAGGACATGACAAATTGTGCTGGAGTCTAAGGCCCCCTGCTGTGCTCAGTAGCCTGTCCTGTCTCCCCTATCTTACATACATTTATTTTAATACATATATACATATTCTAGCAAAATGAAAAGGCAGTACAATTGTTATTTATGTTATGAAATTCATTTCTTAGCAAGATTGATCAAACATGTCCTGAATTTCTTGGAAATTCTGTTTGCTGCAGTGTATAAATAGTTTTCTGGATGTACTGTATTCAAGGCATATGTTTGAAAGTTGTGGGTACAGCATGTGAATTTCATAACTAGAATTATTTTTAGTTTGATATGCTTTGATAAAATAACTTCCCTAATTTAAATTGACCTTCCATACTTTTACTTAGAAATTTTTTTGACTTGACTTCCTACCATACAAAGGAGAAAATTCTCATGGCCTGATCATGAAGTAATGATTTAGAAAGGGGAGTTTTACAGTAAATGAAAATGGAAAACTAAAACAAGCTAGAGATTTGAGTGTGTGTGTGTGTGTGTGTGTGTGTTGTGTGTGTTAATTACAGGAGACAACTGAATGCTACTCATGAACAGAAAGAATGTTAGCATATGTTTTTTGGGTGCAAATTTCCATGCAGGTTGCCTTGCTGTGCGTGCCTGTATAAGATGTTGAAGGAAAAAAAAAATATTAGTCCCTTGTAGGAAATAGGATTACAGTGCTACAAATACACCATTTAATTATGATTGGTAATTTTTGGGGTGTGATGCCATGTAGTCGGGTGGATATCTTTCAGTGTTCTGGAGGGATCTACGCCATCTTCAGGCTAGTATATACACAACATCACAAGACAGTAATTTTTATATTGATTTCCATGAGAACTTCAGATCTTGCATGACACTATTGTTTACAAAATATGCTATACCAGGTGTTTGCTTTATACTTACTTTTAAAAATTAAATATTTGAGGACCTGCAAGTTTGTTTTAATGAAATTGCAATGCATATACCATTCAAAAATTTTTTTGCATCTTTATCCAAAGAACTATATTGCTGGGATAAAATTTTGATTAATTTGTTCTGAAACTTGTTTTTATAGACTGAGGCAGTTAATTTCCATTCTTAATATTAACCACTTACCATCTGCCAAATCCTGTTTGTAGTTTTATTTTCTTTTTATTTGTATGCATTAAATTTGGTCCATGTCATATCATCAGGGGTATGCAGGATGTGTTCATATTGGATTAGCCAAACTGGGACCTAACAATTTAAAGCAGGCGAATAAATGCCCTGGAAGCAAATCTAGCCTTATTGGACATTACACAGCAAGTACACCACACAGTGAAGAAGTTACAAGTGCATTTCCTATTCTGGAAGTGCAATACAGATAGACTGGCAGTGGAAAATTGAATATGCATACTGGTAGTTACAATTTTGTCAGTACACCACTGCACATCATCACTAGTTACTGCAGTTTGTATATTACAAAATTCTGCATTAGAACAGCAGTAGAATCCCTTTAGTCTAACACCGATGGGACCAGACAGGTGCCAGATTATTGCATATTCTGGATTATCAGATAGTACCTAAACTTTGCAGCAAGCCCACAGAGATTGTGCACTTGTCATATATTTTCATCTCATCATATAAAAAGTGTAGCTTTTTCAGTTAACACAGAAATTTCTTGGAAACTAGTTTCATGCCTATGTCAAAAGTTTTTAATATCCTGCGTGGGCATGATCATGTTACACATAACATTTACTGATATATTCTCTGTTTTATTATCTCTGTTACTCTTTGTGGTAATCAGTGTATTTTAAAATTCCATTGTGCATTGTCATAATCTAAAATCCACTTTTTTGAGCAAGTGTTTAGTCATTGAGTGTTCTGCTTTAGATGTTTCAGAATGTGCCTTGATAGAATGTGCAAGATTTGAGCTTCTCATAGTGATGACTTGAAAATTATTGTTGTTTGGGGTGTGAAACTATAATCTGGTAGCCATTTACAGACAGTTTGGAATAACCTACTGCCTCATTTTCTGGGGTAACCAATCTGCACAGTGTTATGTCTCAGAAAACACTGATCTGTTTATACTATTTTGCTGTTGCTGTCTAACTCATTCAGCATCACTCAAACAGTTTCTCTTTCATAATTTTTACATGATACACCCCATTGTGCAAGTCAGTCCGTGTATTTATTAAATATACTCTCATGCAACAACACCTTTAATAATTTATAATGGTAAGTAGTTGTGCCCCTTTGTTAAGGCCATCATCAGACAACGCATCATTTTGAATTAAAGAAAAACTGTACAACCATTTTTAATAGAAAGTGGGAGCAGATGGTGTTGTTGCATGTTGGTATATTTAATAAATATAGTTTCTCTTTCATCTACAGGTCATCTGCTAATGTCTGGACATTCTACCAGCAATATTTTCTTGCCCTTCCTACAAAAATACATGTTCTTGAAGATGCTGACTGGCCAGATCTGTTAATTACATATATACACGCGCGCGCACGCGCACACACACACACACACACACACACACACACACAGAGTCATATTCACGCTTGTGCACACACATCTATGGTCTATATGTCTTCTCACTGGTGGGGCTTGAGATGTCTCTTGTTGTGAGCTCTTCCCAGCAGAGGTTAAAGTGTATCACTGAGTGGTTGGGAAGCCACACAAGATTACTTTGTTCAAGGCCTATGAGTGGAGGGAAATGTTGAATTTAAGCTTAACTGTACAAAATTAATTGGAAAAGAGGTTTTCATTTAATTGTAAAGTTTAAGCAACACTAACATTAGAGAGACACCTTGCCCCTGCTTATTGACATAAATTTGCAGCAATTTGTGAATTTCAAACTTTTCCACCATATTCACAAAAAATTCAGTACCAGATTTTCTAGTCTAATATTCATGACAAAGGAACAAAACAGGGCTCCAATAAAAAAACTTAACTGCCCCTGCAAAGAAATTAAGTCCAAATGATAAAATTACGTAATACCTAGGTCTCTTACAGTCACATGTTCGAATATGTACCACCTTACCAGTCCTGCCAGCTGTCTTGACAGAGTAGACAGTCTGTTCACTTTATTATAAATGTTTGTATATTTACATAATTTATAAGAGAAAATATTCAGTTACAGAAGTGCACATGTCATGTAGAGTAAATTGAACACATTCTGTAGTTCCTTGATACAAGTCTGTGAGGTTTGTTGGCTTGTTGTATGAACTGACAGCCACTTATGCAAATACAGTTCACTTTTCAAGGAACTTAGTGCAGTATAAAATATTTACCTCCATGATTTCTGTGGGCTTTGAAGAATTTTTAAGCCAGACAAATACTTGAATGAGATATTTTCAGACAGCCATATAGCCATTCAAATGAAGTGCCTGCCTTAGTTTGTTAGCCAACTCACAGTGTGCGTACCATTACATTGTTTTAGTACAAAGTTACAAGATAAGCACAGTGTTAATCTGTTTTTATGGTTGGTGCAGTTGCATAGACAGATGAATAAATAAGGTTAAAGACATCATCTCTTGATTTTTCCATTGAGGTAGGTTGTCTTCTGAGAGCCTTTTCTGTTCTTGACTATCCTCTTGTAAGCATTCCTCTTGTATATGGACCCAGTTTTTCTCAACTTTGTTTTGTCTGTTTTCCCACTTTTCATCTCTCTTCATACCTATCATCTTCCCATCATCTTGGCAGTGAAATGTGTTACTATATAATATGTTAGGATTGGGAATGATGTAGTTTCCTAACATCCTTGGTAGCAATTAAAGAGAAATAGAAAATAGGCCATGGGAATTTTTTGGTGGGGATCAAAGTGTCTTGTGGCACAGATGTAATTTGGACACACCCCTTAAATTTGTGTTTGAAAAAACAGGACAGTCTTGATTGCCTTGCTAATGATGTCCCATATGTGTTGTGGATGGGCTGATGTGTGAACACACTGTTTTCTGTTTTCTCCCCTCATGCGGTGCAGCTTTACATGCAAGAACTCAATAAGCAAAGGGAGATGCTCTACACTGTGGAATTGGTATGTCACGCACTGTCACTTATTCACTCTTCACTTCACTTTTTGTACACTGATGTTGACCACAACATGACTCCATATTTGTGTAGTATCGACTGCTGTGATGTGTGTCTAGTGATGTAAATGTTCTTTGGAGGGCAGCTTTTCAGTGTTTATTTTTTTAATGGAATCCATCCTGTTGTGCTGCAGTGTATTACTATTGGCATATATATTACCGTCCAACACAACAAACTTTTCAAAATATCATCAGTTAATGCTACATGTTTCAGTCCCTAAAGGTCAAAATGTGTAGTATTGATTGATGATATTATTAAAAATTTCTTATGTTTGATGGTATAAATATGCCAGGATTAATATGTTTCAGTGTTTTGTTTTCTTTGTCTCCCATTTAGTATGACTAAATGTGATTTCCAAACTCAAGTCACCATACTGATTTCAGATGTCTTGGAAACCCTCTTACAGTTTTTTGCATCAGTAATGGTGAAGTTAATACTGTATCTGAATAGTAGTGCTGTCTTGGCATGTAGGGGAAAGGAATGCAGCATAAGTACTGCAGCAAATGGATAGATTCGCTTCCTGGCTGTCTTTATCCTCAGGGAAGACATTTCTGGTGTTTGTTAAATAGAAGGATGCATAAACATAAAGTTGGCTCTGTGCCTTACATAAAGGCATATAGGAAGGTGAAGGTATAATTTGACTCTTACTTTAACCCAGGTACTAGTTGGAGGTAGATGGTCAGCTTCATGCCCTGACAAATCTACCTCCAAAGGAAAGAACCTTTGGTGCTCATTGAATAGAAAACTTGGTGGATATCATTGCCATTCTGGGCACTTTGATGAAAAGAACTCATACTGGGAATGATACTATGATTCCTCACTTGCCCATCTTGTGGTATAGTCACTATACCAACTATGGTAGCCTAGTTCATTGGAGGCCAAGTGGACACAGAATCTCTGGATAAGATGGGGAAGAAGAATGTTTATAATTCTGGGGATGCAACCGTGGCTAACCAACTGCATAGCCAGTCTTTAGTGTCTTAACATGAACAGTTTTAATGGGAGAATATTTAGCTTCATATTGACCTTCCTATGGAATGTTTGCACTTTGTAAAAGGAGACTGTGTTGCCAATGTTGTGGAGGTACATGGTGCCTCCATTTTCATTGTTGAAGCACATACAGTGACGATGTGAGCAGATAGAGACTCGGATCCATGGGTTGGTGGGAGGGGAAGCTAGGGCCTGGTGTGAGCCATTAAGACTGATGCATGGGAATTTTGAGAAAATTGCCCTTTGAGGGCCACTGCATATTGCTGACACTCAGTTTCTGTACATTTTCCTTGCTTTATCCATTGAACTTTAACTTTACATTATGATTTTTGCCACAGAAGTCCTATTTTTGTGTGCATCTTGAAGATATTTATTTTGTTGTTTATGCAAGAATATTTACCTACACTTATAAATCGTCTGGAACGAGATGAAAAACTGGTTACAGAATTTTATAATTTAAAGTGTCATTATTTTGTGTCTATCAGATGTGATCTTGATGAATAAAATGAAATTTTAATATACGTGGCGTGTCCCAAAACTAAGTGTACTGATTTTCCTATGGACAAACTGGTAATGTAGCATCTCGTTGATGTATATCAGCGCGTAGGTAGTGACCTTGGCTGCATGTCCATGCTTGTTTCAACTGGATTGGTTGCGTCAGTCGTGCGCTACTGCTGTTTGTGTGTGGTCATGTTTTATAACCTTGTTACATTTGCGATGCAGGAAAATATTGAACAACGGTACACTATCAAATTCTGTGTGAAACTCAACAAGTCTGCCACAGAGACATTTGCTTCTTTAACCGAAGCT
>Ga0209629_10003781_pt1 | contig 10994 bp, 4 predicted proteins | sample TergutCu122P5_FD_187286 | JGI IMG/M metagenome (GOLD analysis project Ga0209629, IMG submission 187286) | Cubitermes ugandensis P5 segment gut microbial communities from Kakamega Forest, Kenya - Cu122 P5 (SPAdes) (version 2) | ecosystem: Host-associated > Arthropoda: Insects > Digestive system >... | reverse complement strand
GGGGGGGGATGAAAATGGCTGTGGTCATCTCCGTAATCTTCTTTTCCAACAACGACCAATGTAACTGAAAAATGTTGCACTATTTCAAACATTTAATAGCATTATTAATGTGAAACTTCGTTGAAGTTTCATTATTATTTTACTGATAAGATGGCATGTATGTGATAGGTTGACTCTCATTTCATCTTTGTTGGAAGTAAGATTTTCCCTTTCTTTACAGTTCATGATTGTAAGTGATGGAGGTAAGGCGCAGAAAACTGCATAAAAATTACCACAGCCTTTCTCGCAATTTCAGAATGTTCTTCTTTACTAGAAATCCAAAATATATCAAGAGGCAAGTCTGTGTGTTATTTTCTGACTGCAGTGTGTATTAATATAATAGATACCAATTCTCTCTGTCTTCTTACAATGTACAATCCAAATCTGACATCTCCATAAGTGGATCTCTTATCCAATCACACTTTTCCATATTCAAGGAATGAAAGTATTTTTTAATATTGTCCTCCAGTGTTCTATCATGCTGTGAACATTTTTATGATGGTATTTGATATCAAAGTAAAAATATCAAGATTTTTGTCATCTGTTCTCCTTTTGCAGTCCCCCTGCTCTCCCTCCCAGAAAGCTAAAAACTTGTCTGTAGAGTGTGTTTTCATTCTAACCTTGCATGCCAGTATTAACACTATAAAGATAATTAAAACACAATATTAATCTGAATATAAGTTTTTTCTGAATTCATCACCTGAAAAAGTGGGAGTTACTGTACAGTTTTATACAAAATTAATTGTGTTTTGTATAGGGGTTTTCCTGAAAACTGATTGTTAAGGGGGGCAATCATATATTCAGGTAAATGCAGTACCTCTGCCAAATATGCTAATAGGCACACCACATTTCATTTATAAGATATTTGTAGAAATTATCCAAAACAAAATATTGAAATTGTCCAGCGTTCTGATATTGGTGAAGAACTGCTGAACTATTGTAGAAGAGGAGGGGAGGGGGAAATTATGTCTTCTTTTAAGCATGTTCTGTAACAACACTAGTACTTGCTAAGAAGCATCAGTGATAGATGAAGATATGCGTGTGAAACATTGGTGGAATGAAACTATGGAGGAAAATTGAAGTCCTTGGAGGAAAACCTGTCATACTGACATTTTGTCCACCACAAATTCCAGGACTGGCTTGGGATTTAACCCTGGTGATTAAGTGCCTCAACCCTGAAATATTTCATAACAAATTACCAATTTTGGAATTCTACTTCCTGTTTTCTCTACTTGCTTTAATGGATTGGCATGCATCTGCTTGTTGTCAAAGTTTGAATCTTCAAGTAGCTGCTGGTGTCATTCAGAAGTTCCATTAACATCCACACTGTGTGATAAACATAAGTATAAAACTTCATCACACTGAAGGTACTTTAAATCCTTAGTGTAGGATGGCATATGCTAAAAGTTGCCCTCATTTTGCCACCATACCATCATGTGTATAACCAAAATTTGCCATTCTTATTCTCATTGTAACAATTACAAAAATACATGTATCTTTGTAGATTGGTGTCACTAGTTTTGGTCCTGCTGCCTGTATCTTCTGAGTAAAACTTAAGCTATCTGGATGACTGGGATAGCAGGTTCCTCCAAGATGTGGGCACATATCTGCCAACTACACACTGTCATGTCCCAAAAGTCGCTTAATGCTTTAGTTTCAAAGCAGATATGTGATGACAAATATGTCTTACAGCATTTTTCTCAGGAGTTGGGAGATATTTAAGTCACCAAACTGACCAAATAATGTTGAGGTCTGATGTGAGGGTCAATGCACAAGATTATCACACAACGGCACCAATCTACTCAACATCATGGTGAATTTATTGTATGAGACCAACAAACTTGGATATGGCCAATATGCACGAGGCCAGAAATTCCTTTTTGTGTGCAACCTAGTATTAGCATAGTGTCTGTGACTACTCAGCCGTAATAAAACTAGAAACGTGCTAGAAGAATCCTATAATCTGGATACACTAAGTTGGTTGGGCTATGCTTCTGATACCAAGTAGTACGCAAAAAAGGACTATGAAATGAGAGGGAACGGTCAGGTAGTGTGACTGCTTGGGCATGGTACTGACCTTCTATATTCTATAAAATGCGGAAAATTTACCCCAGCAACTCCTTTTAATAGAATGTTCAAGTCGAATGAGGTCCCTCGTTATAAAAGCAGGATAAACGGAAACCAAATGATAAATCACGTGTCCTGCACAAAGCGAGGTACCTTTACAGGCAGGTAGTCACCACAGCTAATAAGCGCACACACTGCGGGACACGTCTGCACTCCTGAGTAAGGTCACAGAACAAGTGGAGAAGGCACGTAATCACAGGTAACATGTGCACACACTGCGCGACACATCTCCACTCCTGAATAAGGTCGCAGAGTAAGCGAAGTACAGAAACAAGACTTGCAGTGCATGCCCATGTTAAAAACATCAACTCCGTACCAAATCGCTGGAGGTGACTAATTTCCTCACACCGCATAGTATGAGAACTGAAATCCCATGCGCCGGCGCAGTTTCAAGGTTCAAACTGTTGCTAACCAGATTGTCTGCGTGCTTATCATTCGTGGGTTCGTAGAGCTTAGCCGCGACGTGGGGTTACGATTGTTATCAAACTGAAGTATTTTAGAAAAATCTATCCCACTGCCGTTTTCTTCGTCATAACTCTGGAATTTCCTTCAGCCGCTGGGGTGACAATACCATGTACTGAATTGAAATGTACTTTATTTTAAGGTATAATACTGACCAAATGACGTGCTAGTTGCTGGCACAGTGATGAAGAAGCAACACGCACGCAATAGCAAGCGTCTTCTGTCCGTTTACAAAACGTTCACAGTCGCCGATAAAACAAATGTACTCCAAATCCGTTCCTGCTTAAGAGGTATCTCGCGGCCATTGCCAGCAGTGCCGACGCCACGCCGAAAACATACCGCTCAATGAATGCAATAATGGCACAATCCAAAAATTGCCCATTGGGTTTTCATACTACGATTGGGCTAAAAAAAACGCAACTACATCCGACAACGGCGGCACAATTTTAGTTGAATCATGCCCTGCTAGATGTCATTATTATAAGAAGCGGTTGTTATATTTTTGAGCACAATTGTAGTATTAACTCCAAATGGGCAGTTTTTGGGTTGTGCCACTATTGCATGCAGTGAGCGATTTATGTAGTATTAGGAGCTTGGCTAGCAAGTAGCCTGGTCACTAATTCATTTTCTGATCTTGCACTAGTGGAACCTGCATGGCATTTATACAATCATGTGTACAAGAATGTGCTTAATGTACTGTGACAGTATAAAATTTCTTTCAACCATGCATCTTCATTTGGAAACAGATGACCTAAAAACCCGTGCAACTTGATGTGTAACCAGTAGAATCACTCCCATGGTGATGTAACTTCACACTTAAAATTGTGTTTATGTTCATGACATGAAAATATTTTAAACAGTAGCTGGACATTTTTCATTATTTAAATAGGACTCTCAATATACAACACTGCAGTAGCATTTAAGAGTTATATAGGAAGTCTACGAAAAATTATAAATTCATAATTAACAACTCATCAAATAGTGATGCAATTATGGCAGAACTCATAAAACCAGAAGACAGTTACATCCTGAACTCCACAAACCTCTACACTATTTTAAATCAAGAATAATTCTGTGAGAACATGATGACAGCTATTATTGTGCATATTATAAGTTTTAGGAAGAACTTATGATTCCTGCTTTCCTTCAAATACTTCAGTTTCCATTAAAAACAGTTATGTCAGGCTTCTGTTTTTTGCAGGGGACAATTTTAAGCCAGGGTCTTATTCACTGTATACTGGGAGCTTTTTCCCTTTTGTATGAACCTAACCACCTGCCTCCATTTAGTGCCAAGGTTAAGAATGCAGTGAGCTGTATCTCCACTTCCCCATATGCCTTCATGGCATGGTGTGTGCTTAAACACAGGGACAACTTTATTTCTTACATTGCACCTAATGATGCAGAACTACAAGTCTGCTATGTGCAAACATGTAATATGGTTGTCCAAAAATGCCCAGAAGCACAATCATTGACAGATTATCTCATGATGTGGTTCAGTAGCTTTCAAATTTGCTTATTTCTTATATACTGTACAGCAGAAAACATCCCATATTGTGTTGGGAAGAGTCAGTGGAGATTTGTTTCTTCTTATTTCTGAAACTTCATTCCCCAGATTTACACTACTTTAATCTTCATTTGTATTATTATTAGATACCATTATGTAAGCATTGGGGATCCCACAGTGCACTTGACCACCTTGCAATAATTGGATCTGTAGTCTTTGAGGGCCTGAAGATGACTTGATAGAGTCGAAACATGTAGCCCATGTAGCTATAGTTGTAGATATACGAATAAACTGTTGTGTTAGACTGTTACATTTAGTCCCTATATTACTTTACTAACACTTCGGGATGGAAAACATAAAATTTTATATCTATGGTGATTTATATCTACCATTATCTAGCAGAATTTTGTATCTACCTACACTGTCCATATGTCAATTTGTTTGTCATGCTCCAATAACACTTGACACAAGTGACAGATTTGAGGCAAGTTCGTACTGATCATCACACCACTAGAAGCTACTTGTACTTCATGTTCTTTCAATTTCCCATCAATAACAATATGATAAGGTAAAGGTCATCCCGCAACAGGCCAAGGTGGCCCAAGGGATTCTGGGTAGATTAAGGCCCCGGATTTCCTTGATATTCAGCACTACAAGGGTGGTAGGTTGTCAGCCATATGCACCGGCTGCCTTTATCCCAGGAGAAATCCCTGGTACTCACTTTCACGGGCTGAGTCGACCTCAGGGCACATGGTTGTTGGGAGGAGCCATGGAAAAAATCGATCCCGGGACTGTCCGACTAGTAGCGCAGTGCCTTAACCACTATGCCACCCCAGGCCCCAATAACAATATGATAGCCATGAGGATGTCTGAAGTTCCAGTGTGACATACACTACTACATACAATACTAAATGCCAATTCCTGCATTTTGTGAACATACATCTCCTCAAAATTTATAATTTTTGTCATAGTATCATTTTGGAATGTAAGAAAAGAACATGGCACACAAAATGTATACTTAATTTTTCCATCCAAAGGCAGTATCTAACGAATCAATGGGCCTAGAAACATATGATAGTGTATGCAGATAAATCATAATCATTCCCACAAGTTCACTGTGGAACATGGGAATATATATTCACAATTAGAAATATGATGGTGATACTCTGTGGTAATATCTGGACAATTTAATTTACATAGCATGCATAATGTAGCTTCTGCTTCAGTAAATGTTTGAATACAATTTGACAAATAACATGCCATGCCAACACCCAAAATGTACCATTATACTAACTTACTACAAATGACAGCAACAAGAATGCCACTGTCTACAATTCTACCAAACACTGTTGATACGGAGGGGGGATACAAATACATACACAAGAAGTGCAGGTTTATCTAAAAATCACATAATAAAAACACACTTCTAAACTATTGACTACAATACTAGATATTTTGGAGTAGCGGCATGGCTGTTATCTCCTCAAATTAACCTACAAATGGAACGCAGTAGAGTACTGCATTCAATTTGTAGGTTAATTTTTACAGGTGATTAGGTACTGGTAAATACATGCAACATTTACTGCATGTAAGATGAAAAGTAGAACTGTTCTGTTCACAGACTAAACATGCTTAGTTTCAAACAAACTAAAGCTAAACTATTGACAATCCTGACAACCTGTTGCCACTGTTGACCACCAAGTTGCTGTGGAATCTATGATACACCATGCAAATGTGAAATTCTGCATATCCATGGCTATATCTGGGGAAAGTTTACAGAAAGAAGGTAATGCATTCACAAATAAAGTCATGCCACACATCTGCTAGTAAATAAACATGGGATAATTTATTAAGTACAGGTATGAAAGTGTATTTCAATGAGAACTATTTTTGGTGGCATTGACCATGGTGTACATTGTGATTTCCAGGAAGTGTTCACATTCCTAGCAGGTCGGTAAAAGGCCACAGTGTAGGCATATCAATGTTAAGGGTGAAAAAGCTAGGATTTTCCTACTTGCATTTGTTGGGGATGCTTTTACCAGAAGGAGAGTGCAAGAAAAAAGTGGGACATCATCATACTCTGCATACACAGACGTTTGGAGGCCAATGCCCTTGTGCTAGGAGATGTGCTGAGGTGTCAGAATTCTAGCAAAGATGTTTGCTAAGGTTTCATGTGTTACATGAGGTGTGACACAAGGCAATGTCAAAAATATGATTTGGGAGTTGGGGCAAAAGCTTATAAGAGTAGCACAACACACAATTGGGGCGCTTGCCACTGTCACAGTGCGTTCGAGAAGATACAATTGTGCCACTTAGATTAATAGCTCTAACCTGAATACAAACAAGAGCACGAGTTCAGATAAACAGAGATTTCACAGAAGAATTTATAGTGGGATGTGGAGTCAAACAAGGAGACCCTCTTTCAGCAACCTTGTTTAGCTTAGTAATTGATACAATATTAAAACAGATGGGATTAAGGGGAAACATTACCACATGTCTGAAACAATGTACTGCCTATGCAGATGACATCATGCCAACAACAAGAACTAAACAGTCCTTAATAGATACATTTCAGAAACTAAAAGAAATATCAGCTCAATATGGACTGATTGTAAATGGACAGAAAACAAAATACTTTAGATGTACAAGGAAAAATTATAATCTAGAAGAATTACAAATTAACTCAATGTACCTAGAACAAGTCCAGTCTTATAAATATCTTGGATCAACTGTGAATAGTGATAACTCAATAGAAGAAGAGATCTGAAATAGAATAACACTTGGAAATAAAGCATACCATGCCAATCAGTTTCTCTTTAAAAGCAGATTGGTCTCCAAGAAATTAAAAATTAAATTGTACTGAAGCATTATAAGACCAATAGTAACATACACCTGTGAAATGTGGGTTTTGAAAGAAACTATAAAAAAAATATGTTAATGGTAATTGAAAGGAAAGTGCTAAGAAAGATTTTTGGTCCTACAAAAGAAAGAGATGGTACATGGAGAATCAAAACAAATGATGAATTAGATAAATTAATAAGACATAACACAATAAACTACACAAAAGCATAAAGGTTAATTTGGTTTGGCCATTTACATCGAATGTCATTCTCTTGGTCACCTCCCAACATGCCATCATACATTACAGGACCAACTGTGTATACAACAGTTAAGAGTTATTCAAATGCACCACCCATCATGCTTTAGCAGATGCCCATCATTAAATTTGATAGGTTATTAATTTCCTGTATGGTTTGTTTGTCAAGTACAGTGGCAACTAGTGTACAGTATTATCTAAGGTCTGACTTAACAAATGAGCGAGAAAAGCATGCATTCATCATCATAATGGGGAAGAAGTATAGTCTGTCATTTCTACTAACCTATCACATGCATCTACTTTATTCCACTCACCCTGCAACTGAACTTTCTACACTGTTTTATAGCACCCTGATACATATGTTGCTTGAAACTGCTGAACTGTGTGACTACATCCGATACGCCAATTTTACCCAATCCTATTCATCCTCAGAGGACCACAATACACTGCTGTCCTAATGGGAACATTCCCACCTCTCAATATACCACAAAAGTAATAACAGTTTCAAGATGGCACCCATCATAGGAGAATGGTTTCTAATGGCCTTGTGTGTGCAGTGCACAGGCTGGTTACAAAAACTGGCATCCAAGGCAATACTTAGTTAAACAATATGTGGCCTACATCATCACCTCTTTGGCAAATACTGGCTCTTAACCAATTTGCAACACTTAACCAACAAAACACACTATATTGTTCCTTAGATATTTATATAATAACATCACACTGAATAATGCTACATGTTTTTTGAAACATGAGGGATCATCATGCAACCAAACCAAAGAAACACAGCATAAAACCAAACCAGCCACACTCTTATACGCAGTTCACATGGTGTAAAGGAGTCAAATAGTTAAAATGTAGACAATTCTTTGTAGAATAGTTATGTAAGTGTATTGGATATTGATATACAATATCTCGAAGGCAGCCTATGTTTAACGAAAGTTAAAAACAGTACCTTGGCTGCCTCTTAGATACTGTACATCAAGAGCCAGTAAACTTATACAACTAATCTACAAGGAATTGTCTACACTTTAACTATCTGACACTCCTACACCACATCCCCTGTGTATAAAAGTGGCTAATTTGGTTTTATTCTGCAGTGCTTTGGTTTGGTTCCCTGATGATGATCCCTCGTGGCTTGAAACGTGTAAGATTTCATAATATAAGTATCTAAGGAACAATATCAGGCACTTTGTTGGTTAAGCGTTGCAGACTGATTATCGACAATGCATGCAATGAATAATGTAAGTTTACTGGCTCATACAACCAGCAATAAGAAATGAGCACATGTTAATATAGCATATCAATTTTACATTATGAAAAAAGAAAGCCTTTTTCAGAAGAAAGATGTTGTGTACCACTAATACAAGGGTCTAAATGCTAGGTAAAATAATGGTGGAATTAACCCAACATTAATGTGGCTGATTGTCTGAAAATATTTTAGTGTGAAAAATATACAAACATATATGTGATCTAGTTTCCACACATTCACATTTTTCACACTCAGCAGGAAATATATTTATATCTCTTCTTTGACTACGTGACCCCTGAAGATAGGACGGACAGGCTATCCTGCATCAATAAAAAACTACAAATATACGACGCATATTAACCCAGACGAATGAACACCTCATATTTATGGTTCAGTTGTTGCCATAAATTTCATTTGTACAGGGCCTATCACGTATGCATATCTTTCTTCAACTGTCACATTCAGTGGGAATCATATTTCCCATTATTTAAGTTTCCCACACAACAATTGCATGAGGCATATATCCCACCATGTAACTACTTTCCAAATCTACTGGAGATTAAATAATTTATTCATGACAGGGTAAAAGTGAAACCATTATACAATAGTTGCTTATGTTATTTGAAAACAAAGGCTTTTTGTATTGAAAAATTCCAGACTGAATTAAAATTGAATTTTCCAATCTATGCAGAATTAGTTTTGGTTCATTACTTACCAACAGCTCAGATCTCTCCAACCTGCAAACTCCAGTTTCATACAGACTTTAGTAGCTATAATTCAATTTCAGATATTTTAAAGCATACATCTGGTTATCTTCACAAGATACTGACAATGTGATGTACATTTTCATATTTTAAATTATTCTAGTAATAATATTTGTTAATTTTTTTTTTAAATCCTGTGCAGTGAGATACAGTGAAGGTTCACTGTGGTCTCAAACACACCATTGCCATCAAAAGAAACCAGATGAATTGCCTGACATCTACAGACTCAAAAGAATGCAACACAATCCTTCAAAAGCTACATAAGAAAGGAATTCAGCTGCTAAGTTTTAAGCATTTCATAGCAACAGAACATAAAAATTGGCTGCAAGAACACAGAAGCTGCAAATGTAAAACCACTCACTTTATGTATACATGATTCAAAATATGTTCATTTTCATTTATATGTACATTGGTCCACAGCATTCCCAATGACATGAAAAGTTGTCACTGACATATGTTTAATACCAATTGAAAAATATAATTTTATTCACTATGAATAAGTCCTAACTTAACAAGCATGAATATGAGCTTCACGTGTATAAAATCTATTATTTATGCCTATGCTGAATACAAAATGTGCATTTTGGCATAAATTCTGCTTACAACCATGAATGGAGCCTTCTGTAACACTGAAATCATGTCTGAATCTTCAATCAGGTAATTTGATGATTAAAATTTATGTTTGAACAAAAGTGGCAATTGAGGTACTTTTATTGATAATATTTGTATAAGCTGAAAATCCAAAGTAGCAATGTAAACAAAACAACAGTTATGGCACATGCAGCTTCACTCTGTGTGGTACAATGAGCACCCTGATCTTCAACAGTTCAATAAACACCAGGTTCCACCTGCCTGTTTTTATTTTTACAAGAGTGTGTGCAATATTATTGATCTCCTGCAGGAATAAATGTATGCCTGATTCCTGGTATGAAAATATATTTATATGACAGGGACGGGAAAAAAGTAATTCTACCTGAATTATGCTAATTCTGTCCAGGTATCATAACTCTTGAATTAGGTTGCATTTGTTCAAAATACAGTAGGGTCTTGTTTTACAACAGTTTGTTTTACGACGATTCACTCTTACGACCCTTGTCGAGTTGGACCGAGCACTCCCGACTTGTTGGTGCATCACTGTCACAAATCAAGCTTCCTTTCTCCATTTAAGTGCACTTCTAGCTCTTTTCCGGTGTGCATGTGTTTCTTAGTTTTCTATTTTTGTGCAGTCCTTTTAAGTTGATTGTGATTTTTCCACCCATGATGTCCATCAAAAAGACAGAAAAGAAGAAGAAATCAAAACGGTTGACGTTACATTCTTTCTTGATGTCTTCTGAACCATGGCCTGGGCCTTCTTCAACAAACTAAAAAGTGATTTGATTGATATTTTTTCAATTATCTGTGTTATTTTCTGTATACCTAATAAAATAAATTAAAATTGTATGTCAAAATGTAAAGAAACATTGTAAATTATAAAATTATTTGACTAATTTGTTTGGCCAATGAAACTATCTCAATTTAAACCATTTAAATAGTACTCATTTTACGATGATTCGATTTACAACCAATTATTCAAGAACGTTACTCCGTCGTAAAATGAGACCCTACTGTACTCAATTCCATGGCTGGGAAGTTCTCTCATGAACACAGTATAAATACAAAACAGTCTCAGCAATATGTTAAAAAAAACCCTCAAAATTTCAATATTTCAATGTGTATTAAAAATATGATTGCAAAAACTTGTCTCTTGTG
>Ga0209629_10003780_pt1 | contig 10995 bp, 5 predicted proteins | sample TergutCu122P5_FD_187286 | JGI IMG/M metagenome (GOLD analysis project Ga0209629, IMG submission 187286) | Cubitermes ugandensis P5 segment gut microbial communities from Kakamega Forest, Kenya - Cu122 P5 (SPAdes) (version 2) | ecosystem: Host-associated > Arthropoda: Insects > Digestive system >... | reverse complement strand
TCGTTCGATTACGGGTTGGTGTCGTTTAGCCCGGCTTGACTCGGGTTTTCCCTTGTCAATCCGGCATCGGACGATGCCGTCGACGAACAGTGTACCCGGGTGGTGGCGGTTGCTGCGGGTTCGGGTCGGGTGTTCTTGATGACCAATTGATGGCCGTCAGGCGCTAACGATTGGTGCGGCCAACCCTTCTAGAAACCGTACTTCTCCTTCCGTAGCTTGAACGCCTGCTCACCGCCTTCCATGACGCTGGTGATGGCATCACGCACAGCGGGCATGTCAATGGCTCCTTCGATTGCGATGTGTCCAGCTGACTGATCACCCTCGTTCAGGTATGCGCAGACCAGTACTAGGTCGGCGTCACCGTTGACGACTAGGTTCGGGTTGTGGCTGGCGAAGATCAGTTGTCGGCTTGATTTGGCCTCCCAGATTTTAGTGATGATTTGTTGCACCGTCGCGCTGTCTAGATCCTCCTCCGGCTGATCAATGATGAGCGGCATTCCATGTTGGGAGAGGAGCACGCTGAGCAGGGCCGACGCCTGTTGGCCCGCAGAGGCGGCCTCGAAGGCGATGTACTGGCCCTCCTTGGTCCGGTACTCGAAGGCCGGGTAGTCATCGATTTCTGTCAAAGACAGATCGAGCCAGCCATCGGGCGTCAGCTTGGGAAGGATGCGCTTCTGGTCAGCCAATGGGAACCCAAGCCGCGACAGGTTTGGAGTCTGCTCAGACGTGATGTCGGCATCGGGTTCGGTTTGCACCAGCGATTCAAGTTCGGCGAGAACGAGTTCCCAGCTCTCGGTCGGCGACGTTTCTTTGGCGAGCTGCTCAAAGAACGCATCGATCTTTACTGCCCTAACACTCGAACCCGCTGCTAGTCCCTTGAACCGATCCTTCGCACCCTCGAAACCTTTTCCGGTGACCAGCGAAGCCTGAATGAGGCCGTCTGACAATTCGGCGAGCGAGTCGCACTGCCTCTTCAGTAGAGCGGTTCGCTCCGCCCTTGTGGCCATCAGTTCGGCACGCAACCGAGCATGTTGAGCACTTGGGTCACCAAGAGCCGCAAGCTGACTTTGTTGTCCGGAAAGTGACTCCCGGACAGCCCTGTGCTCCGTGTCTAGACTCCCGAGCGCGGCAAGTTGCGCCTCGTGCGCAGAGGATCGTTCCTTCACCGACTGGTACGCCCTCTCGAAGTCCGCGAGTTTCTGCTCGAGTGCCGCCTTGGCATCGTCCACCGAAACTCGGTCGGTTGCCTGTCTATCGGCGGCTTCCGAGAGTGAAGTCCGGAGGTTCCTCATCGTGTCGGCAACCCGATCTACCAAGGCTTGGGTCTCAGCCGCGAGGGCGGCCGGGAGATTCGCGGGAGCCTGGATCTGGCCAAGCGCGGCGTCAACATGTGCGAGCGCATGTCTGACTTGAGCGCTTGCGGAGCCCAGACTTTGCAGCCAGACTGCCTCGGACGCCCTGAGATCGTCATGGGCAGTCTTGCTGTCCAATAGTGCCCGATCAGCGTCAGTTATGCCGGAAAGACCGTCACGCATTGCCTTCGCCTGAACACCGATCGATTGCGCGCGCAGTTCGGTCTTCGCGATATTTGCGCCTAGTGCCCGCGCCCGCTCGAGAGTGCCGTAGTTCTCCCGAAGGCGACCGGCCACTTCTTTGAGCTTCGTGTCTAGTTCCTCAAGCTGCGGCTGAACCGGCGCATTCACAAAGCGCATGAGCTCATCGACCCGGATCGCGACGCTACTCAGTTGTTTCTGGCTATAGGCCTGAATTGGCAGAAGGCTTTGGATTGTTGACTCCTTGGCGGGCCGGAGATCGCCATCACCAACTTTCAGTTCGACCGACCCATCGCTCGCCTTCCTCCTCACCATGTGAGGAATCCCGTTGATCACACAGTGAACCTCCACAGTTGCATCCAGTGGCTTTAAGGTCGCTTCAATGAGCTTCCGTTGGCGTGCTAGTGGGTTGGCCAGGTCGTCGTCCTCGGAGATCTGAGCTGGTTGATCGCACAGAGCCCACCTGATGTAGTCGAGCACTGTTGACTTCCCGGTGCCTCGCCCCCCGATCAGCGCGGTGTACTGGGGATTGATGGCTACGTCGACCCGTCCCATGAACCGGCTAGTCGAGACCAGAAGGTGGGAGAGCCAGGTGGTTGGCTGCGACGGCGCTTCTTGCGAGATGCGAGACTCTTGGGCAAGGCATGCCTGTCTGATCGCCTCGGCTGTCGGAGTGGCCCACTTGACCCAAGTGGTGTGTTCACCGAGGTGGGTGAAGTCTTGCGTGCGTGCGTCGGACGTTTGGAAGACCGCGATCCTCTTTTGTCCGTAGTTGAGGTCTCGGCCCTCAACAATGGCCTGTACGCCAGTGTTTCGCGCGCCTCGAATCTGAGAGATCGAGCCATCGAGATAGCCGCCAACGCTGATCATGTCGCGGTACTTGGCTTGGAATGCAGTGCGAATAAGAGTCTGACGGCCCCCGGGCGTCACGTTTGGGAGGATTATGTACCGACCTTTCAGCCAGGCGTCCTGGTCGAGTCGGCCATGCAGTCCATTGATGTCGCCGGTGTCTACCAGTGTGGTCGTTGGTGGCAACGACGGTTGCGCTCCATCGAAGGGTTCGTGGTGAAGGGCATTAAGGACGGAGTCCAGACGATCTTCAGGGAAGTCTGCGTCAAGGATCATTATCGCTTGGCACGGCACCTCAAGAGTAAGCTCGAGCGCGGGGAAGACAACGAGCCGTTCTTTCTCCGGAAACATAGTCCCGTCAGTGCGCGTCTCTTCGGCTGCGGCGGCCTTCACATATGGGAAGAAGACGAAGTCGTGGTGGTCAGAAATGGCAACGGCGTGAAGACCCTTCTCGCGTGCTGCCCGGACAAAGGACGCTGCCCAGTCTTTTCGTTCTTGGTCTGTAGTTGGTCGGGAGCCGTTCCACTGATTATCCCTCGGCGTGTGAACCTGGAAGTCGGAGCGGTAGAAGTGACTTCCGGCGTCTACCAATTCAAGGCCACGTGATGTCATCCGGGCGGCAGTTCCTGAGTTCGGGCTAGACATTGATCCCATCCCCTTGAGAGTCATTGTGAATGTACGTGACCTGGAATTCCCTGGTCTGCCGCAGGGCCTGCTGGCGCAGGGGCATGTCGAGCCAGCCATCGGCGAACTTCTGGTAGATGTCGAGGCCGCGCCCGAGGACGATGCGCCAGCCGGTGTCGATGTCAATCCAGCGGTCGTGCCCTGTTTCGCTGATCTCGTAGTCGAAGACGATGCCAGCCGGGGCCACGTTGGCCTTGACTTTCTCCAGGTTCTCAAGCTGGTTCTTGACGTACAAGGGGTCGTCGTCGCGGCCCGTGACCAGGTGGACATGGACCTCGTCGGCGCGGGATGTCGCCTTGATGATGGTTTCCATGAACTCCATCAGGTTGCGGACCTGGTAGGGTGCGCGGATGAACGGGTCGACGATGGTGATGTCTGTTGCGCCGCGCAGCCAGGGGCCGAACAGTTTGTCGTAGGTGACGTTGCGCTGGCCATCACGGATCGACTGCTGACCAGCCTGCGGCTCCTGGGGCGTCGAACTCGTGACCGCCGCCGTGGGAGCAGGCTCCACCTGTTGCAGTGCGACCTTCGCCTGTACCGCATGAGCGCCGTCAGTCGACGTCGACGGCAGCTCCGGAGCAGGCTCGTTGCTGGTTGCGGGTTGCCTGGCCTCGCGGGCATACAGCTCGGGGTACTCCAGCTCCTCCAGCGTTGTGACATCGTGCCAGTCTCCGGCTTTGCGGTAGGCGAACCGGACCGGGGTCATGGTGGTGTCGATTCGGATTAGCTGGTCTTTGACGCGCTTGCGGCCTTCCATCGCCGCGACGAGCAGAGTTTCGATCTCCTCTGGCGTCGCCTGTCCGTTGGGGTGGACGAGCTTCATGAGTCCGGAGAAGGTCTTGCGGATGCCGTCAAGGTCGCGGGTGGAAATGTCGGCTGACAGTTCGACGTGCGACTCGTACAGGTCGGAGTAGTCCAGGTCGCGCATCGATTTGAGCACTTCGGCGAGGTAGTCGACGACGAACCCGCACCCAGCCGAGAACATCTCGCCCCGGATCTGCTCGAACTCCCAGCCGGGGATGTAGAAGTGGATGCGGTCGAGGAACGCCGGGTCGTGGTACTGCTCGGGTAGCTCGTCGAACAGGTCGGCGTGCTGCAGCATGTACGGCACGGTGTGGCCGGTGTTGCCGATGAACACCATCGACGCCTGCGCTCCGAGCGGTTCGACACCCCGCGAGAACGACTTATTGGCCATGTAGTTCTTCATGATGTCCACAAGTGCCCGGTCGGCCCGTTTCTTCTTGCCAGCGAACTCGTCGAACGCGACACAGTCCCAGTAGCCGACCAGGCCGATGCGTCCATTGGCGTTGTTGACGAACAGCTTTGCGACCGTCACCTCGCCGCCTGAGATGAGCATGCCGTGCGGGGAGAACTCCGAGTAGATGTGCGACTTGCCGGTGCCCTTCGGGCCCAGTTCGACCAGGTTGTAGTTCCGTTCCACAAAGGGGATCAGGCGAACCAGGTGCAGTAGCTTGGCGCGGGTGCCGAACATGTCGGGGTCGAAGCCGATGGACTGGATGAGCATGTCGATCCACTCGTCGGTGGTGAACTGGGCGCGCTTGGTCTTGTACTCGTCCAGGTCGAGGTGCGACAACTGGATCGGCTTGAGCGTCTGGAGCAGCCAGGGCACGTCCTTGGGGTCGCCGGAGTGGGCGTACACGATGTCGCAAATGCACCACACGCCGCCGGTCAGCAGCTTCTCGTGCTGGCGGACGATGTCGGAGGAGACAATCACATGCTTGATGCCGAGGTTGGAGAACTCGGCCTCGTACAGGTCCAGTTTCTCGTTCAACGCGACCGACACCTTGTCGATGACGCGGTGGCGTCCCTTCTCCCGGATTTTCGACTGCACCAGCCGGTTCTCGTCCCGGTGGACGTAGTGGTCGCGCAGCACCGCACGGACGGAGTCGATGCCGGAGCGGATTGTGGCCTCGTCGTCGGTGGCGGCGTACTGGCCGAGCAGGTACTCGAGCACGTATGTGGGGACGATGGCGTTGCCTTTGACGGCTTTGACGAGGTCTTTTCGGACAACGACGCCGGGGAACGTCGCGGCAATCCTCTTGTCGAGCGCGGTGGCAGCCACCGGTGCGGGGTCGACGAGCGTCTCGTCCGTGGCTGGGGGCTGCCCGGTGGTGTCGGTGGTGGTGTCGTCCATGTGGCCTCCTAGAAGTCGAAGTCCGAAGTGAAGGTCCGCACGAGGGTGAACCGGACAGTGTCGGGGTAGCGGGCGCGCTGGGAAGCGCTGACCTGTTCGTACAGCCGCAACTCAACGGCCTGGCCGTTGAAGTCGTCGGCCTCCTTGCTCAACACCAACTGCACCGGGTAGATGCGGTCGCGTTTCTCTGCCGACGTCTGGGTGCAGGCGACCGCGACCTCGTTGGAGATCAGCGTCTCGCCCGCCCATAGCCCGGCGATCAGCGTGCGGGCCTTAACCTTGTCGGTGACCGGTTCCTGCTGGTACAGCATGACCGTAACCTGCCCGGTGGTGATCCGGTCTGTCTCAGCCATCGGCTTCACGGCGACCTGCCGGGTGTCGGAGGAGCGTTTCTTGTTGACCGCGAGCACCGGCACGACGATCTCTTGCAAGGTCGCCCCGCCGTGCACATACTGCACCCCGGAGCCTGGCATCCGCAGCCGGTGGATCGACTTCGGCACCTGGGCCTCCACCTCGCCAATCATGCCCAACCGGGCGGGCGTGAACGTTGTGAACGCGTCGTCACGCTTCAACCCGTGGCCAAGGACGAACCGGTGATTGGTGAACAACAGTTCGTCGGCGTGCGGCTTGACGGACAGATACTCGGCTTCCTCCAGTGGGGTCTCCTGGTACAAGAACCCGTGGTCAGCGGTGATCAACAAGTTCGACACGTTCGCGTTCGTCAACTTCTTGACCAGCTTGATCAGCTCAACGATAGTGGCCTCGGCCTCTTGGTACACCGTCGACTCGGTCGCCGTCTTGTCCCCTGCCATGTCAATCCGGTTGTGATACACGTACAGCACCCGGCAGGACTTGACGGCATCGCGCGCCTCATCCGGGCTCAACTTGAGGAACTTGGAGGCTTGGATCGCGCAGCCTCCGTGCGGGGCCAGAATCGCGGCACGCTGTTCGGTGGTGCCCGACGGGCCGCCGTCCACCTCCACCAGGGCCTTGGTGCCGTTGGCGAACGCCAGCGTGTCGTGGGGCAGCAGCGCGGCCATGCCAAGTTGGGTGTAGGACGGGAACGTGGACAGCATCGCCGATAGCTCAGTATCGAACCGGTCCTCCTGGCGTACCCGGCGGCTCAGCTCTTCGGCCACCTCGAAGCGCAGCGCGTCCGAGACGATCACCGCCACCTTCGCACCCTTGGCCAGATACGGCCGCCTCACCTGGTCGGCGAAGAACGACTGCTGAGCCGCAACCCCGGCGATTCGCCACTCCTGTAGCCCGTCGATCTGGCGCTGCCACGCATCACCCAAAGTCTTCAGGTACTGGGTCGCGTAGAACGCCTCCACTGTCTGCTTCAGCGAGTCCAGATCACCGCCTAGATCGGCCTGCGCGGCATGCCACGTGAAGCTTCGGTACGCCTGATCGATGGCGAACCACTCAGTCTCGTAGCGGCGCACGCCGTCGGCGGGCGAGGTCAGCCCAAGCTTCAAGGCATCGATGGCCGTCAGTAGCGTGGACGCGGCAGTGACCGCCCGATAGTGGTGCTCGAATTGCCCGAACCAGGTCCCAGCCGCCCGGTGGCGCACCGCCTCCTGCACATCCAGATCACGCAGCGTCCGGTCCCGCACCCCCCGTACCAGACGCGCCAGAATCTGCTGGTCAACCTCCTGGAACGTGAACCTCGGCATCAAGGCGGCAAGCTCCAGCGCCTCAGCCTGATGACCGATCCCCAGCTTGTCGGCAGCCAGATCAGCCAAGAGGGGGTACGCGTCGGCGAAACGTACGTCGTTCGCCCAGGTGGAGAAGTCGCGCTGGATGTTGCGGTACACGTTCGGCGTCGGCGATGCCCAGCCCTCCCAGGCACGGGCGAACAACCACAACACAAAGTCTTCGACTGATGGGTCCTTGCTGGCGTAACCATAGATGGCCTTCGTGCCCGTCCAGTGGAAGTCGGCTAGACCAAGCTTGGTGATCTCGTCGATCCAAGCGGACTTGCGCGCCGCATGCTCGGTCAGCAAGCTGCGCCAGATCGCTCCCAAGGAGTGATCGTCGATGCCGATCAGCACCGCGATCATCTTCGCCGTCACATCGGTGGCATCGTCGTCGCGGTCGATTCGTGCCTTCAATGCGTCGTTGCGTCGGGCGGACTTGAAGAACCCCGGGTACTTGGAGGCAACCTCGGGTGGGGCACCCGTATCCTGCACCACGAGCGAAGTACGATCCGTTGTGAACGGCTCATAGGCCAGCTTCAAGTCGAGTAACCAGTCCTCGACCAGGTCGCCTGGGCCAGAGCCTTGACGGTAGACCAGGAACTTCGTCTTCGGAGCTTCCAGCAGCACCCGGCGCTTCACCGCGAACTCGTTGTCATCCACATGCAGGACCGTCACACCCACTGGAGCCAACGAATCCACCTGCCGGGTGTACTCGCCGTCGGGGTCAGCCCAAATTACGACCCGGCCACGCTCGCCGGGCAGTTCGAACCGCTTTGCCAGTTGACGGGCTATCGAGTCGAGAGGCGTCACGTCACTCCACCCCCTCGGGTGTCAGCGGGTGCACTGGCCAGGTCCACGTCTCCACGTCCGGACGCTTCTTCTCGATGGCCGGGATCGTCACCAGCGCCTTGCCGAAGCGGAGATAGTTCACCAGCACGCCGTCGTCCAGGTCCATTGGCAAGTTCTTCGACGCCAATGGGAACAGCACATTCCGCTCGTAGTCCTCACACTCGGCCAGCATCTTGCGTAGACCGTCGGCCTTACGCTGATCGGCCGGCGCGGCCGACCGCTCCAGCGTGCCGATCTCCCCTCGGAGCTTCGCCTGAAACTCCCGCAGGTACTCGTTCAAGACCGTGTGCACAATCGCCGGGGTATAGCGGTGCAGGTACACCAATGCGTTGAAAGCACCCTTCCCATCCGGTTGCGACGAGAACATCCAGTAGATCGGACGGTTCTGGTACCGCTGCACGTGATCCTTGTAGAAATCCCGCATGAAGTACTGCCGCAGCGGCTTCGGCTTGCCCGGTGCGCCGAGAGCGTCCTCGATGTAGCGCAGGTTCTCCTCAAGATGCTCCGCACCGAACGCCACCCGCATAAACTGACGAAACCGCGCCACGATGTCGTCTTCGAACCACTCGCCGTCAGTGATGGGGATCACACCGTCAGCGTCGGGGGCGAACGACGGCTCCGACACTCGGGCGAGGTAGTCGGCCAACGTCTCGCCTTGTGACGCCAGGATCAATCCGGGCGCATCCAGGCTGTAACGGCCCATCATGCAGCCCACCGCGTAGGAGAGAAGGTCGACGACGGCTGACTGGGCGAACAGAGTGTCGCGCTCTGTGGGCGTCTTGTTCGGCCACCGGAACGCGGAGTTGTTCGTCATCGACACACGCTCGAGCGGCACGTACGACGGCACTTCATCCTCAAGTCCGTACAGCCTCGCGACGGCCTCGTTGTTCTCGATCTCTAGCTGCTGCTGCGCGAGTGATCGTGCTGACCACTCAACCAAATGCTGCGCAACGGTCTGCTCAAGGGTCTTCATCCAGGGTGCCTCACGAAGGTATGTCGGGGTGCCGGTTCCCGTGGCGTCCCGGGCCTGAACACCGATGGGTAGCCATTGGGGTAGCCGATCAACGCCTAGCCTACCGGTCAAGTCCGAGCATCGCGGCAGACGCCGACAGCGCCGCGCGGGTTCTGGTCTGATCGGTGTGCAGGTAGGTCTGCGTGCTCAGTACCGAAGAGTGTCCGAGCACAGCTTTGATAGTGGTCTGGTCGACCCCGCTTGCCAGCAGCAGGGTGGCTGCCGTGTGCCGAGCCTCATACAGTAAGGGACGTCGGGTCCGGCCGTCCGGTAGGGTCACGGTGACCTCAGCCTGCTCCGCGATCTGGTACCACTCCCGTCGGTCGACCTCCGCCGAGCGCGGGGCGCCGTCACTTCCGGGCCACACCAGCCCGGAGGGCGACGCTGGCGCACATCCTTCCCAAGACCTCAGCGCCGCGACGAGCCAGGGGACGAGTGGAATGACGCGGCTCCCGGCTCGCGTCTTGGGGCGCACCAGGTGGTAGGCGCCCTGCAGTTGACGAGACTCAAATCCTCTGGGGACGCGGAACCCGCTGTCAGGCTTGCGAAACTCAACGTAAGGGAGCGCCTTGAGCTGCCAGTCGAGCGTCATGGTCCCAGCGTCGAGGTTGACCATGTCCCACGTCAGTCCGAGCGCCTCGGCCGGGCGCAAACCTTCCACCAGCGCCGCCACCCAGCGCGACGCGTCGGGCCGATCCACGACCACCGCGAGGATCTTCATCGCTTCTTCGAGGCCCAGCGACTGCCTCGGGGACCGGCCCACGCCTGGGCCGCCGGTCTCGCGGGTGCGTTGGGAGACTTGGTACCCCTCGGCGACCGCGTCGGTCAAGATCTTGCCCAACACGGCGTGCGTACGCTGCATCGTGGAGAGAGCCAGCCCTGCGCCCTCCTGGGCGGTTGCCACCTTTCGGATGTCAGAGGGCATCAGACGGTCGAGTCTCAGGTGGCCGATGGTCGGGACGATCCACCGGTGTACCGCTGAGCGGTCCGAAACGTACGTTCCCGGGCGTACGATGTGTTGCCGTTGCGCGAGCCACCGGTCGACCCATTGCTTGACAGTGATGGTTGCAAAAGACGTAACCGGGCCCTCAGTGGCGACACGTCGCTGGGCCTCTCCGAGCCTGGCGCGAACCTCGGCTTCGGTGCGTGCCTTGAGCGTGAGCCGATGTCGCACGCCGTTCGTCGTCCACCCGGACTCGATGGCTGCTACCCACTGTCCACGGGAGTTCTTGTAGACGGAGCCTGTTCCTTTGTTGCGTTGCTTCAGTTTCTGCACCATCCCATGATCGCCCCGGCGACGGCGGGGTAGCCATAGGGGTAGCCATCGGCCTCGGGTTCGACGCGCGGCCGCTGTCATAACGGGTGGCGACGATGCAGTCGACGCGGCGGACAAGCCACGGAAACAACACAGTTCATGAAGGACGAGTACCCGGACGGCAAGGCGGATCTCTATGGGGCCTTCGTTGTGCGGGGCATCGGACTGGCGGTCGACGCTGGGCGGCTCGCCATCGTCATCGGCGACACCTGGATGGCCATCAAGTCGTTCCAAGCGCTCAGGCTCCGTCTGCTTCACGGCCACTCCTTCGACTCCTTTGTGCACCTCCGCGACGTGTCCAATCATCCGGACATCTTCGGAGCCAACGCGGCGTTCGTGCTCTCGATGGCAGGTAGCCTCAGCCGACACGCGTCCTTCATTCGTCTCACGCCGCTCGGAGCAGATCGCAAGGAGCAGAACCTGCGGGAAGCCCTCACGCAGCGGACCACGGAGTCAGGCTTCTATCTAGCGTCGGGTGACGACTTCGCCATGATCCCAGGCACTCCGATCGTCTACTGGCTCAGTGAAAAGATGCGAGCGGTCTTCACCTCGGGCGAACGACTCGGTGCGGTCGCCGCTCTTGCCGTTGGCCTTCAGACGGGTGACAACAACAGGTTCCTTCGTTTCTGGTGGGAGGTGTCCGGCACCAAGACGGCCTTCGCTTGCACATCGCGTGAAGACGCCGCCATGACCGGAGCCCGCTGGTTCCCCTACAACAAGGGTGGCGAGTTCCGGAAGTGGTACGGCAACCAGGAGTACGTGGTCAACTGGGAGCACGATGGCGCCGAGATCCGAACCTTCGGGGTGGAGGATGGCGACCGGCCACGGTCTCGAGCTCAGAACACCGGGACCTACTTTTCACCGTCCGTGTCATGGTC
>Ga0209629_10003779_pt1 | contig 10996 bp, 7 predicted proteins | sample TergutCu122P5_FD_187286 | JGI IMG/M metagenome (GOLD analysis project Ga0209629, IMG submission 187286) | Cubitermes ugandensis P5 segment gut microbial communities from Kakamega Forest, Kenya - Cu122 P5 (SPAdes) (version 2) | ecosystem: Host-associated > Arthropoda: Insects > Digestive system >... | reverse complement strand
AACCCCCTGAAAGTTGTGCCGCTTACGAGATAAGGTGGAAAAATAAGGTAGAAATAAACAAGTCACAAGTGACAATATAATACGTTTTATGTGTTTTGCATTATGGATAACTAAGGCTACAGACACACACTCAGAATATGTAATAGCTATTGCTCTTCCACTTTAATAATGGCTGCACGAACGCTCCTCATACGCACCTTGCCTCTCTTGCCGGAATATTGTGCCATGTAAAACTACGTTTGTCAAGCGATATCAGCTTCCAGATTTTTTCACTTTTTTTTTTTTCGTATATTTATTTTCTCTCACATACGTGTTAATTGGATAGAGGGGTTTTGATAATTTATTTAATTATGGATCTAGGATAACTGGGTATGATTCCTTTCCATGCAAACATTCTGAGTCCTCTAATCTCGAACAGTTTCAGTCTTGTCTTCCTTTCAGTGTTTCACACGCTTGCAAGCAGGCAGAGTTATCATGACTGACAGTAGTGATGGTGAAAGTGTTGGTAGTGATTGCGGTCGTATTGGTAGAGGTCGTAGGCGTGCCTGCGACGATTTTTTTTTTTTGTGGTTACAATTTGCGCTTCAGCGACAGTCGCTATAACACGTGGAATTATATTCCTTGAGATCTTCGCTCTTCTGCGACGTCACGCGACGTAGATTGATAGTTATTTACCGGCGTCTCGGGACAACTTCTCAGCCCCATATCTAAGAGTCCTTCCTACTAATAACTTGCGTAATAATGGCCGTCATAATCGGTACTTGACAGAATATATTAATCCGGGAGATCAAATCAACCAGAATGAAATGTGTAAGGCATGTAGCACGGGTGATAAATGTTGGCAGATCCGTACCGAATGTTAGTCGGAAAACTCAGATAAAGAGAAAAACTTCTAAGATAGGACCATATGGAAAGGGACCGAAAATAATTGGAGTGATCTGAATCAGTCTGTGGACAAAAAGTGTATCTTGTTAAGACGTTAATGAACTTACCGATTCCACAAAATTTTGTTGAATTTCTTGACCATCTACACGAATATTAGTTTCCGAATTGGGGCTAATTACTGTGGCCTTATTTTATCGTTTAAAATCGTCTAAACTACCCGTCGGAGCACTGAAGATAATAATGAAATGGATCTTGAAGAAACGGTAATAGACATCCTATTTCCATAAAATCTGCACCTGTGCGACTATTGACATCTGAAGAAGGCACTAATTTTCTCATAATTTTTGTATGAGAAAATTAGCTAGAGAAATCGTATTTCTTAACCAAAATTTTATACTTGTTTTTTGTTTTCCATCGTACGTTGTACATATTCCTCCCAGCTCTTGCAAACTAATGACTCCAATATTGTTTGGTGAAAGGAATATATTTTAAAGCTCTTTATTATGTAATTATCTCTAGTATTCTTTTACTCCAACCCTCATAGGTCCAAATTGGTTCTGAAATTTAAATGGGACCACATCCGCGTGGACCTTATTGTACCGGTTACATTTCACAGTGCTGATTCCTGCTGCAGCTGTGGATTGTGTTCTAATTCAACACTGGAGGGCTTTAATTGAAGATGATCACTATTATTTGTTTGGCTTAACGACGTGCCCTTCTTGCTTGAGGGCTAATGGCGACGGAGCGTGGTAATAATCACATGATTAATTGCGAATTAGTGTTATGGAGGAAGTTTTCTTGGTCCATTTAAAAGTATCCTTGAAGACATAGCGATGTAGACAGTATGGGTAATTGGTTTTAGAGTTTATCGCTTTGAAGCACAGTGGTTGCTTTGTAGCACAGTGGTTGCTTTGTAGCACAGTGGTTGCTTTGTTGCACAGTGGTTGCTTTGAAGCACAGTGGTTGCTTTGTAGCACAGTGGTTGCTTTGTAGCACAGTGGTTGCTTTGAAGCACAGTGGTTGCTTTGAAGCACAGTGGTTGCTTTGTAGCACAGTGGTTGCTTTGAAGCACAGTGGTTGCTTTGTAGCACAGTGGTTGCTTTGTAGCACAGTGGTTGCTTTGAAGCACAGTGGTTGCTTTGTAGACCAACTGCTTCAATCTTTAAACATTCTGTTTTTTATGAATCTTTTGAAATCTGTAAATATCCCCAGACAAAAATCGTGGAGCCAATTTTGTTTTAAAAGAGGTGGTACAGTGTATAGAGGGTCTTGATTGGAAAACCTAGGGGAAAAAGACCACTTGGAAGACCCAGACTTAGATGGGAGGATAATATTAAGATGGATTTTCAGGAAGTGGAATGGGGGGACATAGACCGAAGTGATCTGGCTGAGGATGGAGACAGGTGGCCGTATCTTGTAAACGTGGTAATAAACCTTCGGGTTCGACAAAATGCGCGGAATTTCTTGATTAGCTGAGGACCGGATGGATTCTCAAGAAGGACTCTGATCCATGGTGTAAGTATGGGTGGCACATATGACAGCAGCAGCAACAACAACAACAAAAACAAAAACAACAACAACGACAACAACAACAACAACAACATTCATGCTGGAAAGGGCTAATTTATAGTCATCATCTTTGATAACCAAGTTATCTCGAGGTCTATTCTTGTTTTATTACCATTAGAAAAACAGAAGCTGTTATTGGCCCAGAACACGTAGTAATTCTGTCAGTGTTAATACACATAGTACTGCTGAGCGCTAGGTTCTTTGGTGGAACAGCTCATTCGTTTTGGCGGCCTAGCCACTGCCCAGATACACCTACACGATCTTATTAAAGTAGCAAATCACAATATGAAAAAAAGACTAAAAAAGATCAAGACCTGCTCTTATGTGACACCCAATTTTTGGGTACTTTTCTACCATAATACACGACTTTGCATCCCAGGACACCTCGATCTTTGTTTTCCTTGCCGTGAGATCCCTCTTTCATACAAAAATGATTTAGCTCGCATAGGAAGCAAACGTTTAGTTATACGGCTTCTGTAACGGTGCACCGACGACAGCGCCTTCAGGCGGGGATGCGCAATTTCTGGGCTGCAGGTTGACCAGGCGACTATTTTTTATTTACGGTGGACTCTAATATTTGTGGGCTCTCAGTATGAAACTTGCTTCATGTTGCTCTTCTGACGCCTGAAAATTTGATGTGACTCCAACTTTTTTGAAAAATTTGTGCATCCCTACATTAAGAGTCTGAGTAAACCCACCATCTCGCAAGGATAGCTGGTGCCTGGGCAGAGGTTTAGTTTGTTTGTGTCAGGGAGCTTAGCGGTGTTGAAACCTGGTCTGTGGGCAAGTCTATTCGTAAATAAATAAGCAGACAAGTCAGCAGGATATAAGAGATTTTAATAAGTAAATAAAATGTCTTGGTTGGTGTGAGGAAAATTAAATTGGGACCGGACTTTTTATTTCACCACGCCAATTAAGCAGGAACGTTACTGGAATCAGATATGACTTCTATATTGCTCTTCTCCGGGTTAGTTTATTACCTATGATGTTGCTTTTGAGTACGCCGACATGTTGGGGTCACGTACACTTGGATTCGTTTTCGACACTCCTCATACTAATTAGACAGTGTAGGGCTGGCTGCATCACCCGGCAGTCCAAACGTGCTACTTTCTCCGCGTGAGGATGCATTCTCATTTCATGCCCCGGTTGAAGCCTTTCATTTCTGTTTATTTGGTATCATATTGACAGTGTCCCGAGGGAGCAGTGAAGCCTCCGTGTGTAAGTAACGAAAGAGGGAAAATGTGTTTGGTTAGTGTCTGACGGCACAGAATTTGGAACTGTTGTCACAGGGTGTAAACTGGGGGACTTTACAGTCGAAATGGCATAAAAAGGTACTTTCATATTGTCATATTGTCATACACATTTGAGGAACGAGCTGTAGGGAACAGAATCCTTCACAAGTCGCACAATCAGTAGAGAAATTACCCTCTGCAATGGAACCAAAACCGGTCCCAGTGGCCGCGCGGTCTAAAGCGTGGGTCTGCGGTAGCTGGCCTGCTGAAATTGTGGGTTCTAATCCCGCCGGGGGCATGGATGTCTGTCTGTTGTGAGTGTTGTGTGTTGTCAGGTCGAGGTCTCTGCGACGAGCTGATCACTCGTCCAGAGGGGCCCTACCAAATGTGGTGCGTAGTTGTGTGTGATCTAGAAACCTCGTGAATGAGGTTACCCTGGCCCAGTGGGGGCTGTCGCGCCAAAAATAAAAAATGGAACCCGAAGTTTCATTAAGATCTTTGAAAAAGAGAATCACTGGTGTCTGCCATGAGCCAGATGAACCCACTCCCCATCCTCGCACGCTAGAAACTGCATTGGAATACAGACGGGTTCTAACCGGTAGTACCAGAAATACTGAAGCAAGTTTAATAGTCTGTACATTTCCTCATTATATTCAATATACTCGTGTTATAAACTATGATGGTGTAGTTTCGCGCATTTTTGACCTCTGCATTAGATTAAGGTGTGTGGTCACCTTCAAGCCCTTTTGCTTGGCCCCGGAGAGGCCTCTTGTCCCAATCGTATTCTTATAAGAAGCTGTATTGAGCTCATAGCCTGTCTGGTCGCTGTGGAGACCGGAAACTTCTTGTCTCTCTCGGCTGTGGAGCTTCGTTTTCGCGGTCACCCATCCTGTTGCTTAGTCACGATTCTCACTGAGCTATCCTTATTAATTATTTATTATTATTATTATTATTATTATTATTATTATTATTATTATTTGCAATATTCACAGTAAAACAATCCTTAAAGAGACATGATGAGTGTTTGGCCAACTACACTTGAACATATGCAAGGAAATAGGGGTAAAATTAGACACTAATATGACCATGTACTAAAATTAGTCGAAAAAAAAGTCGTGAATGTAAAGTGACCATATTGTAGAATCAATAAGTGTAAACCAACAGAACCATCATTAAAAATAAACCGGACAGCATAAACTGTGATAATAGAGGAAGGAACATGTGTGGTAGTAGATGGTGTAATTTCAGGAGACAGAAATTTGAACAAGAAAGAAGCTGAATAGATACTAAAATATTACATAGAAGTAGAGCGCATGTGGATTGTGAAAGTAAAAGCGATACCAGTAACAACAGGGACAACTGGAACCATCTCAGAATCTGAGACAGTACCTGAGCAACATTACTGGAGAGCATGAAATCAAGTAACTACAGAAAACATCCATATTGGACACTGCACACATACTGCCGAAAGTACTAATGTAAAAGTACAAAAAGTTTAACATGGGAATTAACACTCCCGGTTCTATAATTTGTAACTACAAAATAGCTGCAACGTTATGTACCCTAGAAACATGGTTTGTTTCAGGTATATAATGGTAAATACCCTGCATAAAGGTCTATAATGATGATAATGTTGATGATAGTAGCGACAATAGTACAGGCTGGGCGGACCGTGGTTCAAATCCCGGTCAGCGTAAGATTTTTCACCTTCCCAAAACGTCCACACCAGCAATGGGGTAAACTCCGCTTCGTATTCAGGGGTACCGCCGTTCTTCTCCGGGAGGTTGGGACGTTGATACCATAAAGAATGGTAGGTGCTTACCAACTTTGCGGAGGTACAGAGTGTGTCAGGATAACACAAAAGGCTGCTGTTCGAATCTTCTTACCCGTTAACACAGCATTCCTTTCATAGTAAAGGATCTAGATCCTATGATACATTCGTACGACAGACGGCATTAGTTTTCTTGCGCCTGTTTACAGACTACTTTCAGCTTTCTCGCCCTTGAATATTCTCTACGTTTTCGAACCCCGGTCGTGTTGCTCCGTATGCCAGTCACTGCACGGATTCTTTCAACTGCAAGTGCGTTTTGAATAAGGCCAAGGACCTCCGGAGGTGGAGACAGAAGTGATTAATTCCAGTCTTGTTGCTACATTAGCAGTGCTTTGTGGTTTCGGCACTAGACTCTACTCCATTACCAGGAGCCGCTTCGCGTGACACTTTGTTTTCTATCGAGGACGTTTAATTTGAGTATTCGGACCAAAGTTATAATTTACTTCCAGTTAAATTCCTGTTGCTTGCTCTGGCTACTGTCATGTTCCTTGAATTGCCTGTATAAAGATTTGTTTTCCTTACGAAACGATCAGGAAGAGTGAGATTTTTAATATACATTGGTTCATTGTAGCCTGCTTAAATGCCACTGTAACTGGCATCTTCACATTTGAGGTTTCTTTCCTTTGGGATATGACGCCGCTTCAATGGGTAGTCGGTTCCCACCTTTCGATTAAAATACTGGTCTTATATTCAGGGCCCGAATTTGCAGTATCTTCTGCGGCGTTGTACGCTTGAAGACGAGACTATTACGTTGTCTCGAAACGTCAGGAACCGATTATCCATTGACGCGGCATCGTATCATAGAAAGTAAAAATGCGCTACACCGGTCCGTAAACCAAAATGAGCTCACTGAAATTTGTACTTCTTGACATAATGTTCTGTTCATTACATCAAACACCATCACGTCACAAAACATTTGCAGTACGTGTTTAAATACGTCAATGAAATTGCGGCTAGTGCGTGAGGCTGTCCACTCACCTCCAGCAAGCGTCGAGGTTAAGAATGCGTGGAACTATACCTCTCCTACCCCCGGAACATTCTTTTTGGCTTGGACGGTCAAAATTACTTTGTGTGACTTCTACGGGTAAGGTAAAGGTAGTGTTAAGGTTCACCCTAGAAAGGTCACGAAGCCCCAGAGGGGGAGGAGAGGTATAGCTCTACTCTTTCTTTAACCTGGGCGCTAGATGGAGGTGGGTGGTCAACACCACGCCCCGGCCGCTTTGCCCCCGGGAAAGGCCCAGTACCCATCGTATAGGAGACTGGTTGAGTCCCAGGGCCGGTCTGGGCAGGTGCGGAAAATCTCGCCCTCACCGGGATTCGATCCCCGGACCGTCTAGCCCGTAGCGAGTTGCTTTATCGACTGAGCTATCCCGGCCCCTAACGTCTACGAGTACGGATGAATTCTTGCCGATCAGTATATTACTTGAATAATGTTGAATTGTAACAACTTCATGAGATTGATAGGGGGGAAGATGACGAAGTTCTGTGTTTCGAGTGAAGTAAAGTACTGTGGGATTTCGGCCGCCTTCACTGGACCCTGAGTGTACCTACCTGACTGTTAGCAGTCGACATCAATCACGCGAGAGACGCAGCAGGTAGATGGTATAATGTAGGCTTAGAACACGATACACGATTCAGAACCTCGCGCTGCAAGATACTATGTGAGCCTCAAACACAATAGGAACCTTAAATTGTGGAGGATTTATTTCAATTAATATAAGGAACGTCCTTATTGGTATGCAGATGGGCATATTGGTTGGACCTTACTGCATGAAGCTGAACCGTTCTTGAAAAGGTAGCTGTGTGTCATTTTATGAGATCCTAAAAGGTCATTACCGTGTTCACGAAATACCGTCACTGTATCCTGTTATGAGCCAGCTGAATCCAAGTGAACATTCTCGCTCAAATTCTTCTTCTTCTTCTTCTTCTTCTTCTTCTTCTTCTTCTTCTTCTTCTTCTTCTTCTTCTTCTTCTTCTCCTCCTTCTTCTTCTCCTCCTCCTCTTTCTCCTTTAGGCGCTACAACTTCAATCGCTGAATGTTTTGCCCTTCTCAACATATAATTTCCAATTATTGCGATCCTGGATGCAGCTAGTCCAATTCTTTATTTTCAGTTTCTTGGTGTCGTTTCTTATGTCATCTTCCCATCTATTTTTGGTCTTCTTAATGGTCTTGTTAACATCTGTTTCCATTTATATACTTTTTTAACTATTCTGTCTTCTGATATTCCATGTAAATGACCAAACCAACCTAACCTTTGTGCTTTTATGTAGTTTATTATGTTCTTATATCTTTTAATTTATCCAATTCATCATTTGTTTTGATTCTCCATATACCATCTCTTTCTTTTTTAGGACCAAAGATCTTTCTTAGCACTTTCCTTTCAAATACCTTTAACTTATTTTTTACAGTTTCTTTCAAAATCCATGTTTCACAGGCATATGTTACTATTGGCCTTATAATGCTCCAGTACAATGTAATTTTTAATTTCTCGGAGACCAATCTACTTTTAAAGGAAACTGATTGTCACGGTATGCTTTATTTCCAAGTGTTATTCTATTTCGGATCTCTTCTTCTATTGAGCTATGTCTATTCACAGTTGATCCAACATATTTATAGGACTTGACTTGTTCTAGGTACATTGAGTTAATTTGTAATTCTTTTAGATTATAATTTTTCCTCGTACATCTAAAGTATTTTGTTTTCTGACCATTTACAATCAGTCCATATTTAGTCGATATTTCTTTTATTTTCTGAACTGTATCTATTAAGGACTGTTTGGTTCTTGTTGTTAGCATGATGTCATCTGCATAGGCAGTACATTGTTTGAGACATGTGGTAATGTTTCCCTTTAATCCCATCTGTTTTAATATTGTATCAATAACTAAGCTAAACAAGTTTGTTGAAAGAGGGTCTCCTTGTTTGACTCCGCATTCTAATATAAGTTCTTCTGTGAAATCTCTGTTTATCTTAACTCGTGCTCTTTTTTGTATTAAGGTTAGAGATATTAATCTAATTAATTTTTCTGGAACATCAAATTTCTTTAAACATTCAATTAGCTTGTTCCTATAAACAGAGTCAAAACTATGTGTCTAATCCACAAATATGTTGTAAAGATCAATGTTATACTCATGGCTTTTCTAAAAAATCTGAATTATAATGAAAGTGTTATCTATAGTAGATCTATTTGAGCGGAAACCCATTTGATTATCTTCCAGTTTATTCTCTATGTTCTCTAAGAGTTTCTTATTCAATAAAATAGCAAATATTTTGTATGCTATATTTAGTAACGCAATTGGTCTATAGTTGTTACAGTTAAGTCTGTCACCTTCCTTATAAACTGGACAGATAATTCCTTCATTCCATTGCTGTGGCAATTGCTCATTATTCCATATCATTAAGATTAATTTTTATAATTTCTGTTTTAGTGTTCTACCTCCATGTTTAAGCAATTCTGGGGGTATGTTGTCAGAACCAGCCACCTTGTTCAGTTTCAGTTTATTGATTATAGAGCATATTTCATTATATGATGGACATGGGATTTGAGATTGATTATTTGTACATTCTTTTATAATGATTTTTATATCTATAGTTTCTGATGTATTAAGGACCTTACAGAAGTAGTCTCTCCATCTTGCTAAAATTAGATCTGTTTTTGATATAACGTTATCTTCAGCATCTGTACATATTATAGGAAGTGTAACTTTGTTTAAAATTCCGTATTTCTTCAAAATATTTTTTGGTTTTATTTCTCCTGTGGTTTTCTTCTATTTGAATTATTTTATTGCTAAGGCACTTTTTCTTCTTTTGTGTGCAAATTGTGTTTGCTTGTTATCTTTCATTAATGTATGTACTCTTATTCTAGTCTTCAGCTGCAACCATTTTTTCCTTGCTTAATTTTTTTCGTGAATGATTTTCCTGCATTCTTCATCCCACTATTCATTCCTTGGTGATTTACCTTGTGTTTGTATTACTTCTCTTGCTGCAGCAACTATTGTTATCTTTATCTGTTCCCATTTTCATCTATTTTTTGCTTTGGGTCTAAGTTCACCAACCTGTTATGTAATAGTGATCTATATTCTTTAAGTTTTGATGGATTTTGTAAATTTATCTTATTCCATTTCAGTGCTGGTTTCAATTTTTTCTTATGTATTACACTTAATTTCTGTTTAATTACTGCTTTGACTAAGAAATTATCCAAGTCTATATTAGGGCCTCTCATAGATATCACATCCTCTATTACCCCTTTTTATTTGCTTTTATTATATGATCAGTTTGATTGGCTGTGTTTTGTTCTGGTGACAGGCATGTTATTTTGTTTATTCTCTTATGCTGAAAATTAGTACTCATGACTACCATGCTATTTGCATATGCAAACTCACATAATAGTCCCCCATTTTTATTTGTTTCTTCGTGTAGGGTATGTTGACCAATCTCTTCATTATATAATTTCTCTTTTCCTAGTTGAGCATTTACATCACCTAAAATTATTATTACGTCACTTTATGGTGTTTTGTCCAGCAGGTACTGTAAATTATCATAAAACTATTCTTTAGTTTCTTCTGTGTGATCTTCAGTTGGAGCATATACATTAATTAGCCTAATATTATCATATTTACCTTTTATTCTTAGTTTACAGAGGCGTTTATTATACGGTTCAAACTGTGTAACATAATTTTAATTTTTCTTCTGGAGTATATAACCAGTACCAGCTTGTCCTGTTTTACTGCTAGATCCGCTATAATATAATGAGTAATTCTGTTTTTTGATTAAACCAGTTCCACCCCATCTTATTTCTTGTATTGTTACTATTTCTAGTTGTGTTTCACTTATCTGTTCTGCTAGCTCTTGCATTTTGCCCGGTTGTAACCGTGTCCTTACATTCCAGGTTCCGATTATTATCTTATTCTCTTTATTCCGTTTTACTCGCCTTTGTCCGCATCCATTAATAAATTCAACAACTTTCCTCTGTTGAGATTTTTTAGCAAGATTTTTTTTTTTCCATGGGGAGGGGACTGGCCTCACGCAAAACCCCCAACATGGAGGACCAGGGTTTGTATCAGGTTTGCTCGCCTAGATAGGTTGCCTTCACCACGGCTTTGGACTCATATCGAGCCCTTCTGTAACTCTAGGGATGGGACACTTAAACCAGGTACTACTTCCCGGGCCAGGAGGACCCAGATCTCACTTCGGCAGGGTCGCTACTCCCTGAGGTGGGACTGTCTCACTTGAGAGTTCCTACCCGTTACCGACTCCCAACCTGGAGGACCAGGGTGTCCCTTTTTGTCTGGGTCATCACCTTTGAACTGTCTGGCATGGGAGACCCTACCAGTTGCTAAGCTAGAGCCAGCATAGCTCTCAGGATCATGTGACCTCACAAGCCCCACCACTACGTCAAAGTAGGGATACCTTCGGGGGGCTCGCTCAACGTATTTAAAGTAAAGTCACCCTTGTGTTTAATTTATCACCGTACCATATGGG
>Ga0209629_10003778_pt1 | contig 10997 bp, 7 predicted proteins | sample TergutCu122P5_FD_187286 | JGI IMG/M metagenome (GOLD analysis project Ga0209629, IMG submission 187286) | Cubitermes ugandensis P5 segment gut microbial communities from Kakamega Forest, Kenya - Cu122 P5 (SPAdes) (version 2) | ecosystem: Host-associated > Arthropoda: Insects > Digestive system >... | reverse complement strand
TTATCTCCAGATACGGGGACATCACGTGGCCAGCCAGGTCACCCGATCTTTCAGCATGTGATTTCTTTCTCTGGGGGTATCTGAAATCTCAAGTCTTCAAAGCTCCAGCACCTCACACAGTTCAGGAGTTGAAATATCGAATTCAGCAAGAAGTCATGGGAATTCCTGTGGAGACGCTTCTAAGAGTAATGGGTGACGTTCGCAAGAGACTTGCCAAGTGCCTAGAGCGGAATGGTGGTCATCTGAATGATGTTATTTTCAGGAAGTAGAACTTTTGTTTTCAGTGTGTTAAATGTGAAAAATCTAAATGCTTTTATGTATACATTGTGTTCATGTGTGTTAAAACTAAATAATCGAAAACATTTACTGTTCATGACGTTTTTAAAATCGCCCGATTCACTGACGCACCCTATATATATATATATAAATAGTGCTAATATTCCTCCAATTATGATTATAAATAGGATATATGAAAATCAAAATCTTCTGTCGCTGTAGCTTGTTTCCTTCCTGGTCGGGCTAAGTACTTATCAGCACCCCTGTACTGAAGGTTACCAAAATTCATGTTGTTTCTATGGTTACAGAGGTTAACAGTGTTTATTGCGTGATATGGTTACGCAGTGCACAAGAAGTGCTTTGCTCTGCAGACATTTTATATCTTGTTCTAATTTCATGCACACATACAGTGTAGGAGGGAAGATTCATGTTGATGTGGTTGTGAAGGTACATCAACCGTACAAAATGTACTCATATCTTAGATTGTGTAGTTTAAAACCTTTGATCAAGCTAAGTATAATAATTGTTAAAGTATAACAAGAATTTTGATCACTTCTGACCACAAATGTTCAAGTGTGAAAGGCTAATCATATAGATATTCTTCTGAAGGTGGGATTAACCACAGCAATGCAACAGAGAAACTTTATGGTATGTTGTGGAATATTTATGTATAAATAAGATGTGTTGCAACACGGGTTTATGACGAGCAGGAAAGGAATGAGGAGGTATAAAAATAACTCAAGAGTTGTGTACCACCCTATTAGTAAGGGAGAAAAAGATCATAGCCTCCAAGATAAAAGTGTGATGAAATTATTCTGTTACCATGTTAAAAAATCTTTCAGTTTAGATAAACACCTAGACCATCAATCACAACTACCACCATATCTTTTACTGTCCATATATGCTTTATGGTTCAGCTTTTCCATAAAGCTGTCATCAAGCTCAAGCATACAAATTTTAAAAAATTAAATTTAGTTGTGTTGTATTGTTCATTTTTACAGGTGGTGTGAAACTCGGTCTAGGGGACTTCATTTTTTATAGTGTGCTGGTTGGCAAAGCATCATCCTATGGTGACTGGAATACCACTCTTGCCTGTTTTGTTGCTATCCTTATTGTAAGTATTGTTTAAAGGTTCTTTTTAGGGGTGCAAGAGGAGAGGTCAGTGCTTCATGATGATACACTTACTGTTACAGCTTTATTAGGGGGTATTTAGTGTTTAAGGGTTTTAGATCTTTACACAAGACTTCAGATTTCAGTCATGAAAATCTTTCAGCACATTTGCTTATTTTGTTGAAATTTATTATATAGGGTGCGGCATTTAACGTTACCCATTTTGATTCGGCAATAGTGCTTGTGTGGGTTGTGGGAGGGGTCGCTGACAATGGTGGTTGGGTTCCGTGTGGACTTGGATTCAGTGAACAATGGAACATTGGTCTGTGCAGCAGCACATATTTTGTGTGGAACAGTTCGTGTTAAGCAAGTCGATCGTATCCGTGCAGCGAGAGTTTCATCGGAAATTTGGTGATGATCGGCAACGTGGGGCTGCACCTTCAAGAAAAATAATCGGTCAGTGGGTGCGTCAGTGGCGTGAGACTGGATCTGTACAGGTTAAAGCCCGTACCCGTCAAAACACCGTCAGGTCACCTGAAAATATCCAGCGTGTGAGAATAGCCTTGGAGAGGAGTCCACGTCAATCAGTGCGGCGGCATTCCCAACTCTTGAATTTGTCGGACAGAAGTGTGCAACGAATTTTACATCATGATTTGCATTTTCACTCGTATAAACTGCAAATCGTCCAGGAATTAACTGCTGTGCACAAAGCATTGCACGTCCGTTTTTGCCAACAGGTGGTGCACACGCACGCTGACCTCCAATTCACCGGACCTTACTGCAGCAAACTTTTTTTATGGGGGTATTTGAAAGCTCAAGTTTTTACTCACACCCTCCCTGACCTTAACAGCCTTAAAAATGCAATTCGTCAGGAGATCACGAATGTTACTCAGGACACTCTACGTCGCGTCATGGCAAGTGTACTTGGGAGATGGCAGCAGTGCCTTGATTGTCATGGAGGACATCTCCAAGACCTTGTATTATTGAAGACGTGAGGCTTTTTTTGTGAATCCAAGACACTGACTTACTTAACCGTGTTCAGTTGTATTTATTGCTGTGTGTAATAAATGTGTTATCCTACTTTCAAAATGGGTAACGTTAAATGCCGCACCCTATAGATGTACTGCTTAACAATACTGAAGTGCCAAAATATACTTTCAAGCCATAGGTGTGGTGTGTGTGTGTGTGTGTGCGTGCGCGCGCGCGTGCGTGCGCGCGTGAGAGAGAGAGAGAGAGTGAGTGAGAGAGAGAGAGAGAGAGAAAAAGAAAGCGAAGGGAGCAGGGGGGAATAGGATTTTAATTGTTCGTATATCATTGCTAGTACATGTCACTCAGTTACTCAGTCTTAGAAGGAGCAATGTTTCAAGTCACCTGTAACTGAAAAGGTTTGGGCTGTGGATGGAAAATTAAGTTTGTTACATTTGTGGTATTGTTTTGGCTTTTTAAATTGCCACAACATATGGTGCTTCTAAATCTAAAGATATTTAAATCTAATAATAGCACACATTATAAATTATTTCACATGATGTTTAGAACATTTTCTTGATGAATAATAACATGCTCTCCCACTTTCTTTCCTCTCCACAGCTTGTCATTTCATTCCAGTGTTCATTGCTACTGACTAGAATCACACTGGAACTGCAGTGAGTTAAAAGTCACTGGATTATTCATGTCTATTTCATGCCATATTTGAAAATTTAGACCATCACCACTGTGGTTCATTCTGTGTTTACCTGCACATTCAATTTGCAAGCTACCATCATTCTAATTGTGACCATCATTTCCACGTCTTCCACAGCTGAGATAGTGAAGTCTGCCTCAAGAAGTGTCTCGCACCACAGAAATACACTGTGTCTCTGTGACATTCATACATGTCAGCACATCACACCCTCAGTGGTTTAATTATACTAATGATACTAGATTATATTTCTTTGTTGTATAATTTTCTTCACCTTTCAATCATTTTGTATCACAGAGTCCAACTAGTGACCAATAGTTGAATGTTTTAAAGTAGGCCACAAGTACTGGTATATTCTTCATAAGTCATTATTCATAATCCTGCCATTTGGTACAACCGGTAAAATATTTAGTGGATAAAGTAAAGTGCTGACAGCCAGAGCAGTACCACACCGAACTGAGCAGATTATTTAACCCATTACTAATATTTATTACTGCTTTTTGTCAATTCTAATACACATAACAGTTTAAAGTGCCAATATTTGTGTTATTTTACTTTTTCTCATAAAAATATGACAGATTATGGTTCTAACACTCTGATCCATGACTTTTTTAATTTCAGGCAGGTTGCCGAAAGAAAAAGTTGTATAGACTGGTCATATGATATCATTTTTCAGATGTAACACTGTTCAAAAATGGGGTAGCAGTACTCATCCTTTTTGAAGAGTTTATATTATTGTCTAGGTTCTGATTAACACCTAGCAGTATTAGAACTCAAAGTGATGTTTTTATTTCATTGTATTCTGTGTCCATCCACGTACATACACTTAACCATATTTTCATTTTGCTGCTTGTTTGGCTGTATATTGAACAGCATGCTTGTTCAATTCTGAAACAATTATATCAATTTCTTTGTCGTTCACATATTTTTCATATAGTTCCAAATAGTCATTTTTATCTTTCACGCACAATTACTTACACAGCGTCATTACTTAGCTGTCTGTGGAAAATGTAGCTGCTCCCTCCCTGTGCCCACCCATACAGTATCAAATAAATTACCAGTTGTAATCATCATTTTCACCCAGTCCTCATCAGGAGATCTTTGGAATCAGCATCTACAAAAACACTTGTACTAACTAACCAATTGACTGTCACTATCCTCTGAATCTAATAAAGTTTATTCGTACCATGTTGGTTACACAGACTGTTCAGGTCACAGAGGTATGTAAAATCTACCACAAATTGTGAAATGTGCTTAACAGAGATACTGCAGATGCTGTTGCCAATGATATACAGGAAGAGCTAGTGGAATTATGCCACTTTTGAAGGTGATTTGATTTATCAGGGATGCGCTGTCTTTATTCATATGTTATTCTCAGAATTCGAATACCTTGGGCAAGTCAGAACACTTATCTATATTTCTTTAAAATTGGGGTTGTACTAACAGATATGTAATACATATTTGCAGGTTTTTGCTTTTTTCTGATATATTTGTGTATTTTATTGTGTGGTTGCCAGTTTCACCTTGAAGGAGCCCTCAAGCTCTAACATACCCATTCCTATATAGCTGTTACATGTCAGTGTGCTTTTTGACCTGCAAAGGCATTGAGTAATTAGCAGAACTGAAATAGCGAACAAATTTGACATGCGCATTAGATAACGGACAAAAAAATGTGACAGTCTTTCCATTATATGGGGTCATTATTTAATCTGATCACATCATTGGTCACTCTCTGCCATTGTTGCAACTTTCCATGAGTTATGGTCATCACAGTTTAGTTAAATGTATTGCAGTTAATATTAGGCTTTTACTTACGAATTTTAAACAAAGTTCTGGAAGTCGTTTCCTTCAGCTTTCAGACGTTGCATGTCAAAGTTCTGCTGGTGAACATGAAGACACAACATCCTGGATGTTTTTTTTTTTATATATATATATATGGGGGTTCATCTTCAGTGTGTTGATTATTACTGTACACTTTGTCTGTTAATATTCCCCACATATAGTAATTCCACAGGCTCATATCTGGTGAATGAGGGAGCCATAATCCCTTGTTTATTATGCCATAACCAGAACACTGTCAACAGCACATAGAATTTTTTATGGTGTGAGCTGTTGCACTGTCTGGATGGAAAAAGGCTTAGTTTTCTTGCATTTGGCCAGGTATTCAGAAATTTATGTCAGAATGTGTGTAATGTTTTGATGTGAATCTCTGGGCTGAAATAAAAAATAATTGGCCCAATGACTCTAGTTGCACTCATAGTACATTACACCAGCTGTGATATGATGTCATGGCACTTTGTGGCTTAACATGGGACTTTCAACATACAAATACCCATTGTTCTGACAGTTCATGTAGCAACTCAGATGAAACCACGCTTTGCAAAATGAGTGTGGTGTCTTTGTTTTATGTGCCACCTTGAATGTGCCATTTCACGAAATCAGTCTTGCTTCAAAATCTGTGTCGTAGAGTGTTTGAAACTCATTTGTTTAATGACAGTGGGTGAAAATGCACCTGCCTTGTTGCACATCATGCCAGTAATGCAGGTGCCTGTTTGTTGTCCAAGTAAGATCAACAGTTTTCTTGGAGATGAAGCACCATTTTCACCTAGTGTTTCTGTGGTTAGTACATGTCCATTGTATGTTCTGTTCCTTTCTGGAATGAAACTTGCTGTTCAAAATATTTTCACAGACTTTTGCTTTGTGTTTGGAATGGTGCATCAGGAAAATTTCAGCTGAATTCATGATGACAATTCTAGGATCTATATTTAGCATATATATCATCCAGAAAGACATGAAACTCCAATGCGATCCCCATTGCAACCCATGGCTGGCTGTTAATGTGTACAAACATAACAAACTGTCCTCAATAGGCACGTGTGCGTGGTACAGAGTTTGCCACAGTTGCTGTAAGCCAGCAGGAAGTGACCAGTGATATGTGTCAGAGAAGATACAGCCCTGTCCATACCTGAATGCCATAAGGGGCAGTCTCATTTTCCCCACAAGAGGTTAAATACACTAAGAGGGATGTAAATATAGAAGATTAATTCTGTTTCAGGGTCTGTGCCTCACACTGCTCTTACTTGCCATTTTCAAGAAAGCATTACCTGCTCTTCCCATTTCTATTACATTTGGTCTCATCTTCTACTTTGCAACAAGGGAAATTGTCAAGCCATTTGCAGACAGCTTGGCAAGTGAGCAGGTGTTTATCTAGCAGGTTGGAATTTATAATTTGAATTGTATATGTACATCGTATTTATTGTTTTATAGTTGTAATTATTTAATACACAGTTCACATTTAACAGCAGGATTACTGCAGCCAGGAACTGTGGACAGCTCATAATGTTCCTCAGTTGCTAACGTGTAGAACAATGTGTGGCTGTGCCCCAAAATGGGAAATAGTTTTTGTCCTGTGGTAAGAGCATTAAATTGTCAGTCATTAAAATATTTTATACTTAAGACTGTAATGAAATTTATGCAGTGTTTTGATTATTTTTCTTGTTATTTATTTTTATGAGTCACCTACCATGAGATTCTGGATATAATAGAAAGTAAATAGCTTTATGGTGCAAGAGTGTGAGTGTAATTACCATAATCTACTGTTTTCTTTAGATAACTCATCATTCAATGACATACCAGATAGGTTGTCTTTATGACAGAGCTTCCTCCATTGCTGTTTATTGTCCTGTAGCACTTTAATGGTTATGTATGTCATTCCTCAGTTAAGTCTGTCCACTTTTTCCTCTGCCTCTGCAGTGGTATATTCACCTTTTTCAATTTTTATGCTCTCAAAGCAATGCAACTATCTTCTACTTGTAATACAGATTTTTACGATTGTACTCTTAATTTTCATAACATGTCTTGAATTTTTATTTTTATTATCTGACGAACACAATTATATATATCTGTTGTATTTGGTTTATTTAATACTACTGCATGTTTTGGCTGTCCAGATGAGCCATCATCAGGTAGGACATGGATACACAAAAACAGTAAATGTGAGAGGCCTTTCCTGACAAACTGTAGGTAAAACGTTGTTATAAAATAATTAGTATTCCAAGAATGGGATTATAAGCAACATGAAATTAGTATATAGATTATGTTACTAGACTTTTGGTATAATCCAGTGTTTCGTATTAAAACATAAAACTTTAATATAACAAATAACTGAAAATAAGATAAAATATCTAGTGGAAAAGCTAAGCAGTCTGTATATGTCAGTGTAATTTAGAGCATAGTATAAATACTGACATATATTATAGTGTCTTGGCTTAATATTCTCTTGAGTAGGAAATCCTTACTGTTTTGCTTTTTGAATCCCTTGTGTATTTAAGTAAAGGACAATGACATTCTAGACATGTTCATTTGTACAGATGGCAGTTGTGTAGTCCAGTGTTGTCATATTGCAAGACAAGGGAAAATTCTTGTGTGTATATAATTGGCATAACAGACTGCATGTTACCCAAGATGGTAATTATGTGTTTCATATTGAATGGCTAATACATCGCATGTCTTGTGTGTCTAACTTCAGGTACAATCTAATGCCCTTTTTGATTCCTTATTATTCCTTAGAAACTTAAGCTCCATGTGTCATAGGCAAAAAAGAATGTGTTTTATGTATCTAATTTCAGCCTCTTCTAATATTTTCCAATTGAAAATTGTATTTCTCACAGTTTTTTCAGTAAAAATATTCACCCAGTGTAGCTCTCATTCACCATTCACAGATTTTCCACTTGAATATTTCAGATGTCAGCAGTTTTCCATGTTTATCCAGTTTTGCTAACTTATGTATTCAGTTTTAGTTATTCACAGTTTTGTGTACATGCACACACACACACACACACAAGCATTGGCTGCCTCTCTGAGAGGTCACCATTTTCTGGAACCACAAATAAATGGCATCCAAAATCATTTGTCTGACTGTTAGATTAATATTGTGTTTCTACTCATGTTTTGTGTCTGATGTTATTTTCCTGTGAAATTAAGGAGCAGACAACTTAGGCATTGATGAGTTGTAACAGCAACTACAGTTCTCGTAATTCCCAGTTAACTGTAACGTTTTCATCTTGCCAGCTGTGGTTTTTTTGGTTGCAGTCTTTTCAGGAATGTAGCCCTCATGCTTTAAACAAAATAAAAAGGGTGGAAAGTCTTTGCAAAAATGTGTGTTATTAAAATATTCAATGGTAAATTTGAACAAACTGTGTCATAACAATGCTTAAGATAACATAAAATGCCATGAGCAGGATTAGGCTCCAGTGCGAAGATTGAAACAGACAGTGCATTTATGGAACATACAAGACATTCATTCAGACTTTGTCTTTCGCTCAGTAACAGTTCCTTCTATGTACCATATTTTTTGTATCTGTATTGTTCACTCTTGTTTGTTCTTGTTGGGATGGACTTACAATTCATTTGGTTTGTCTAAAAGTGTGGTTCCTGTATCTGGATTTTGTAGTCATGATATGGTGTTCTGGAGTAGAATGTGATGTTCCATTTCATTCTTTATTCTGCTGCACATGACTCACCTGGATGACAGAGCTAGGTATGCCTGTGCTGTTTCTTATCCATGGTCCTAATTGACCATACCTGCAGGGGATGCTGTACACAGTCCCAGGTTTTTGTGTGTCCTTTTTATCCTTAACCTATAGAGTTACACTTTTATTCAGCACTGTTTTCTTTCATTTGTAACATTTTGTGTACTGACCTGCTGCATTTTCTTCGTTCCTTTCCTTCTTTTTTATTTTCCTTTTTTCAGCGAGTGATGCATACACACTATTGCCATGTCATGACACCATGTGGACTTTCCTTCTTTCTTTTCTGTATCCACTTCATAACTGACAATGCAGGGGTGCCAAGTGCAGCTGCTTTTGATGTCATTTTCCTTTTACTGGACTTCGTGAATTTGGCTGCTGAAAACTGTATGGTACCTCACCACTACTTCTGGGACCTTGTGCTGTCCAGGCTTTCACTTTTTCTCTGCTGTCTTTGAAATTCTTTTCACTTCTTTTCATCTCTTACAGCCACTGTTCAACACTGATTAGCTAATAACTCCAGTTTCCTGTATGTGGATTCCCCTTTCTCACACAACTTATTTTTCTACCCTGAAGGTAGAGGCAGTTGGTTCCCATTAAGCTTTGGCATGTATCTGCAAAACTACATGGCATCGCATTCCAGAATGTCATAATCTGCATGCAGATAATTTCATTTACGCTTGCTCATTGTTTTCACAACATGGAAGAAAAGATTTCAAGCAATGATGTCATTTTCAGTGGTAGTTTTTGGTCAAATACAAAACAAATTATTAAACATGTTTTCACCACTGTTGTGGATACCATTGAAGGGATTTTCCTGACATTTCTTATCTGGCACACTAACAGTATTCCCTTCACACATGTTGTAAGTTGCGATCAGTTTGTAAGTGAGGGCACTTTACATGAAGACCAGTGTATGTTTTCTCAGTCTCAGATACCATTTGAGGGATTTTCCTGAAAATTCTTACCTGGCACACTAACCCTGTTCCCTTCACACATACTGTTTTTGCATTCATTCAGTAATTAAGGGTGTTTTACATGTAAACCATTGTCAGTTCTCACTGTTATCTCAGCTCCCATTAAATACGGGACATTGTGCATATTCTTTATATTACAAATTTGGTTGCGATCAGTCTGTAATTAAGCATCCTTAACATGCAGACAGTGTATGTTTCCCCTGCATCTCTGCTCCTATTGGAGGAATTTTTATGAAAATTCACATCTGGGACACTACTGTAGGAGATGATATGTTAAGTCTTTGTAATAAAAAGAGTTCTTATCAACATTGGTCTTATTCTCAGTGGATTTGGTGCTATGGATGTAAGTCTCATAAAGACAGTGCTCTGAACAACACATACATGCACATTCATTATCTGTGTTCTTTTTACACTCCAAAATTTGTCTGCCATGACTTTCTGAGGGAGAGGGGGTAAAGAGCCATGAGTATTTAGCACAAAATATCTAGAGACAGCAGGAGATTTTCTTTGTAACTGTTCCAGTCAAAACAAGGATATTTTAATGGAAGAGGTCTATGTTATTGGAGTACTGTTATTTGTACATAAAAAAGTAATGTTAATGTTGCATAGCAAATGATGATGCCATCTTCTAAAAAAGCAGTTTCTGTAGAATTCAAGTAGACACTCCCCCCCACCCATATTTGCAAATTTACTGGTCATGATATTTTAGTTACTTGCAGTGATGTGATACATTATCACAAATTTTCTTTCAGAGGTTGTGCTGTGGCACCATTGTACAGTGTTACACCTCTAAAAGTACTGTGTTTCAGGCTACAAGTTTTACGAATACATAGTGTGATGAAATAAAAGATATTAACAGTATAATGTTACATGGGTTCAAATATGTTTATGTAGTGTGTACATGTTCATCAGATGCCACCTTGTTCGCAAATTGCACTATTCGTGATCATCAAAACAATGTTTCTGCCATGAGTGTGGGATAGGTGTACATGGAATTGGAATTTTGCTTTGTTACAGTTGTAATTTAAAACCACAATATGTGATGAATATTATAGGATACATTCCAGACACTTGGACAAGTTTCAATAGAAATGTTACAGTCAATTTGTCTAAGTAATAATTTACAAATTGTGTAAATTTCTTTTGTTAATCAGTTACGATGTGTAATTTTTTGACATTTCAGACATTGTTAAATATATGTAAAATTTTTTGTGAGCTTCTCTGTGTTCAGATTATTCATATTTCCTGTTTATCACTATAATAATAATAATAATAATAGGTCATATTATGATTGAACAGTCATTAAACTAGTTATAAATGGGGAGTAATACAATTTAAAAATGTAGTTTTATTACAACTACAAACCTGAAACACAGAAGCATGTGAACAAAAAAAAAATAAGTAAAATTATACCGACGAAATATGTGG
>Ga0209629_10003777_pt1 | contig 10998 bp, 12 predicted proteins | sample TergutCu122P5_FD_187286 | JGI IMG/M metagenome (GOLD analysis project Ga0209629, IMG submission 187286) | Cubitermes ugandensis P5 segment gut microbial communities from Kakamega Forest, Kenya - Cu122 P5 (SPAdes) (version 2) | ecosystem: Host-associated > Arthropoda: Insects > Digestive system... | reverse complement strand
TTGTGCCCCATGATCTGATATTAGGTTAAAGCAGCCCTGTTCCTTTACCAAAGTTGCAGTTGGCCCCTATATTTAGGTTCATAATATCCTCAGGTTCCAAAAAGAAGGAAGCAAGATATGCGTGTCCGAGTGAAGCCAAAGCCTCACACTTGCACAAAATATGTACTGAGGTTTCCTCCTCCATATCACACTTTCTACAAGTGGGATTGTTACTCAACCCCATTACATAAAGGTGTATTCTCAGGGTGTTATGTCCAGTAAGAAGGCCAGTGACAACCCTTGATTGTGTCCTATTAAAGGAGAGTAATCGGGCTAGGGACCAAATTCAATTTTCAAGCCTGTCTCTAATTGCTACAAGGACCTCACCACATTGCTAAATGCTGGTTGTCCACCCAGTGCTTAATTTTATTTCTGACATTCTGCCTAGAGACCCCCTGGGATGGCTCAGGTCCTATGAACTTCTGAACAGAAACACCCCTTGCAAGCTTGTCAGTGATTTCATTTCCTTGTACCCCAGGATGTCCAGGGACCCAATACAGCCCCACAGTGTGCTGGGTAGAAAGCCTCATTTATTGCATGAGGATTTTTGCAACACCAATACTTGCTACTCTGGCTGTTTACACTCCTACTTAGTGTATACCATGCCCCATCCAAAAATAACCCAAGTTTTCATAGTTATTATGTCCAGCACTGAAACTGAAATTTGAACATTTTTCACTCATCTGTATACTGTTCTTCTAGAAGGCACTGTTGAAAAAGATAATTTTACAAACTTTCAACTACACTTGTTCCATGACAGAAAAGTATTTTAAACATGTTGTTCAGCAGAAAAAAATTTCTTGTATACACTGGTCTGTGCACTATGAGACAACATACAACTAGGTAAACACCTACATATTCAACAGCAGATTAGAAGATGCAACTCTCAGCTGAATCATATTGACTGAGGACCTTCTATTTTCCTATGCTAGGGAAACGATTGCAGATACACTCTGTATGATTAATGTCTACTCTCTTTCTCTACCTGCAATCTCTTCTGGAGTCTGATTGGCCCTCCTTTCCCTCGCCTTCTGAGCTTCTATAAGTCGTTGCCTTTTCTTCATCTCCTCCAATTTCTTCCTCTTCTCCTCCTCATCCTCATCCTCCCCCTCCAACTGCAAGCCATCTAGTATCACCTTCTTTGTCTTAGGCATTGGTTCAGGCTACTTTCTTCTTCTCATTGTATTATAATACACTACAACAGAGATGCAAGCAAGCAATTACTGCAACAGTAACATGTATGTAGAGGTACCAAGTTTGGTTCCCAGCTGGTTCACTAGTTGTCTTTAGTTTTTGCGTGCTTCATAGTTAATGCTGGGATATTATCAGAAATATACTATGACCATGTCTTTTAAAAATCTTAGCTACTAAGCCTACAAAATCTTCCCACTTCACTAGATACCACATAAACTGTGCTCTTGAGTCAGCATCACCAAATAATGTACTCAACGGAAATGTACAATAAATCATAATAGTCATCTCTGAGTATACAGGTGATCACGAGCTATCACAAATTGGAATTTAACACAAAATTATGGTGTAAAAATAGTGATGGAATGAAGCACAGCAGAACTAAACCGATCTGCCAGTACTACTTGGCCACAGCAATTTCCATAAATATGGTCAGTACGGAATTAGAGTGCACTCTGGTGATACACACACAGGTCATACTATCAACATGAAAGTCACAAACTTGCAACAACCTCATGGAAAAACTGTCAGTACCTATTGAACAAGAGGATGGATAGTCATACTTTGTAGTCCTGTACCTGGAAGCTCTCTATACTAGCACAAGAACATTTAACAGTACAATCAACAAGAGCTCTCATGACAGCTTAAGGCCCATACTGAACCAATGAATCAGCAAGGAAGCAATATTTAGCATTAAATTTCTTTCACACTTGTAAAACATCTTCAACTACATACTGGAGACTTTAAATATTTCAGAATATCTACATCCTCACGTCACCCACTGCTACAGCATTATTCTCCAACTTCAGCTTCAAAGAATATGGAATTCAGGGCAGTGGATGTGAAGGCAGTTTACAAGTAAGGAAAAACTGGTCACAGATCAATCCATCTTCACCTATTCAACTATCGTGGTCATTTCATTCAACATTAAATGACCAATGCAGTTCACACAATATGCTTACATAACCTAAAAGTCATGCAACTACTCAAAAATCATGACTTGAGTTAGGCTGCAGCCAGCTTCTGAAGTGAACACTTGGTAAACCAGACAGAAATATGAGAAGCAAATACCCTTGAATTCATACAAAGTGCAACTTCCATGCAACAGTTATTCAAAATCTGACCTCCATCCCTTTTTAGTCTTGTACAGAAAAATTAACTTTGAAGTGGTTCTTGGTTGATAGCGGATTCAATCTTTGTTTAATTTTTGACTGAAAATAAGAAGGTTCTATTTTAACACTTCTCTGAAGGAATTAATCAACAGCAATTACAGGCCTAACATTTTAATGTATCACACCTCACATTAAACCTATGTCAAAACTACTTGCTGCCTGTATATCCTTCACAGGAGATGTGAACAGATGTGAACAGGTGTAACAATTAGGAAAAAATAGGTCAAATGTTAAGTCACAAAACATTTTAAACAGACACAACTAATTTCTTCAAAACTTATGAATACATTACACAACAAGACCTGTAATATAACAATGGGGTATGTCTGCATAACCCATGTTCCCATGGAAAAGCAATATGTAATGTATCAAACAGTGTGTGTACCTGTATCTGTGCCTTAGTTATCTGACATACAAACTGCAACTTTTCTACACTCTAGACACTGTCATGTGTGACCTATCTGGCTCTACCATTTTTTTCCACATTATCTTATAAATGGCATTATTTTTTAAATAAAATTATTGAACATAAGATGTGTTTTGATTTTCTCTACAACTTTTGTCTGAAGAATTCCGCAAGGTTTTACTAATTTACACAGATCCTCATGTGAATTATGTGTTATTCCTGTCAGATTCTAATCAAGTGTGAATCTTCTTGACGGATTTTCATAAAGTCTTCAGATATCAAATTTCATGAAATCCATCCAGTGGAAGCCAAGTTGTTCCATACAGAGACACAGACAGACAGACATAAAAAAACTAACGACTGCTTTTGCAATTTGGTGAAGTCTGAAAATACTGCTTTGTACAGCTAAAAATCTCCATTTCTGTTACAGGATTGTACCACAAGACCACGTAAGTTTGCTCTGATCTATACATGATCTTACCAGACCTCAAATTTTTGCCAACCAGATTTTGCATCCAAATGCTGAAGGCAGACATTTCCACCATGTCCTGTAATGGAAAGTATTTGTTATTCACGTAAGTAACAGCATGACTAAGAACGAGGACTGTGCTCTTCTGGGCTTTGATGCAACATGCAGTGGTAATATATCAGTGACGTTTCGAGGCAACCTATAGGTTGCATCTTCAAGGGGCGAGATTCTTGACCCTTTAAGATGGGATTACCCCTACATGCTGCATAATAGCCCATAAGAGCTTAGTTATCATCTACTTCAATACGAAGTCTGAAATCTCATTAGGACTAAGAAAGTTTCTCATGTCATTTATTCAAGTAACACCTTCATCTACAGTGTGTCCATTTTATCATGTCCCTAAACATGGCAGCTTTATCACATTGGAAGCCACAAATTTTGTCTATTTTATCCCTGCAGTTTAACTTAGGAAAAGTGCTGATCTTCTGCTTCTATGCAGGCCTCACATGTTCTCAAAGTATTTTCTGACACACAATGGAGCTCATCTACAAATATCAGAAATTTTCCTTCAAATATCATCTTTCAAATAATGTGGAATCATCACATAAACTCTTATCATTTAGTATATCCCACAGATAATAACTGCATGGATTCAAATCTAAGAGATCTAGGACGCCAAAATCCACACTGATCAACCGTTTACCACATACTGTAAAAGTCTGTTTATCAAAGCAATGGATAATCCAGAAAGCTCTATTAACCATAAATATACAGAGGTCCATGAAATTGCACTATTCCAACCAGGGGCAGAACCCAGCATAAATTCTGAGATATCAAGAATCAAAAGTTGATCAAGGCTATTTAAATGATACATTTATGTAAGTGAACAATTTAACAGCCATGGCAAAATAATGTGTCCTGGCATCATCTTCATTTTTTTATATCATACATATACAGTACCATGTTATGTAAGTAGTGATGAAAATGGAACAGAAAAGTGCAGCATGTTAAAGAGGATAGGATGTTAGGCAACAAACTAAATGGGTGTGTTTGCCCATGAGGTTTATAGGTACACTAAGACCCATCATGTTTAGATTCTAATAAATCAAAAATTGTAATATCCAGCAACCCATCTATCCTGGAGGTGCCAGACAAACCAGCTGTTACTTGACTCTTTTAGGGCAGTCACTGATAGGCTTGCTGTGAGGGCTATGGCATTTTCCTGCATGAAGTAACCATACATTTTTCCTTCTTACATTAACTCTCTGAATAAATAAATCAGTTTCTTCAAAAAACGTGAGCCCTATAATTTTGCATGGACTCACTGCACACCAGGCTCCAGCAAGGTCAGGCAAAGGAACTTCATGGACTACAGAGTGGTTTTCTGAACATCAACATCTATTATTGTAGCATTTTATATTCCAATTTAATGTACAATGTGCCACCATACAGAAGTACAGCAAATGAACACCCCTTGTTCACAGAATACATTTCTTGCATTGAATGACCACCTGTCCTCTATGACTTGTAACACACCAACGAGTGCTACCTCACATTACCATTCTGATACAACAAGGAACATTTCAGCCAACTCACTTCCACAAGGTATTCTCCTTTCTTCCTGTGCTCAGGGATATGGGCAAATGGACTCTCTGTACAACATGTATGGTTTGTAACATTAAACAGTATATTAACGAGAACATTTTGTTCTTCAAACTGTGTACTTAAGGTAACAAAGTGTGATCCTCTGAGTTCTATCACCATAAAGCCTACAGGTGGAATTTAACACAAACCACGTACACTTGTTGGGAGATCGACAATAATTACTGGCAATACTAAAATGTACTCACGACTACAGTTCCATTACAAGATGATGAAATTCATTCATACCTGCTGACCAAATGCGGGTGGGTGGATTAATTTACTTTCACGTGTCTCCAGGTCAGGCACTATTTAAATTTTTAGTTTTATAAGGAGACCTCTCTCCTTACCTTACACCACTATGTTATCAAGTAATCTTAACACAAACTTACTGACTGCTCAGAAATGTCAGAAATTTGATCGCTACTTTACAAAACTGGAACCTTTACAGATTCTAACTTAATTCGTCGAAACTCCTGGTACTGTCACAAAACACGAAGAATAATTACAGCATACTAACAGATAACAAACATCACCTATTTGTTTACCTTTCTTCGTTTAAATTCTGCCAAGAAACACATAATTACTAACATTTTTTAAGTAAAATATTCGTGATATAAACATTATGAGTACCGACATGTCAACTGCGGCAGGAACCCACTTCGCAATTTCCGGACATATTGACATATCCACTAACATCCACCGATATTCCCACCACAGATTATTACTTGGACTTGTCTGTGTACCACAAGAATCTATGAACGGCACGCCAGATCGTGGTCAAAGAGTATGTACTGCAAGTCGACTGCACAATATGAAACACATGTCTAAAGTCTAAAGTCTTTGACAAATTTGTACGCTGTGCTATTCATTCATTTAGTAGTAGTCTGTCTTACGACAGGCCCAAAGCCTCTTCCAAGACGAGCTGTCCACATATCTAGAGTTTTCTGCTTCAAATAAGAGTATCGTCTCTTTTCCTTAGGGTCATCCAGTAGCTTCCTACGTCTTCTTCCTCGTATTCCTGTCACTTCTATCCCCCCTTTTCTCTCTCCTTCAATAACCCGTTGTAGAAGGCAGTTTCGACGCAAAATGTGACCAATCCAGTTAGTCTTCCGTTTACTTGTTTCATGCAGGATATTCCTCTGCTCCTTGACTCTAAGTAATACTTCTTCATTTCTCACATGATTGGTCCAATTGATCTTTTCCATCCTTCTCCAGCACCACATTTCAGAACTTTCCAGGTGTTTCTGATCTACTAACCAAAGAGTCAAAGTTTCAGCACCATAAAAAGCTATGCTCCATATATAGCATTTTACTAGTTCCTTCCTCAATTTTAAGTCCAATGTGCTAGTAAAAACAGCCCTCTTCTTGTTGAATGCAGCTTTTGCCATAGCAATTCTAGATTTCATTTCACAAGCACATCTTCCATCATTTGTTAACATGCTACCCAGATATTTAAAAGATTCCACATACTGTAGTTGTTTTGGTCTATCATAATTTTTACTGGGAATGGTTGTCTTGAAATTCTCATTATTTTTGTTTTTTCCACATTCATTTCCATTCCATAGCATCTTCCAGTTTCAGTTAGTTTATCAGTCATGTCCTGTAGCACCTTTTCTTCCTTAGCCAGTAACAAAAGGTCATCTGCATATTTCACAGTGTGAATGATTTGCCCACCTATTTTGAAGTGTCCAAACCCTTCCACAGCTTCCTTGGTAAGGCATTCACTGTACAAGTTGAACAGAACTGGTAACAAACAGCATTCTTGTGCAACTCCTCTTCCAGTCTTCACACTTCTTGTCTCCCCTTGGTTCAGTCATACTTTAACACTCTGAGCCATGTACAAGTTGCTAATCAATCTTCTTTCATGCCAGTCGATACCAGTTCCCTTTAAGATCTACATTAATTTGGTCCTGTTGACTTGTTTAAATGCCTTCTGCCAGTCTATGAAGCAAACACATAGTTCCGCATCTATCTCCAAAGTTCATTCTGATATTATTCTCAGCATCCCAAGTGCATCCCTAGCTACTTTTCCTCTTCTAAATCCAAATTGATCTATTCCGATTACATCCTCAATTTTCCTTTCAATCCTTCTTCTAAGTATCTTTGCTACTGTCTTTGCTGTATGTGTGATAAGGCTGATTGTGTGACGGTTGCTGCATTTTGTAGCTTGTGGTTTCTTCTTTAAGGCAAACATTTTAACTTCTGTGAAGTCCTTGGGCCACTCTCCAGTTTCATATATGGTGTTGATCAATTATGTTATTACTTTCAAACCACCTTCACCCAATAATTTGAGCACATCTCCAGGTATATCGTCATCTCCTGTAGCCTTCTTATACCTCATTTCCTTGATGGCTTTTTCCACTTTATTTTGCAAAATATATGGGCCTTTCTCGTCTGTATCTACTTCCTCTTCAGGTTAACTTCTAGGGTTTCCAATCAATTAGGTTGATCATATAGTTCTGTAATATAATTCTCCCAAATTTTCAGTACTTGACTTTGATCTACTATTCTATTCCCTTGTGATCCTTCAGTGCCAATATTTTGAATCCCTTGGGTCTCCGTCCAGTCTAGTTCTTTTGTCTTCATGTACATCAAATCATAATGTCCTGTTCTTTGAAATTCCATGACTTCGTTACATATGTTCACAAGGTATTCCTTTTTGGCATTATCTGTGGTTTTTTCAGTTCTTTCCTTAGCCTCCTGTAGTTCTTCCTGCCTTTTTCAGTGTTGACATTCTTCCAATCCCTTCTTTCATCCATTTCACTGATCATTTCCTGTGTAATCCATAGTTTTCTTGCTCTCTTCTTGACTCTCCCAACCAGATCACTGATAGTATCTAACACACATTCCTTCATATTGTACCACAGCACTTTGACACTCCAACTTTCATAACTAATTGCACCGAGTGTCTCTTGCTAGAATATCCTGCACTCTTTGTCATTGAGCATATAATTTCTCCAAATCCCATATTGGTCTTCTCTTTTGGAATCTTATAATTTTCTTCAACCTGGTGCAGATCTTGGCAACAAGTAAGTTGTGGTCAGAGTCAATATCTGCCCCAGGCAGTGTCTGCACATCCTTCACACTGATGTCAACTCCAATCTCCTGGTTCCTTCCATGTGTACAGTATTCCCTTAGGCTTCCTGAACCCTGTGTTTATGACAATAAGTCCATTTCTTTCACAAAAGTTAATAAGCATTTGACCTCTGTGATTCTTTCTTCCTAGGCCACGTGGTCTAACAATGTTCCTACATGATTCATCTCCAACAACACTATTCCACTTCCCCATTATGATGGTGCTTGTGTCACTCTTTCCATCTTCTTCAAGAATTTCTTCAATTATGTCATATAACTCTTCCACTTCATCATCTTCATGCTCCAATGTTGGCATGTACACTTGCATCATAAAAATACTTATTGGCTCTGCCTGTAATTTAGTAGCAATGATTCTGTCATTACAAACAATCTTCTTAACAACACTTCTCACTATACTTTTATGCACCACTATTGCTACACCTCTTTCAGCCTGTTCACCTCCCAAATAATACACTGTATAATCACCACTTCTTATTTCACCTTGTCCTTTCGATTGTCCTTCATTGACACCTAGAACAGACGCCTCATTCTTCTGCATTTCCTTTTTCCAATTTTCCAATTTGCCTCCTCGATTCAATGTTCTTACATTCCACGTTCCAATCTTGTAGCTGTACTGTTCCTTCTTCTTTTCTTTGTAATCCTTCTTGCTGTGGCACCTGCTGCTTGATATTTCCCCTAGAAACACTCCCCACCACCCCTGGAGATACGAATGGGTGAGTACTTTATGTCTGGATTGTTTTGTCTCCAGAGGAAGCATCTTGCATATATATCTCTGTTTTTGGAAACAGACTATCCAGGAAAAGTAATAATGTGGTAGTTTTGCCATTTCCTTTTCACATCACAGTACACCAGCCATTCAAACCACTCTGGTCACGCCTGTTACTATACGATCTTGAACCATCTCAAGCATAATTTGCTCTGCGCTTCAAGTCATTACTGATGCCACTGCATCCAGCATCAGAGGAATTTTATCGAAGTTCTCTTCTTCTAGGTATCTCTCTTTGTCTGGTTCCTACCCTCTTGACCTGTCTGGCTTGGGAGACCCTGCTGGTAGCAATGCTACCACTGGCTTAGCTCTCAGGGTTACTGGAACTCACAAGCCCCTCCACCACAACAAGGTGTAGATACCATTGGTGGGGGAACCGATAATAAGTATTAAAAATTGCAAGAACTTTCGTCATCAAACACATTCTGTACCTACTTACGGCAAGTTGATTAAAAACAGAAAAAGCTGCAGTTTGAATCCAGAGCAGTACATTGACTCATAAAAAAAAATCTCTACTTCTCTTTCCTTCGTAATCGAAGACTAGGATCAAGTTTGATTCATTCCTGGAACTGAGGGACATTACTTTCCCAGCAACAGCAGCAGACGCACCAAAATGGCAACTTCATAGGCAGAGCACTGACAGGCAAGACACACGCACTACTGAAATTCTGGTGCATGATTTTGCTGATAAAGGTATGAGTGACACACAAGAAATTCAAACTGGTAAAAGTTGGGCTGCTCAAAATTTTACCGATACAGCTGCTTAAACAAAGACGGAAGGAGTGTAACATCTGTTTACCGAATACTTAAACTAGATGTAAATGTATGCAGTGTCAATTACATGGAAAACAGGGGGGGACAGAGGAACCTTACTTTCACATTATGTTGTAAAACAACAATACGGGAGAGAATTATGTGCACTGTTGCAATATGGACATGTAAGATGGTTCATGTAGGGGCTTTGCAACTTTGTGTTCTGGGAGAAACATAACAAAAGGAAGATGCCTCCTAATAGCAGGACATAATGAGATACATATCCTGTTAAAACTTAAAGAAAAACGCAGAGGAGGGAGCAAAAAACCATGAAAAATAAATTCTTATGCATACACGAAAAAATAGCAGACATGAAATCAGTAGTTCTAGCAACATTACACAAATGCAAAATTTAGGCACATTTCTGTACAAAATGAAATGCAGAAAGTGCAAAAACCAAGAAGAAATAACTGTGAAAAGTTTGTAGCAGGAGAGTGTGGAAAGTTGGTAAACAGGAATGCTTTGTGGTACACAATAATTTACACTGAAATAATGCTTCATATACATGAATTCAATTAGTTGAATATAAACAACCAACAGAATGTACCCTGCACATATAATGGTAAAAGGCCAGTGCTATCAGCAATACTGGAAGACAAACACATAATTTAGATGCAACAAATAAGTCTGTTTTGATTTTATACATTAAAAAATACTAACCTTGTTTGTTGTAAGCCGAGGAGCTTTTTACTCTTCACTTGCCACCAAGTATCACTCTGGTGATCAAGTCAAGAAGGAGATGGGCGGGGCACGTGGCACTATGGGGGACAGAGAGGAGCCTACAGGGTTTTGGTGGGGAAGCCTGAGCGAAGGAAACGACTTGAAAGAGCAAAGCATAGATGGGAGGATATTACAATGGATATGCAAGACATGGGACAAGAAAGCATGGACTGGACTGATATGGCTCAGGATAGGGACAGGTGGCAGGCGCTTGTGGATGCGGTAACGAACCTTCAGGTGCCATAAATTGCAAAGAATTTCTCAACTAGCCATACACCTTTTACCTTCTCAGGAAGGACTCTGCTCCATGGAGTTGTGTATGTTGTAAGCTTTACATTTTTTTATTAACAAGCCTGCATTAAAAATACAATCTTTTGTTACTCCTGTTCTGTTTTTTATATCACCTCAACCGAAATTCACTGCAAAAATCACATTCCACACCATTCACTACGGTTTGTATAGGGTGACTACGTAACACGTACAACTGCAACTTCAGATTTTTCGATAGGAACCACAACATTCTCGGTTCTAAACCCTTCTGACAAACTGACAATTATTATTATTATTGGTATTCAGCCCTTTGGGCCGGTCTAGGCAGAGACCAGAGCTCAGTCAGGCGACTGGTATGGCTCTGGTACGCTGCATCCTGGGCAAGTTCTTAGGGGTAGTTTGCCATTGCTTT
>Ga0209629_10003775_pt1 | contig 11001 bp, 15 predicted proteins | sample TergutCu122P5_FD_187286 | JGI IMG/M metagenome (GOLD analysis project Ga0209629, IMG submission 187286) | Cubitermes ugandensis P5 segment gut microbial communities from Kakamega Forest, Kenya - Cu122 P5 (SPAdes) (version 2) | ecosystem: Host-associated > Arthropoda: Insects > Digestive system... | reverse complement strand
GAATTGAATTGAACAGGTAGGGTATTTTCTCCCGGGGTGGTTCTTTCATTTCGTGGAACAGAGCATAGTCTGATGGGGCCAAATATGGAGAATATGATGGATATGGTAAGATGGTATATCTAAGGTATGCCAATGTTTGCATTGTGCAGTCTCACATTGTCATGGAGAACAGAACATGGGGTGTCAATTTTCCTTGGCACCATAGCTGGATTCTGTGGTGAAGACATGTAAGGCTGTTGCAGTACACCTAACTGTTGATTGCTGCTGGGGAAGCCATTCAATTAACAGGATGCCCTTCATGACCCATAAGACTGAAGCCATCTGAATTCCAGCAGAAAGGGCTGTCCAAAATTTTTTTGGATGATTACTGTCATTATGTTACCACTGCATGGATTGCCTCTGTAGTTTGATTGTATAATCAGGACTCATCACCAATTACCAGTCTGGCAAAGAATATCTCTGGGTCCTTGTTGTGAAGAGCCAGCAGCTCGTGCCAATTCTGCACCCTTCTCTCCTGTTGTTTGGGCATGAGATCCCTTGGCACTTAATGTGCAAAAATCTTCTTCATCCTCAAGTCCATGAATAATTGCATGAATTGTGGCATGACAGAGAGATGTTGCCAGTTGCAAATCATCAATGGTTACATGCCTATCCTCCATGAGGATGTGGGAGACATGCTGTGCAGCTGACGACATGCAGGCTGTGGGTGGGCAGTCTGGACTGATTCCTTTCTTGACAGTTTCATGCTTCCTGTTGAAACATTTGGTCCACCAAAACACTGTTCTATGACTTGGGGCAACTTCTCCACATACACAGTTGCCAGCTGATGTCAGCGGCCAACACACCTTTCTTCCACAAGAAACAAGTGGTCCATCTTTTTCCACGATATTCAGCTTCCAATGTCCATGACAGCTTACCACTAACTGATGCAACTGTCCCGCGAAAAAGGAACCTATGGCACCCTCTGCCACCACATACTGCGTCAATGTTCAACTACCCCTGCCCCATAATATGTGTACTTTTGTATGTCTAGGTATCTCTGTTTACACATTGCAACGAGTGTCCAACATGTATGAACAGCCGTGTATATACATACTGTATTTCCCGGCCCATAAGACGCACTTTTTTCCCTGAAAAATGTGACCTAAATTCAAACTGCATCTTATGCGCCATCTATTATCTATTATACAACATCTTTATCGTGATATAGTGAAATTTGCTTCCAAATTATGAGATCTGGCATCACTGCTTGTGAACGGCTTACTTTCTTATCCGAGGATTTACCCTAATGTATACATTGCATCACAGGTGACTCCAGGTGTTTACACTGCTACAGTAGCAAAGTGTAGTAAAGTGTAATTCAAGTGTGTTACACGTTCCTTAAAGTATATCTGTTTTGTATGTATTTACGTTTTTACAAACAGTGATTAAAGAGGTAAATTTAAAGTTTAAAATCAAAGAAAACCCTCATGGGATCAAAAGAGAGACAATTATCTTACAGTATTGCATTTAAAATTGAAGCCGTGAATTACACTGAAAAACATTGATTCCTCTTGAAGTAGCCCTAGAAACGCTTCAATTTCTTCATCCTTGTTAACAATGACAAGTCCACCATCAACATAAATTCCAATATAGAGAAAACTGTCTTTGTGCATGCAATAATATAGGCAAGGATCAGCTGTGCTCTTCTTCAATCCAGCTTTTTCCATGAAAATAATAAACCGTTTGTTCCAGCACTGTGGTGCTTGCTTTAGGCCACAGAGGCTTCATTTCAGCCTATATACATGACCACTGTCATCATCAAAACTTTCCGGCTGCTCTAGGTACACTTCTTCTAGTTCACCATAGAGGAAAGCGGTCTTCATATTGAACTGTTTCAGCTTCGTGTTTTTTTGAGGCGGCCACTGCAAGTAGTGTGCGGACGGTGTCCTAGCATGCTGTGGGACTATATGTTGCATTATAATTAATTTCTTGTTTTTCTGCACAACCCTCCGCAACCAGTTGAGTCTTAAAGTGAGCGTTGCCATCATGAGTCTTTATGCTCAACCCAGCGATTTTGAATCACCTTTGAGTTAACTGGCATATTGATGAGCTCCCACGTCTCATTTTCCTTCAGCAGCACTCATTCTTCATGCGTCGCTTTCAGCCACTGCTCTGGTTCGTTTGACTGCAACCCTTCATTGTACGAAATTGGGCTCAGATAGTAGACTCCATGACCTTCATTAACTATTCTTATAACAAAAGCCAACGAGATGCACTATTCCCAAATTTATTTTGGTAAAGAACTCTACATGTTTCGGACAGATTTACTGTCCATCACCAGGAGTCTTAATACTGTATAACAGTAATAGGTATTTGTCATACTAGTTATGTTAACCTCGCTTGCAGACAGCCAACATAACTAGTATGACAAATACCTACTGCTGTGTATACAGTATTAAGACTCCTGATGATGGACAGTAAATCTGTCTGAAACATGTAGAGTTCTTTACCAAAATAAATTTGAGAAACAGCACATCTCGTTGGCTTTTATTATAAGAATATATCATGATGCATAGTCCTCTGAATGTCAAATTTTCATTAAATAGGCACATGAATTCACCACTACTCATCCAATTGGGCTGTTTCTCTTCATGTTCAATTTCGCGGTCTTGAACGTAAATTTCTGAATTCAACCCACTACTTCCTCCTGAAGCACATGCAGTATTTGTCACCACTTTTGTAGTTTTGTAATAATGCAGTTTCTTATGTTGGAGCTACATGGAGTGTGGGACACATGATTTCGGTTTGGGTGACGTCAATGCATGAACTGCACAAAACGTCTGGCTTAAAGAGGACATCAGGATTCAGCACAAGCTCAGGTCATTAGGCATCCAAATTCGATAGCCGTCCTTTTCACCCATATATCCGACCAGTCGATCCAAGGTATTCTTCGGGTCCCACTTGTGCCTTTTCTGTTTGGGAATGTACACTTAAAATTCTGTCCCAAAAATCAAGCTATACATTATATACACCTATATGAGAAGTGATCATAGGTGGAATCACCAAAATCAAAATGATGTGTGGGTTTACCATTAATAATCATTCTCATCATAAATAAATGTTTCATATACCAGTGCTTTGACAGCACTGGTATATGAAACATTTATTCATGATGAGAATGACTATTAATGGTGAGAACAAATATGAGTATAGAGCACTGACAAAATTATGCTCACAGGGAAAAACCTGTCCCACTGCCACTTTGTCCACCGTAAATCCCATATTGGCTGGCATGGGAGTGGACCTGTGCTTCCACAGCGACAGGCCGGGAACTAACTGCTTCAGCCATGGTAACCAGCCCCCTCTGAACTCATGTACCACAACTAATGCATACAGCTAATACAGCATGAATAAATAACCAGCAAACCAACACACATTTCAAGAAGACCCTGTAATTTTGTATGCAAGCATTCCTACAGACTATACTAAAATGCCAGGAAAAGCAGATTTGTTACTTACTGACATAAACATAGAAGTAGGCAGATTCATTATTCTTCTTCAAAGATGCATCACATCTGTATGAGCCAGCATCTGATGTACTGACTTCTGTCAATGTGAACCCCACATTATGGTCATACATCACTGTCCTGTTGGAACACTGACGTCCCACAAAAATCTGTTCCAGAAGAAAGTATAAGATGTATAAATGATCACACCCAGGTACACATTTCTTTTCATCCAACTCTTAATAAGTATGGATGGATAAATGGATGGATACTCGTAGGTGCCTACTTTCAGCAGCAATATTAGCATCCTTCACTTTACAATAAGATTACACAGATGCAGAAGCTAGACTAATTAAAATTAAATACTGAAGTTCAGTCACTTCTGACTAGTTGGTTGACACAGTGAGCAACTCCCTCCATCCATTCCTCCCTCCCTCCATCACTTGTGCAAAGTCGATACTGTGAAGCTAACAACGGTCCTTCCAATAAGGGAATGTAGTGTCTTAAATTTCAGCAACAAAACTTCAACATGCAATACGTGTTTTGTTAGAAGTTCTATGTCTGCAAGCTTTCAGTACAAAATGTAACACTAACTGCAATGCATTAAACTAAAACACATAAATCCTGACTCATGCTAAATTGGAATACTGTTGATAACTGCACAACCTGCCTCCAAAATGGTCCATGTCAGCAGCAATGTGTGGGAACGTGTAAAATAACATCCATGTACTTCAGACAGCAGAAGTAAACAATGTATCCAGTACAATATTTTGTCATCAAAAAACAAGCAATTAATATCAAAACAAGCAGTTAACACATAGGAGGATTACATCCGTGCTGAAATAGAATGGTACAGAAGTAATAAATTGGTTAAACATAAAAATCTGGTAAGTTTATCAAGGTGTCTAGCTAACTGTAAAATAGGCAAAGAAACCATGTAACACCCACATTACATCTCGTGTAATACTTTTCACGGAAGCCAGTGATTTAAAAAGAAAACTTAGGTATGTAATACCCCAATTGAAGTATTTTTTACATCCACACAATGTAACCTGATAAACAATTCATGACACATGTACCTACAAATGACATAGATATCACACATGCATACAACTGTTAAATACCAAACCCAATGGCGTTATGATCTGAAAACCATGACATGGCCATGCAACAGTTTTAAAATAATGAACAAGTAACTCTGCATCAATCTGTGAACATATGCTTGACGAAACACACAACATCTTTACATTTTTCATAACACCAACCTTTTCCACACAAGACTAAACAGCTGTTCTTCATGTTAAGGTAAAGCATGAATTCTGCTGATATAGGTTAGCAAACAAGTGAACAGTACCCACCTCTCTGGCAGAAGTATGATACAAGTTCAAAGTCACATTTCGGTTGAAGGGTTTACATGGCAACACCAAGTTTCCACCTTTGTAAACAGTTATATAGCGCTCCATGGTCCCACGCAGAATTTGTTGAGCCTCATCTGGGGAGGGAAAATAAAATCATTACAACAGCTTTTTTTTTTTTTAATTTGTGGACCTACTCCACATGTTATTAACACAAACAATCACAATAAGCATTAAAATGCTTTCTCTATACCTCATCTTTATGGTTATAATCTTCTGTTATCCAAAAACATGTTCAAGTTACAGTTAGGAAATGTACACTATCTGAAATATCAACCCATTAAATATAATAAAAATTAAGTTAAGTGTTGTAATATTTAATTTTCTGTCATACTTTTTTGCAGAATAAATGTAGTTTATATTTGTTCAGTCTCTATGCCTCATTTATTGACTTCTTTCAGTGTCATCAGCAACAGACAAACATGGATAAAACATCTAAAAAAACCCCAGAGGAAAAACTTCACATGGGGCCATTATAAAGGGTCAGTGCATGTCCTTTACTCAGCCAGTGATTCACAAAACACTTTTACTAAGCAGGACCTAATGATTTATTTGGTGGATCCCTCCCCCAAATATGCTGCAGCAGTCACTGCTGTCTTGACAGATTTTGTTTCACAGACAGCTAACACACAAAATGCCTTTTCCAGTCCAGATGTAATTTTGTTATACTGATGACTGTAGCTCCACTGAGCAGCCAGAATTTACAGTAGGCTACAGACTTAGCCATTAAACTGACACTCTCTGAGGTATGTACAACTGACACCCATTTTTAGTACTGCTGTGACAGTGTAGATGTGCATTTGACTGGCAGACACTCATGTAGAACAGTACATTTGGCTGATTGAGTACTTAGTACAGATGACATTACAGTGCAGCTTAAATATGGTGTGTCAGGTGGCAAATCTGCCCAGACAAGACTGTGGGGACATTAAGAGAATCCAACTTCTGGACTTCAGATCATGTAACGACACAATAAATAGAATCATTACTCTCAAATGCTTCAAACACTCCATACCAAGATCAAGAACAAATATCACAGTGAACTCACTGACACCATCATCCTGCTGTATGAAACAGCCCCCCACCACCACCACCATGTGGGCCACAGTTCAGGACCAACCAAATGCGATATAATGGGAGGTGATTCAAAATCATGTATAAAACCTGAACTTACAGCATGTTATATTTATATATTTGGACCATTGAATAAAGCATTTAAAGACCACACTATCACATCAGACAATCATTTGCAGGACCCTGTGGTACAGTGATTTAGATAAAAACCAAAGAAATTTTTAGTTTCATGGTTGATGGTGGAACCAGGTTTTATCACCCGTCCCACCTGCCAGAAGGACATCTATCACCCTTGGCAACATGTCTTTCAAGGAGCTGTAATACCACACCAGCACATGTTCTTTTGTGTATCTGTCTGTCTTACAGCAAGGAACACAATGGAAACAAACTTCCAGTATGACCAAAGATGACATTACCTCCTGCATGACAATGCATCCAATTCCAAGCCATGATGTAACGTCTCTAACTGTGAATTGCCAGTCACCTTTAGTAAGAACATAAACATTCTGCTACCTTCATTCCATGCTGACAGTTCTTGTACGACCAATATGAGATGCATTGGCAATGTCCATGTTGCCATGTTTCAAGTGTTTCACCTAATGCCACACACTACTGGCACTCCTAGAGACACCCACATACACATAATGAAGTTGCTCCACAATATCTGCAGCTGAATGGTTCAATCACAGCATGCTGGTGAGATAAATCAACACCTACCACCATTTTGTTTCAGTGGTCTGTGGCAACATTATATGTGCACATGCTCAACCCACATCCCAAGTTTTAGATAATGAGAAGATAATACAAGCCATCTAAGGCCTAGTCTACAATATGTCATTATAATGCATGTAATAAGAAACCCCACCCCCCCAAGACCTTTTGATAAAGCACTCACAGTTTCTGGAGTATGTCACTGCTACTGTCATTACTGCCAGTAGCATTGTCATAATTTTAAAAGTGGGGAAATCAAACAGCAAGAAGTAATCTGTGATAATTTATGTCTCACAGTTCCACTACAGAGACATGTAACAAACTAATGAGTCACTTACCAATAATCTTTCATGTTATGTCCAATTGGAATATTAATGACCAAGAAAGGTGTCCAATGACAGTTGTTAGTACTGTATGGTCACTTCCACCAACAAATTAATAACAGATTCAAAATACAGTGTGAAACTATGGTGTAGAGTCGATATTAACATCAGGTTTTTGCCAGATATATCACTAATGAACCAATGGATATTACTCTTTGTCCTTCCTGTCAACTGTCCCCACTTCAACACACCTAGGGGTACACAGAGGAGGGGAGTCACCTCAGTTTCATTAGAACATTCATCTGTGTTGTCATGCATACCCATTTGTTTGATGCACTGTTTAGCCCTTCTTGAACACCCTGTGACAGGCTGGAACAAAATACTCTTCTGTCACGCCATTTTTCTCCTATTCAGTTTTGTCCCAACTTCCTTAGTTTCATTCATTCTGTAGTCTGTCTTATGACAAGTACATAGTCTCTTCCAAGGTGAGTTCTACATACAGTGTGACCTAGTGCTTCCTCTTTCAATTTCCAGTATCCTTTCCTTTCCTTAAAGTCATCCAGCATCTCCTTATGTCTTGTACCTCACCTTCCCATCACTTCTACCCTTCCCTCTATCTTTCCTTCAGTAACGTATTTTAGAAGGCACTTTCTTCATCCTTCTCCAGCATCACATTTCATAACTTTGCAGGTATTTCTTATCTCCTTCCTGAAGTGTCCCATTTTCAGCACCATACAAAGCTATGCTCCAAATGTAGCACTTTACTATTTTCTTCCTTAAATTTAAGTCTGATTTGCTGATGAAAAGAGCCTTCTTCTTTCTGAATGTTGCTTTTTCTATGGCAATCCTGCCTCTGATTTGTTTTCAAGTAACAATATCATCACTTACAGAAAAGTATAATATAGAGCCTGATGGTAGCTTAGTTTCAAAAGCCAAAAAATAGAACAGATGATTCTATAACAAAATATAAGTTGCATTTGACTAATATATTGAATGGATTTTTGTACAAATACTGTCTTTACTCAGCAGTCATCAACAGATTCATTCCACAAGCAGCCAAGACCCACGCTGTCATGTAAGGTGCCAGAGCTGAGGCAAGAATTCAGAGTGCATGCCTTAGTAGGTACAATTGAAATGGAATGTCAATCCAAAACACAGCCTCTAAAACGCCCCACTTTACTGCCATTCTTATTGAAGCAAATCATTTTGTAAGTATTTTACTTTAGTTAATAATGCAGTCAAGTGCTAAGATAATATAGCATCAGGGATGAACAAATGAGTATGGAGAACTGGTGGAATGATAATGACAGTGAAAAAATCAAAGTATTGACAAAAACACCTGTCCCAACACAGCTTTTTCCACAACAAATCCCACAGGTGACTACCATCTGAGCTATGCTACAAATGAGAGCAGACTCTCATCGATTAAAATGTGGATCTGTTCTTAGTGGACAGGAGCATGCAGGGGTGAGGTGGTGTTCATAATTTTAACAGAATTCTAGTAACTTCCATATGCAGTTGTCAATTAATCTTTCTCACATTTTTAAAAGCTGCATATAATATCATGTTTTTATACTAAAGTGAAATGTTAAAAAGATTAAAGCAATTGAAAAGAAACACAATCACAAATATAATACGACAAAAGTCTGTAAATCAGTAAATGGATTCATTCTTAAAAATACAGTTTTTATTTCAACCTTATAGATTTAAGAGCATAGTATGAGTACATAAAATTTATTTTCTGAAATGTTGCAATTTATACTTTAAATGCATCTTAAACATGAAGGTCAGGAAATAAAAAACCCTACAATTAAGACTTATCTGGTAAAGATTAAAGCATCACTATAGCAGTGTTTCAAGAGGAATAGGTGGTTCATGAACATGGTATTACCCAAAATATAATCTGGAGGGGATGAAGAAATCTTGAGAACAAAGTGTACAAAGTACAAAGCCATGAGTAACACTGATTCTTTAAAAAAAAAAAAGTTCTTCTTATTCTGGAACATTTAACACACCATAACTATCGAAGATGTATGAGATCTTATCACACTACACTAATACTGATAGCACAGACACAGAAGACGACTACTGGGTGTAAGAACAGAGAAGAGCTAAAGTGACATACTGCTGCAGTACAGGAGACAGATTTCTGTTTACTTACCCACATGCATATAGAAATACATAACTTCTTGTTGGTTTTGTTTTTTAGCTTCACATTTGTAGGTGTCGTCATCAGAATGTTGAACAGCACTGAAGATGAACCCCTTTTTGTCATCCTTTAAAAATCTGTGCTTGTCTTCACCACCATCATCATCATTATCAATATCACCATGTTCACCGTCATCATCATAATCATCATCATCATCATAATCAGAAACAAAATGATCACGTATTCTTCCCAATTTCATCTGCCATAAAAACATAATATTGTATAGCTGACCAGCAATTTGTCCATGTAAATAATCTTTATAAGAATATATGAATAAGATAATGCAATCTGCTGGAGAATCACACTACATCAAGCATATCAAAATATTTAGTACAATACATCAAATTAACAACTTTAAAATAACCTGAACAGCATGTTTACAACTACACTAATGACAACAGCTCCATTAGGCGCCACCGAAATGTATGAGGGTAAATATAAAAGTAATGACAACTGTGTGCAACAGGGACACATCAGAACACACTTCCAAAGTGATCATACTTCCTATACTGTTTGGTGAGTTTTAGACATCATATCAGTGGCCTGCAGTATGTCAATTGTACTTTGAAGATGTAGTTATGCTGGTTCCACTTTCTGATTGAAGTGTTAGTGAATAACATGCCGTAACCAGATTCTCTGTTCAGAAGGGATGAAACCCTCTCAGATTTGCAGAACATTAGAAAAATATGCAAAAAAAAAAATGTTTTAGTCAAAGAAAGGTGTACGAATGTGTGGACAGTTTTAGAAGTGGCAACACAAGTGATGTTGATGACAATCATTCGGGCCATTCACCAACACCAGAAACAGTAACAATGTTGGTCACACTAATGCACTCATTTAAGAATACAAAAAAATTGGTTTTGTTTTGTTGATTTTTAAATAATGATGAAGATGAAGAATCAGGGGACAAGAAGCTGTATGAACAACAAAACTGCTTTGTTTAGATGGCATTATGAAGGTCATGGAATGTCAGAAATGTCTGCAGAATCAAGACGACTGTGGTGAACAACAGTATTTAGATATTTACCTAAAAATTGTTTTATTTTCCTTTGATTTAATAAAACATAAACTTCCTGCCCTTCTTTATTTACCCTTGTACTTAAACCTTCATTCATAACACATTTTCATTCACTCATGCACAAGTTCTGAAGAATACAAACTTGCATTCGAGATACGAGGTTCTTGTATAAAGACCACGAATATATTCCAGGAAGTGACAGAAGACTGTAAGCTTCATATCTGCTTGCTTCTTGGCATATATAATGATGAGTTATCAACTCTGTAGGTTGCACTGAGCTACATAGTAGGATCAATGTGCACGATTCCACAGCAAAAACCTCTGTGTCAGACATGTGAAGGCAGCACATTCAACAATTCATCACAGGTGAAACAAGTACTTCTTCAAGGTGGAAAACATCTGAAAATTGCTGGATGCCAATTCCAGATTGAGTGAGAGACAGTCCAACATTTCCCAACTGAAATTTTGTAACAAGTTCTGAGTCTGCTGTGCTTTGTGCAGTCAAGCTTTGTCACACAGGAGAATCACCCCATTGCTAAGATGACCAGGACATAGTACGTGCCCACAAAATGCATATAACTACTCAGGCTTTCATGTGAGACCAGTTTTTCAAGTAGGTCACCACAGTAAACTGCCACAGCTGTGCTCCTTTTGTGCTTATGCCCCAAACCACATAACCACGAACACTAAATCATATACATCAACAACATCTGAAATTTCAACAAGTCCAGTGTATCAAATAAGAGGACTTGTAAACTCCCCC
>Ga0209629_10003774_pt1 | contig 11003 bp, 13 predicted proteins | sample TergutCu122P5_FD_187286 | JGI IMG/M metagenome (GOLD analysis project Ga0209629, IMG submission 187286) | Cubitermes ugandensis P5 segment gut microbial communities from Kakamega Forest, Kenya - Cu122 P5 (SPAdes) (version 2) | ecosystem: Host-associated > Arthropoda: Insects > Digestive system... | reverse complement strand
TCTAATATCTTTGCAGAGATTGCATCAAATATTTCGTAATAAGCCTTATTATAATAATCGTTCTCTGCAAAAGAATCCAAAAAAACTCTAGAGAACAGACTAAAATTTACTAATGAATTAAAATTAACTAAAACTAAGCTCGCTATGATGGAAAAGAAGATAAGTGCTATTATCATAGCTGATCCCTTGGTCTTTTTTCTTAACATATTTAACCTTTTCAATGCATCTAATATACTCCTTATTATTTTTTCCAACCAGTGTGACATAGATTAAATTTCCTTTATCCAGAAGCTTCATTCCGTTGATATTCCTTATCACATAATTATAAGTACCACTAGAAAACTTACTGTGTCTCCATATAAGTGAATCGAGACCAATCATCTCAAAAGATCGCCACTCTTTTATGCTTTTGTTCTCTTCGTAGACGATCCTATTTCCTTCTACCATAATCTGTGATGCATACTTTAATTTAAAATCAATAAAATTGAGAGCTTCTTCCATATAATAACTTTCAAGGTTCGCTTTTGAATTCTTATCTATTAAGCCATTTAAGGGAAGGTACAACTTAAAAAGTATTATGATCACTAATGTAAAAATTGAAAAAGCTGTTATAACTTCTATTAAAGTAAAACCTTTAGTAGCAATATATTTCTTTTGAAATTCTTCCACTTGGTAAGTTTTTATCATAGATAATAATAACACCTCCCCTTCCACCTAAAAAGTTAATTTGAGCATAAATACCACCTACTGGGCTATAGGAACCTAAAGATAGCACCGAAGCACTTCGAAGCCAGCTTATATTGCATTTATCTCCTTCTATATATCTAGTGCCAACCCTCAATTCCTTCGGCATGTTGTTTCTTATCTCTTTCTCTAAAGCATCCATGAAAACAGCATATTCCTTAGTCTTATTGCTAATATATACATTTTTAAAATATTTAGCTTCAAAAGAAACCAAGAATAAGATGATGATCATGAGCAGAGAAAGTGCTGCCATAACTTCGATCAATGTATATCCTTCACTTGATTTCCGCATATCCAGTACCTACCAAAATTACAATCTGTCTTGAATTCCCATAATCATCAGACACAACCCAAGTGCAGCCTTCATTTATAAAGCCCTCATAACTTATCGCACGAGAATAATTTCCAGTCAAAGGTTCGATCTTCATATTTTTAGGCAGTTTATATGTCCTTGCAAGATTTGTGCCAGAGATTAAAACCCCTGATTTGTCCTGTAATAGTACGAGCTTCCCATCTGATAGCTTCTTATTCTTAACATACATTTTACCAGTATTTATATAATAAATTATATTCTCGCAGACCATATCAAGTTCCTTTGCAGAAGTAACTTTTCTATATCTTGACAACACTGGTATCGAAATGGACATAATGGTGATTATAATAAACATCACCAATATGCACTCGATTAAGGTAAAACCAGAGCTACTGCTTTTGAACATCTAGGACTCCGCTATCTTTTTGCACGTTCACTATGTAGTTGTCACTGTCACATTTAAATGTAACGCTCACTTGATCTGAAGATGAGCTTACGATAGATGCCTCCGCTGTGGGATCTATGAATTCCTGCAATTTTTCCGCCATGTTATCTTTTCCTTCTATCCAGTTTTGTACCACAACTGACTGAATTTGTTTTGCTATGTGAGTTGCTTTTGTGCCTCTTGATTGATTTATGTAGGCAGAAATTTTTGGTACAAGAAAAGTAAGTATAACTACAATTATAGCTAAAACTATTACCATTTCTATTAGAGTAAATCCTTTTTCTCTTTTTCTTAAAATATTTTTAAACATTTATTTTCCTCCTTAAATAATTTTGTCCATGACTGACAACATCGGCAAGAAAACCGATACAACGATAGCTCCCACTAAAAAAGAAAGCAAGAGTATGATAGCAGGTTCTATCATGGATATAAGTCTTTTAACGTATTCATCCAATTCTTTTTGGGAAAAGCTGATCATTTTAGATACAACTCCTTCAATATCTCCGCTAGTTTCGCTAATCCTCAGTAAAGTAACAGTGTCTTTATTTAAAAAGTCTATCTCGTCTAAAGCACTTGTGAATTTTTCACCTGATTGAAGCCTATAGATACACTTGTTTAGTTTTTCTTTTACAAGCGAATTTTTAGCACAATCTCTGATTATTTCAACACCAGTTTGAATCTTCACTCCTGCTGTTATTACAGTGTTTAAGTCCTGCAAAAATGATTTTGTGAAAAACTTGTTGTATATATTCTTTATGAATTTTATCTTCATAAATTTCTTGATTAAATTTTCAGAGCTAAATATGCTCTTTTTAAAAAATACAGCAAATAAAATTGGAGCAATTAAAACAGCTAAGATTATGTATTTATAGCTGGATACAAAATCTGAAATATTCATGAGGAATAAAATCCCATCAGGAGTCTCTCCAGATAATTCGCCTAAAATACTGGAAAACTTTGGTACAACAGCTAAAAGTAAATAAGCTAAAACACATATGGATAACGCTAAAACGCATATTGGATAGATTAAAATCGTCTTTATTCCCTGCATGTTCTTATATTTCTTATCAAAGTGAACAGAAAGCTCAGATAATACTTTTGATAATGAGCTGGACTTCTCTCCAAATGAGATTAAATTTATAAACATCTGAGGGAAAAATTCACTGTATAAATTAAGCGAGTTTGATAAATTTTCTCCTGAAATTATCTTGCTTTGAACTTTAAACAGGATATTAGAGAGCATTTTATCTTTAGTATTTTTAGCAATTATATATATGGCTTTATCAAGTGGCACAGCGGAATCTAAAAGCTCTGAAAGCTGGGATGTTAAAATGCTCAAGGTTTTATAATTGATTTTAAATAGCCTGTATTTTATATTTTGGGCTTTAGAATAATCTACGAGCCTTAAACCTGATCTTTTTAAATCTTTTAATAGCTTATATGGATTTTCTGCAAAAGCAGTATCTTTGACGACTTTGCCTTTAATATCTATTGCTTTATATCTATAATTTTTCATTAAAAGCACATTCTCCTATATTCCTCATATGTTGTGACTCCAGATTCATAAAGTTCTTTTGCCCTTTCTTCAATGGTTTTGAAGTTTTTACTGAGCAAATACCTTTTTATTTCGGCTTGAGTTTTATTCTCATTTATCATTTCTTTTAAAGCCTCATCCGTTACAAAATATTCATAACAGCATATTCTACCTTTATATCCTGTATGAGAGCATTTTTCACAGCCAGTTCCACCGCAGGAAGGGCATTTCTTTCTTATAAGCCTTTGGGAAATCACACCTACTACAGCATCTGCTATTAAATATTTTTGTATACCCATATTATAAAGCCTCGAGATTGAAGTTATGCTATCGTTTGTGTGAAGTGTGGACAGGACTAAGTGACCAGTTATTGCAGCCTTAACTGCTATTTCTGCAGTCTCTTCGTCTCTAATTTCTCCGATCATTATTACATCTGGGTCGCTTCTCAATATGCTCCTTAAGCATCTTGGAAATGTTAAGTTGATTTTATTGCTTATATTAATCTGAGTGATTCCATCGATATTATATTCAACAGGGTCTTCGATTGTTACTATATTCTTAGTCTTAGAATCGAGTTCTTTTAAAAATGAGTATAAACTCGTACTCTTCCCAGAACCAGTTGGTCCGCATATTAAGATGATACCGTTATTTGCAGTGAGCATATGTTTGATCTCAGAAATATCCGAAAGAGCATAACCTAAGTTTTCTAAATTTATGAGCTCATCGTTTCTATAGAGGAGCCTTAAGACTATTTTTTCTCCATAAACGCTAGGCATTGTAGCAACACGGATATCGAAATTCTTTCCTTCAAAACTGTATGATATTTTCCCATCTAGAGGTAATCTTTTATCTATGATATCTATGTTAGCCCATACTTTAATGCGCCCAACCAGGACTTCATATACCTCATGTGGTATATTTCTCATTATGACCAATTCTCCGTCAATTCTATATCTGATAGTCACACGATCTTTAAAAGGCTCTAAGTGGATGTCGCTAGCATTTAATTCGATTGCCTCGTTAAGATATGTATTGACAATTTCTGAAGCAGGAGAATTTAAATTTATCTCTTCAGTTTTCTCACTCTTTTTGCTGGAAAACAATAGGTTCAAATTTTTGCTTTCATCCACATTTTTGAAAAACTTTTTAATGGCTTCTTTTATAACTTCTTTTTTTACTATAATCGGAATAACCGGATAACCATAGAGAAATTTTAAATAAGTAATATTTTCTTTTTTAGCTTCACACATGGCAGTGTATAATTTATTATCTTTCACGTATAATGGTATTAGTTCTAATATTTCTGCTTTATCTTTGGTTAACTTTTGTAGTAGTTTTGTATCTATGCTTTCAATAACCATTTTAGACCTCCTTAATGGTAATTATTAACGCACAAAAAAATTTTAAACATAAAAATCATAAATTTTTTATAATTTATATGGATAATAATCTTACAAAATATTTATCCTAAGATAATGGCAAATGTAGCACTACATTTCTTCAACTGCAGCACTACATTATTTCAACTAAGGATTCATTCAAAATCTATTAATATATGAAAAAAAAGAAAATTAGTTAATAGTGTGCTATAATTATATGAAAATAGAATTACAATTTATTGAAAGTTCATTGTAACAATTATAGGAAGGAATGAATAATGTACAATATGGATAAAATTGAATATGATGATTTTGATGAGTTATGGAATGATCCGACTTTATTAACACCTGAAGAAAAAGAAGAGATAGAATTTAATATTGAAATTGCAGGAAAATTAATTGAAGCGAGAGAACAAAAAGGAATAAACCAAGAGAAATTAGCTCAATTAACAGGCTTAAAAAAACAAACAATTGCAAAGCTTGAAAAGATGGAGCCTATGTCTCAAATTGATACTTTAACTAAAGTTTTAAGAGTACTAGGTTATAAATTAGCAATTGTACCTCAAGAAAATACTGATATTTATTAAAAAACTCTGCATGAAATTCAGAGTTTAATGTAACTAATCTTCAAATGCAAAGACTGCTTTACATTTCATATCCAGAGGGACACTTTTCAAAAAAAGTGTCCTCTTTTAATGTTTATCTAACTAAACTTATTTTGTTCCATATAATTCTCCTTTCCAGCGATAAAAGTTTTTCTTAATAAACTCTATTTCATTTAAATAAAAGTCTTGATGACCTTCCTCTCTCATTTTAATGAATACTTTATTGCCTTTAGTACATTCCTCATCAAATAGCCTAACCAATGACTCAAGCCGCTGTACTAAATATTTCCCAATATCGCCATTAAACCCATAGTTCTGTAAAAATTCGTTTAATAATATTCTTCTTTCTTCACAATCCTTATCTTCATCATAGTCCCGATATTTTCCTAAATTACAGTCATATACAGATTTACTTAAAGGTATAAAGCGATAAGCAGCATAGGCAATATCCCATACTCTTGGCGCAGGGCACGCTGTATCAAAATCAATCAAACCAATTGGTAGATCATCTTCAAATGTAACATTATATGGTGCAAAATCGTTATGACAGATAACTTCTTTAGGTAAATCACCATCATATCTAAGAAACCAAATATCATCATCACTTCTTATGAAGTCCAAAGTAGCATCGTGAAGTTCTCGAAGCATTAAGGCAGCTCTTTTTACTATATCAATTCTTTCAGTAATCAAACTTACTTGAGGATAATCTAGAGTAGTACTGCCTTTAACGTATGAAAGCATTTCCCGACCATAATCATCAAATCCTAAAGGTTTTGGACAAAAATTAACCCCTTTTTGTTGCAGATGCTTTAATAGTCGCTGAATTGTTACACTTTGAGATTTTGCATCTTTAAAGACAATGCTCCCATTTGTAGAAACAGATGATATATTGCCACCTTTAAGTTCCTTTTCATGAACCATAAACTAACTCCTTGCAAAGTGTTACCCAAATATCATTGAAACAGCAATACCTGATTTATTGATAGCAATTTTTCTTGTCCTTGCATCAGGTATTTTACTGCATAAAACAAAAACATCTATATCGCTTTCATTTTTCTCAGGAAGTTCTTCACCACCACATTTACCAATGGATAACACTTCATTTATTTCACAAATTGACTTTATAAGCATTGAATAATTATCATATAAAACCTCTTTATAATTTTTAACCATCTTTAAGCCTCCAAAAATCTAAATAATGCCTTCTTTTTATTATATGAATATTTGATGCACTATTCTATCTTAAAATAAAAAAAGGTAATAAATCTGCGAAATACAGTTACATTTTAAAATGAATATAATTTTGAATATTAATATTGAATAAAGTTAATAATAATATTAAAATAAAAGAAGGCAATAAATCTGCAAGATTCAGTTGCCCGAGAATAGCAATTTTTAATTAACTACCCTGTTAGCGGCAGGGCAGTTTTACTTGTTTTCTTTTCTGTATTTCAGAAAAAACATCTTTATTTTATTACTTTTGAAATCTTGACAACAGAATTAAAATAGTATACAATACCTTATAGTTAGCACTCATCTGTGTGGAGTGCTAGTAATTGTTAAAATAAGGAGATATTTAAATGGATAAAAAACAGTTTAAAGCAGAATCAAAGCGATTATTAGATTTAATGATCAATTCAATATACACCCATAAAGAGATTTTTTTAAGAGAATTGATCTCTAATTCAAGTGATGCCATTGATAAACTCTGCTACATTTCTCTTACAGATCCAAATGTAGGGCTTTCCAGAAGTGATTTTGCTATTGACATCACCATAGATAAAGAAAGTAGAATTTTTAAGATATCAGATAATGGCATAGGAATGACTCAAGAAGAGCTGGAATTAAACCTTGGTACCATCGCTCAAAGCGGTTCCTTAGAGTTCAGAAATCAAATGGAAAAAGCCACAGATGAGGAAAGCAAAATTGATATAATTGGTAAATTTGGAGTTGGTTTTTACTCTGCATTTATGGTTTCAGAAGATGTCAAGGTATTATCAAGAGCTTATGGAAAAGATGATGCATACATTTGGGAAAGCGAAGGAGCAGATGGTTATACCGTTAGTATGTCAAATCGTGATAAGGTAGGTACTGATGTCATATTAACCCTTAAAGAAGATACTGAAGATGAAAAATTCAGCCGTTTCCTAGAGACCTATACTATAGAAAACCTCGTTAAAAAATACTCAGATTACATACGCTACCCAATCAGAATGGAAAAAGAAAAATATGATCCTGATAAAAAAGAAAATGCTCCAAAAGAATACGAAATAGAGACATTAAACAGCATGGTTCCAATATGGCAGAGAAATAAAAACGAGCTAAAAGACGAAGATTATGAGAACTTCTATAAAGACAAGTTCTTTGATTTTGAAAATCCTTTAAAATGGATTCACGTTGATGCCGAAGGTGTCGTTACTTATAAATCCTTGCTATTTATCCCAAGCAAAGCTTCCTACGATTTCTACACAAGGGATTATAAAAAAGGATTGCAGCTTTATTCAAGCGGTGTACTCATCATGGATAAATGCGAAGATTTAATAGCTGATCATTTCCGTTTTGTTCGTGGCGTAGTTGATTCACCTGATCTATCTTTAAATATATCCCGTGAAATGCTTCAACATTCCAGGGAGCTTAAGACAATCGCTAATAACTTGGAAAAGAAGATAAAAGCTGAACTTTTAAAAATGTTAAATACAGAAAGAGAAAAATACGAAAAGTTTTATAAAGCTTTTGGATTGCAATTAAAATATGGCATAGCTTCTGATTATGGAATGCACAAAGATATACTTCAAGACCTACTATTGTTCCCATCGTCAAATAGCGAAAAATTGACGACTCTTTCCGAATATGTATCTCGAATGAAAGAGGGCCAAAAGAATATTTATTTTGCAACTGGAGATAGCATTAAAAACATCTCTAATCTCCCTCAAGCTGAACTCGTAAGAGAAAAAGGCTATGAGATTTTATATTTCACTGATGAAATAGACGAGTTTGCAATTCAAATGATGAGGAATTTTGAGACAAAAGAATTTAAATCCATAAATAGCGATGATTTAGATCTAATAAGCGAAGAAGCTAAGAAAGCCTCAAAAAAGAAAGCTAAAGAGAGCAAAGATCTTTTATCCTTTGTTAAAGAGTGTTTAAATGATAAGGTTAAAGAAGTTAAAATATCTGAAAAATTAAAGAACACTCCTGTGTGCATAACTGCATCAGGGGGCTTATCCTTTGAAATGGAAAAATATTTAAATTTAGTTCAACCAGAGTCTGAAGCAAAAGCTGATAGAGTTTTAGAATTAAATCCTGATCACAAACTCTTTACTAAATTAAATGAGCTTTACACTGTAAATAAAGATGAAGCAAAAAAATATGTTGATATACTTTACAATCAAGCACTTTTAATGGCAGGACTTCCTGTAGATGACCCAGTTGCATATTCTAATCTATTGTTTGAATTAATTTAACTCCCTAAAAAACAGCTTGAGTTTAAACTTTTAAGCTGTTTTTTTCATCTTAAAATATTATTTAAAGTTTTTAAAGAACTTTCTTAAGACATGAAATATACATAAATTATAATATAATGGTATTATCTTCATATATAGTATAAGATGGCTCTTTTGTAAAATCCTATATATAATGCATTCTAATTTTGGAGGTCCTCTCGTGAATTTTATTGATTGTGTAAAATCATCTATTAGAAATATAATGTATAATAAAATAAGATCATTTTTAACAATGCTTGGTATAATTATAGGTATTTCTTCGGTTATAATAGTAGTAGCCTTAGGTAGGGGAAGTACAAATCAAATTACAAGTGAGTTTGAAAAAATGGGTGCCAAAACTTTAAATATACGACCTAACTTAGAAAAAGCTGGTAAACAAGATTTGCTTACTATTGACGATATTAAAACGATTCAAGATTCTGATCCTGATATAGAAACAGTCTCTCCTCAAGATCAAATGACAGGGAGTCTTCAACTTGAAAATAATAAAGAAGCGATATACATATATTTTGTAAATCAGGACTTTCGCAATATAGGCGGAATAAATGTGATATATGGAAGATATTTTAACCAAAAAGAATATGAAAGCAGCAAACAATATATTGTAATAGACTCTTTAACAAGTGAAAAATTGTTCAAAACTGCCAATTCTGTCGGTAGAGATATCAGAGTAAACGTTGGAGGAACTGCAAAAATATTTAATATAATTGGTGTATTTGATATTTCCCCATACTATTCTGGTATAGGTTCTCTTGCAAATAATGTTACCATTCCTGGCTTTGTTTTTATCCCTTTTACATGCAAACAAGATTTAGGTCTATATAATAAAAATTGCAGCATGATCTCTGCTATTTTAAAAGATTTAACTAGGGAAGGTGAAGTCGCTGACAATATTGTCAAAACCTTGTCAATCAAACACGATAATTTAGGCAAGAACATATATATAGTTGAAAAAGCAACCAATCAAATGGCAGCACTTACAAATATATTGAGCATTGTGACCACCCTCGTTATAGCTGTTGCAGCTATCTCACTAATAGTGGGTGGAATTGGGGTAATGAATATAATGCTCGTTTCTGTTACAGAGAGAACGAGAGAAATAGGTACAAGAAAAGCTTTAGGAGCTACCACAAATGACATAATGACCCAATTTCTTGTCGAAGCAACTGTACTTTGCTTTATAGGTGGAGTAATTGGAATAGCTTTTGGGTTAACTACTTCATCTGTAATAGCACGTTTTGCAAATATGCAGTCATCCCCATCTATTCTCATGATATTTGTTTCTATAATATTCTCATCATTAATTGGATTATTCTTTGGGATATATCCTGCTAAGAAAGCTTCAGACTTAAACCCTATCGACTCTCTTAGATTTGAATAAAAGGGCTGTTGCAAAATGAATAAACATGCTGACGCATGTTTATTCATTTTTCTTCTATTGAAATATTTTCGTTTTCAGCTTGTTTCTTAATCAATACATCTTGTATATGTACATTTATACTAGAAACTTTTAAGCCAGTCAAAGATTCCACAGATTTTTTCACATTTGTTTGAACATCTTTTGCAACTTCAGCTATTCTAACACCATATTTAACTATGACATACAAATCTATTACAGCGTTATCTCCATTGATAGTAACTCTAACTCCTTTTGAAGGATTCTTTTTCCCCAGAGATAATTGATTTATCCCTCCGGCTGATGTCATTCCAATTATACCTTTGACCTCAAGGCTCGAAAAGTAAGCGATTGTAGAAACTACTTCTTCAGAAATTTTCACTATTCCGCTTTCTTCATTAATGCAATCTTTAACCTTTTCACTTTCAATTTCCTTTATATCCTTCATAGGTCTTAAACCTCCTTTATTATCATAGGTTTATTATATCAAAAGTGTTTTCTATTTACAAATATTTATTCATTTGCTTAACAATTTATGCCTTTACTTGAATATATATATCCACTAACTTAGTTATTCTAACTATTTCATTTTTGATCTCACGAGCTGCTTTTTCATCAAGAGGGCTGTCAGCTTTTATGATTACATTAACTGTATCATTATCAATAATGCATACAGCATCTTGATAGCCTATTGCCTTTAGCGCAAGCTCTACTTTAGATTCATATTCATTGTTCAATGTTATCTGCAAATAGCTATCTTGAGCTTCTTGTTTTGTTTGCTCTGAGACAGATTGATCTTTTATTATATTATTTAGTTGCTGTATGTTTTGAGTATATGCCTGATTCCTTGCAGTTTTAGCTGCTGCGAAAGGTCCAACAGTTAAAGAATTCGTGTCAACTGTATTTCCTTGATTATTTTGAGATATAATTGAACCTTGATTGCCATTGCTATCGCCACCTGTTACACTGCTTATTAAAGGACTGTTGAGCCTGGATGCAAGCACTCCTGCTGTTGCTATTAATGCTAAAAGCACCACGATGATTATACCTTGTTTTCTATTCATTTTTTCTTCCTCCTAAAAAT
>Ga0209629_10003773_pt1 | contig 11004 bp, 4 predicted proteins | sample TergutCu122P5_FD_187286 | JGI IMG/M metagenome (GOLD analysis project Ga0209629, IMG submission 187286) | Cubitermes ugandensis P5 segment gut microbial communities from Kakamega Forest, Kenya - Cu122 P5 (SPAdes) (version 2) | ecosystem: Host-associated > Arthropoda: Insects > Digestive system >... | reverse complement strand
TGACCACATACAACTAGAGATATGATAACGGTAAATTGTATGTGACCACCCTCTGTTCAAAACCATTTAAAATATTTGTTCATGTATAAAAAAATCACTGATGAAAATACCAAAAATTCCGAAAAAATCAATAATTAAAAAGGCCATTGTACAAAAACTGTGGGTGATGGAAAAAATTTGATAGCATAGTTGGGTTCAGCGTGAAAAGTTGCTTTAGAAACACAATAAACCTTTCGTGTGCCAAAATCTTGTTGACTAGTGTTATCGGCGTATGAGGTGTGACGCTCTGAATGGATTCTGCTGGTTGGTGATAGGTTCCAGTAACAGTGTGCTGTGAGCATGGTAATGAACGTATTCATTGTTTACGGAGTGTAGACCATCAGCAATATTAAAAACAACTATTGCCATTTGTTTACATATGAACCTTGACAAGTTTGTGTTTATTTACATGTCCTGCCGAAAGATATCGAAATGACTTTGTGACTAAATTGAAGCTCATAAAGGCTTATATGCAATAGTAGCATTATTAACGATGGTGTTGAACTTTCCGATTCCATTAAGGGCGTGGCACGTTTTGACTACCTAAGCGACTGTGACTTTGTTACTGTGATTTGTGGAGCGTTGGTCTTATTAAAACCGAACCACAAAACTTACCACCACATTTACAAAGAGTGAGCCCCCCCCCCCGCATACTTTACAATTGATACTTTTTATTAGAGAATGTAAAAGAAGGAACTTCCACGGTGCTTCCCACGCACAATCGGAAAATGCTACCTTAAATCAAACCATGTTCTGTGTGGAGCTCCTCGACGGTGATCCGACTTCGTGCAGAGAACAGCTGAACTGAATTAGTTTCAACGTTACAGTTGCTGCAGAGATGCATGCAGTTTCTGACCTACCAATTTTCAGTTATTGGGTTGAATCCAGATTTTTCTGAACAACTCTGTATTTTGAGTTTGCCTACAGAAAATAGTCTCCAGAATTTGGAATTCGAGAGTTTTTTACTTTCTTTAGTGACAGCACAGGTACCGTTTTGGTAAGACTGTATCCTCGAAAATTCCCTGATATAAAACTGAACAGAACGATGTACCGGATAATCACGGCGGACTTAGTGCAGCCTTCTCTGAGACCTCTGTCTAGATAAACATCATACTGTTCAATCCCGAACGTAGCAATAGCGTCTGTCTGCTTTCTGTACGAACAGTTACGCCACGTGTATGTCCTGCACTTTCATCACACATCCCACTGATTTCCTGTTTCTTTCATCCCGTCTGAGAATTCGGTAAAATGCGCGTGGTTGAGGTAACACGAATAGAACTGTGTTCTTTATAACAACAGAACAATCGAAATAATTGTAGTGTTTTTACAAGGGAAGGTTTCTGCTCTTTCGTATTTTGTGCCATCCTAGCACAGGGTTCAAAGCAGCAGTTTATATATAATAAATTCCTGGTCAAGTTGTAACCTATATGAGATACTGCTTCAGTTACGTTCGCTGATAAGGTTTCAAGTATTAGCTGAAGAATAGAAACTCCTACATACTACGCCGTTTATAATAATCAGACGACAAAGCGTTTCCTGGCGGCGGTGTCAGCAATATGTTACCTCTTTCGTAGTTGGCTGTCTTGTAAAGGCAGGTTTTCTATGTCGTTTCGAATTACCATAAATTCTTTTCAGACTGTTTTTATCGAGTTGTAACTAACTGAGAATTGAGACTATCGGAGGAAGAACAATATCCGGAAGCAAGAAATCGCGTACGGCATTCATCGGTTCTCCTTCCACTGAGTTCACGGGGCTTCTCTCACCGCCAAGTCCTGGGTTTGATTCCAGCTTATTGGCACGTGGACGCTTGGCGTTGGGACAGGTGTTCTTCTGTTAGTATCATTCCTCCAGTGCGTCATTCTGGATTTTTTTTTTTTGCATCTACCCCCGACGCCCTATTATCTTGGGCATTGACGATGTCGTTAATTGAAGCATTTCTCTTTCACTCCCTCTCTTGTTCTCTCTTTAATCCCTAAAAGTCTTACATAAAATGTGTTTAGTTAAAGAGATAAATTTGTCCATGTGCCCAAGCACTGTAAAATAAAGTGACGCTAGTAAGTGGAGTTAACGGCTTTTCGTATTGTTACCCTTGAGGAGGCGAGTCATCAAGCTCGCGGTCTTGCCACTTTCACACCCCCAGTTTGGAAGGAGATTGGTTCAACTCCCAAGGGACATTTGGCGAAGAATGTGGTCTTATTAACTACAGTCGTATGGAATATGACGCCATGTGGCTTGGTGGATAGGTACCATCTTTTCGGAGGAATCTCCCGTCTGCGTCTTCAGAACGGGATTATAGGAGAGACAGATTCTGCCGCATTTGGGGGGGTTTCATGATGGTATGAAGGCTACAGTCTTCGGAGATGTGACGTCGTGGTATCTGATGGAATATAATTTACGGTTTGGAGGAACGTCGGTAAACTTTTACGAGACTAAACCCGCTCATCCCAGATGCTGGTAATTGTAGGGACTCTTACGGCTCAAGTTTCGACATGCAGAGTATCCCAGCGGTCACAACCCACACCTAGCACCTAGAGATTCACAGTAAGGCTTCTACCACCTAGAAAAGGGCTACTGCACACTTTACACGAGAGACCTCCCGGACGTGGTAGTGAAGAGAAATTTTTGAATTCTTGGTCATCGATTCAGTCAGTCATACTCCATTGATCCTGTCTATTTACATGTCGGAATGAGGGGGTATTTTTTAATTTACTTGATGTAATTTGAGAAGGCTCAAAGATAAAGTACCACCACGTCCGTCTGTTGCCGACGTGAAGTATGCGTGGAGCTTGATCTCGTCTGTTGCGATGGATAGTGTGAAAGCCTATTAGCCTTTTCTGTTTTATTGGATGAGTTCATGTGCTTCATATTTTGGTCTGACGGGGTTCTGATGGGTTATAATAGTGCTTCGTTTTGCATAGCGACTGTACCAGTAGTTATCTTATATTGCGTCGGTTGTTGGGTGATTTGGTGTGCCATGGATGCAGGAATGTAGAAGGAAGGACTTCTGGCCAAATTTGAGGTACTGTTCTTGCATTTGAATAAAGGGAATTGCGGACACCACGATGAATTTATTTGTAGACGTTCGCATGGCCGAGATTTGTACCCGGGACCTCCTGAATATGAAGCAAGAATGCGGCCCGTAGACTGTGACTCGGGTCTGTAGACTTCTGTCCTGAAATACAATTGACTGTTATGATTTCCGGGGGTGGAGGGAGGGTGTTCGTGTTGCCTTTTGAGAAATGTTCCTTATTCGTTGGCTTGTAGGAACTTGGGAAAATGTTTTTTGACCGAGGTTGTAATTCTTACGCATCACGAATAGAGTTCGCTTAGTTCGACTGTTTTTTAAGGTATGTAAACAAACGTTAACAATCGTTTTGAAGTTGTTTGTTTAAAGCACGACGACTGTCAAGAAAGTGAGTATGTGCTGGGTGACCGAAGTTTGAGTCCCGGCTGTGGGAGGAATGTGTCCTACACGTCATCCACAGCGTGGCTGGGCCCACTCACTGCTCTTTGTATTGATTCAGGCGGCTGTTTGCCATGACGAAAAGCATTCTGAGCCAAGCTGATCACACACGTGTTCCATGCCGTTACATCATATCCCATAGTCATCTCTGCCTGTCTACGCTGCGTATTGCACAGAAACAAGCAGCTTTCTTTGTCGTAACAAAGAATTAAGATATTCCAAGCGATAAGACATCCTTGCGCTTAATTAAGCATGCAGTAACAGTCCTGGTACCCTCGGCGTAGAAGCTTTTGTGAGCTTACTGGTCACTGCTGCGTAGGGAAGAAACACTGCCTCGGTTGGTATTCCAGCCCAGAGCTGACGGAATTGTCTCCTTTGTTGCTGCGTCCCTGAGGTAGAATAGTGCAAACGTTTTGCATGTTCGAGAACTGTGCTGTTCTGGGTTATTACGCAGCGAGTAGTGGTAATTCGTTACCGACGTGGCGGGACAACCTGTTGGTCCAATCCTCAAGCGTCAGAAGGTCGGACCGATAGGTTGTTCTGAAACTTGGTTGGGAATTAACTACTAATGACTGCGTGATAACCCAGAAGAGCGCAGCTCTCCCCTGCTTCGTAGCGGAAACCTGAAATGATGTTTTGCATTAGGGAGGGCCCACTAAAATACTTGTATGTCACATTCCTGTGGCGTCGTTGCGCCGTCAGTTGACACGAGTAATCGAAGCGGAGCGCGTTCCACTGGTTGTGTAGGCAGTTGTAGACATAGGTCGCTTTGACTGTGAATCACATGAACTTCAAGGGAAGAGAAAAACTCGACCACAGGGTTGGCCCAACAGGTTTCAAGGTTAACACTCAACTTTTGAACCTTAACAAGAAGGACATGCTACACGAGGCGAATCCCAATGACTTACACAGTAGTTGCACATTTTTTCCACGCATGTTCCATGCGATCTTCCATACCTGTGATGTGTTGGTGTTTGGATATAGCTCAGACCCGTTTTATGGAACCAGATAGGCACAGTGTGTACACATAAACATTCTATGTGTTCGAAGTTTTGAGGTGTTCATCGCGGTCTTCTGGCGTTGTACGTTGTGTTGTTGGGTGAATTGTTCTATCCGTTTTCTTCTGTATTACATTCAACTTTCTTGCAAGTCGAAACGCTTGTAGGTTGCAGGTTTTGATTTACGTTATTCAAGCACAGGTATGGACCGTAAAAGGTATGAATTTGTAACTCGGGCGGGTTAAATGCTAGCAACATTTTGTTAGGGAATTCGAAGAACGAATAGTAGACGGCAGGTTAATATTAAGACGGATCTCAGGACAACCGGGGGATGGAATTGGATCAGGATCTAGTTCATTGCTGGGCTTCGGTATTAACAGTGCTTAATAATAATTCTTGTGAAATCGGATTCAGAAGCGTTTTTGTGCAGGAAACCTGTTCTCCGTGCACGCCGCGTCCCTCGAACATGAAACATACGATTAAAGCAGGTACGTATATCTGAAAAGAAATAAGCTGTATTTTTTTATATGATTCGTACACGTCCATATCATTGCATTATGTTACATTATATTACAGGAACAAGTTCTTTGAAGATCGTCATATTCTAGCCGAGCCCAGCTCAGTGTTTTAGGTGGTGCGGGAAACTTAGGTAAAATTTGATCCGCGTGCGGACAACGTGAAATTAGTACTCAAAATGAAGAATGGTTACGTGTTCATATAATATTATCCGTGTATTTTTTTGTACATCGTGTGCAGTAAAGTGTATACTGTATAGACAGGATTATTAAACAGTTATGTAAAAACTTAGTTCCCCAACTAGACTACAATGTCGCTATTTTTGGCACGTCTTTGCAAAAGAAATTGTATGTCTCCATAAACAAACAGCTGAGAAGTTTTCAAAATTGCTTCGGCCTTCTTTCTCGGCGCTGTCAGGGAAAGGGTTAAAAGGGGTTTTCTCATTTCAGATGTCTCCAAGGGTAACAAAACACTTTGTTGCCCGCGAGCTACGGGTGGCGCTGGCCTTTCTTAGCAGCTTGGTAGCTACAGAATGTTTCCTTCACACTCGCAGGATTATTCTGTAAATTTTCTGCGTTGGTTTCAGAAGCCTTCCGTTGTTTCTCCGTAGTCAGTGCCAGTTGAGTCTAGCCCAGCCCAGCGGTTGAATGAACCCTCTTGCTGCCTGAGGTTACTTATTATGTTACTCTCCCGTTTACTGTCTGTTATTCCTTATTCAGCTGTCGAAGATAAGTGCTGAAGGGAGAAGTTAAGCTGAGTGTCTGATATCGCATTGATTCGGGAGTGCAGGTAGTCTCCTGTAATGATTTTAATGAGAGTTTTTAGATGTACAACCTCACATAGACGTAATGGCCTCCCTATTATTTGTAAACATTAGTGGGATCCCATAATGTACGCAGTATTTTAAAAACTTGTTTCAAATAGAAGGCCTGATGATGACCCTTTAAGGGTCGAAACATGTTGCCTACTCCTATCAACAATAAACATTGATGTATTCAACGTACTAATTATTTTATTTTATCCCTGTAATGTACTGTTCGCAGCAAAGACAGTTTACTTCGCGTGGAGTGAAATTAGTGTATTTAGATGGTTGTATTCTGATCTTCATATTATTTCTTTACTTGTTTATATGTAGACGTCAGCCTTACAATGGCGTCACGTAACTCTCATACGTCAGAGGACCGGACATACGATTTTCATACCGTCTGCTGCGTATACTTATTACCTAAATTTTAGTTGAGAGTGCCTTTCACAGTGATGTTTTCTGTATTTCCTCATCTCAGTTTTGTGCTTCACACATCCTGCCAATCCCACCCATCTTTCTTTAAGTACCGTCGTTACCTGAAGAGTACACAGTACGAATCTCCTCTTTATGTAATTGGCTCCATTACCTTATCACGTTCTTTCTCTGAGGTCCACGTGTTACCTTCACCCTTTGTTCTAAAACATCCTCATTGTGTGTTCTCGCAATCGTGAGAGCAATATCGCACCTATTCAATGCAAAGAATGAAATAAAGAGTTTCTCTGTGTTTTAATCTGAAGGCTTTAGTATGCAAATATTTCTGTGGCAGAATCTGTAGACGGACATTCTGCTGCATCTTGGTGACAGAGTTGTTAGCCTCTTGTTATTTTGTCACATACACCTCATAGTTAGGCTTGTAGTAATGTAGTCACAGGATAATTGCATACTTTAAAAAATGCATATGTTATCCGACTAGCTTAAACTCATTTTCCTAGCTTGATTGCATATCCTCTTCGAAGGAATAAACCTACATGGTAGGTGAGTGTATTGTGGCAACCATGTTGGTATGGGGACTCATTTTATCTATTAATGGTCGCTGAAACACTTCCTGTCGGTTCGCGTAACTTACAGAACCCAGCTTTGCATTTGACTAAGTGGGGGAGTGGGAGGTTTTAAGGTTTACACAGCGGGTTTGTTGAGGATCACACCTTTAGTTATATGTAACTGTTGGATTAAATTCTCGACGTTTCGGAGCTACGTTTTGAAACGTCGGTAATCACTAAGCCCAACGATACTGCGTCACATCCCGGAAGAAAAGGATCGTCACCGAACAACGCGTAAGATATGACGCGTGTCTGCGAGCCGACGGGAAGATTTCCCGCCATGTTCTTTAAATATGGTGATAACCTAATAGTAACTGCATTGAACCAAAAGGCTTGGATCGAGAGTCAAGGTAGTATTGAACAGCGGTGAGTAACGGTCTGAGTGAATAGTGATGTGCGTTGTCAGATAAAGTAATGTTGCTGTATTTCGATATTTTCAGAAAGGCGTGTGGTATTAAAAAATGCCTAATTTTAAAAGATAAACGAGGGACGCTTGAGGCCACATATTTTACTGTGGTGTGCTCTGTCGAACTGTTGGCGAAGACTGTAGCTGTTACATCACCATTGCTGTGTATAGCGGAATAATACAGTCTACACGCACAGTACATTTTCAAGTTTAAGATAAGCGTACCGCCGATATACAATCACGTTTTGAAACAGGCCTGACTTATCTTATCGCAAACATTAGGCGATAGATTTAGTGTTTCGCGAAGAAATGCAGGTAGATAACTCCGTGTACAGTTTATTGCAGCAGCATTGTCACTTCTGTGCCAACTAGAACCCTCTACATGCTTGCAGCTTCATCTTGTTTCCTCGCAGTACAGCACACGGGTGTGTTCAATTTCTAATTTTGTTATAATTAAACACGTTCCGAACAGTTCGCTTTCAGAGACCTGGCCAGTTGCATGTATGGTTTACGGAACTGCAATTTTCTCACTGTTTTTTATCACCGCGATAGCACAGTGAAAATAAGTTGTTAACATTTTCTGGAGTGTGCTAGATTGATAGTGTCAAACGATTTTGCAAAAAGGGGGACGCTCTTACGTTTAGCGAGCAGCGTAATGGTAGTCTTGAAATGTTTGTTTAGCTGTAAGCTTAACGTACCGGTACGTTAAACCCGTAAAATAGGCAAGCTTTCACTGCCATGCTATAGATCAGTGTAAGAGAACAGAAACAGAAGATTCGGTTTGGTATAGTTTGGGCATTTGACCGGGAAAAAAGTATCTTGCACCAAGTAGGCCTTCGTGGGAAGAGCATACAGTCTGCCCATTTTATCGTGTGTCTGCGCAAGTCAGCTGTTGCAGGAACTTGTCGCGTAAGAAGCCTGCATCAGCAGCGAATTAAGAGCCTGTTTTCCTCTTGCCGTATGGCTGCTTAATTTTCGTCGGAGCGTGTCGAAATGCCGTAAATTCCAAGTTGAGATAGGCGTTCTGTGCGATATGCTGCCATCTTCAGGGCCACGATAAAATGGAGAGCCTATATTAAAACGGATCCTAAAGGAATGCGGCTTGAAGGCGTGGCACAAGGCAGGGAGAAAGGATGCGCTGCTGTGAGCCCTGTCATGTACCTTCGAGTTCCATGAATGTCCTGAACATCTTAACTAGCTGAGCAACGGTTAGTTTTTGGAGATGAACTATTCTGCATGCCGGTTGTTACGTGTTGCGCCGTCGTGGTGTGTAAACTTAGTAATGCTTCACAGTAGGGTAGGGGTACACAGATTTTCCAAACATTTGGGAGACGCCTCATAAATTATAGACGGGTGACATGAAGCAAGTTTCGTACTGAGGACGTACAGATGTTAGTGTCCACCGTACTGAATTTAGCCCCCCCTCCCCACGGTGCGGCCTGGCGCTTGGGATTTGTTCACCCCTGTAACAGGCCTTCATTCACAGTTGATTGGCAGGAGTGATACTTTGTAATCGGAAAGGCCTGTATAATTCAGCATGAAAATAACATTTGATTTGAGAAAAAAGTATTGGTTGCGTAAGTTTGCCAAAACGCATGCGACACAGAGCTATAACTCTGGGTCAATATAATTGCAATCACTTGTTTTCTTACATCAATACCGTTATCATTTTCTCTGATAAAAGCAAACGTAGTGTTATACCGCTTCCTAGTAATTTGTATTATGCGCTGTGTACTTTTGTACGTTTTAGTGGTAAGTAAAGATTCTGGTAGAACATTGATTGCAAGAAAGTCGTGGTTGGCTGTTTAATATTGCAGTTGCGGGGGATATATTGATTTTCGCCTATACTTTGCTGTTTGCCTGTGGAAAAAAAGTGGGAACATTTTTGTTTCATAACAAGGCGACACGAAGTTGATTAAATATTTAGTAGGTTTTATTGAAGGATGGGGGAGGGGTTGCAGTTATAAGTGGCTTATGTCTTGTAACTTGCTTTGTGCAAGGCTGGCGTATATTGGCTATCCCACTTCTGAGAATCCCTGTCAGATGCATGTGATCACTACAATTAGCCTGTAATTAAGATTTCGTTCTCCAAGAACCGGAAGTTGCATAGTTTGGCCAGTTCATGATCCCAGAAACGACAGTGTATAACTACCGCATTCACGGTGACGGGAGTGTACGTCGGCGGCTGTGGTCGAGAATATCCAATAAACAGCTATCATATTGACCGCCAGCCGGAGAAGTTCCCATAAGCGCGGTTCACGAGATGTCTCTTCCTTCCTAGAGATGAAGAGCAGACAGTGAAGTTGAAGTAATCGTTACAGTAAAATAGTACGCACACAGTGATTCATTTTGAGTTCACTGTCATTAGTACAGTGTTTTGGCGGTTGGTTGCGTAAAGTGGCGTTCGTTTTTTCTAAGTCCTTCCTGCACATTACGTGAAGGCTTGCAGTAGCAGTAATGTTTCTTACTCAAGAGAATGCAATTGCCCTTATCTAGAGTAGTAATTGTGTAATAACAGTAGACACAACTAAGCGTGTGTTTAATTGTGCAGCATGTTTCGACCTTGTAGTAGGTCATTATCAGGCTATACACATTTTGTATAATACATAAAAAGGAATACATAAAATGCCCTTCTTTTTAGAGCTGAGATCTGAATTTTACAAAAACCCATTTCACGTGCTTCATTACAAGTATGGGTTTAAACAATATTTCAAATATTAGTTATAAAAACTGTTCTTTTTGAAGTGGTGTCGACGGTGGAGATGTAGGCGGTTCCGCCTGTCTGTGTTTCTTTACTCATTCTTATCCTCGACGCAGAATGGAGATGAGTTGTCAGCCTTACGTCCCGGCCGCTTTACCCCGGGGAAGGAACCCCGCTACCCATTGACTATGAGGCTGGGTGGGCCCCATAGCCAGTCGAGGCGATTTGGAGAAGGAAAGTCTGCCTTTGCCGGGATTCGACCTCGGATCTTCCAGCCTCTTTGTTATAACTGTCGGCTGTTGTGACTTGAGCATTCAGTGTGTGTATGTCCACTGCATGGACATGGTACTGAGCTGTAGCTGTAGCTACTGTAGCGATACCAATCTGTGTACTTCAGCTCAAGAGTGAGCCTAATCGAATTCTAACCCTAGTTATTGATTTGCTTCAGTCACACTTCGTGAGCGCCGCTTTCGAGCAGGCGTGACTTCCTCCTTCCGACCGTATACTTATGTTTACCATTTATGATCATCGTTATATCTTAACGTTGTCTGACTTCAGTTGTCACATTGTTGTTAAATCCCTGGAACCCTAATCGTTCTATTGACGTAGTGAATCGTAGTTGTAATATATAATTAAGAAGAGGCACAGGGCTTGCTGGCAGTCCTCACTTCTTCATTTCTGTCTTTTTCTCCATAGGTTAAGTTGCCATCTGCCCGGAGCCTTGCCTGCGTCCCAAAATATTCGATTGATGTTGGCTGCGAACACATGGTTTGCTGGAGCGAGAGTTACTATTATCACAAAAGGCGGCAACAGAGCCTTTGATCGATTGGTGGTCGTTCCGGCTCATACGGAACTCTGAAAGGTCAATGTGTTTTTTTTTTAGCGGAAGAAAGGCGTGAACATACAGCGCAGTAACTGGCCGTCCTGAAATCAGCAGGTGGCAAAGAAGGATTGATACCGTTGAGCAGTTACCGTGATACAAATATCACTTACCATATTCAAACCGCCCTCTCTTACGCTTCCCCTCCCCCCCCCC
>Ga0209629_10003771_pt1:0-10000 | contig 11004 bp, 9 predicted proteins | sample TergutCu122P5_FD_187286 | JGI IMG/M metagenome (GOLD analysis project Ga0209629, IMG submission 187286) | Cubitermes ugandensis P5 segment gut microbial communities from Kakamega Forest, Kenya - Cu122 P5 (SPAdes) (version 2) | ecosystem: Host-associated > Arthropoda: Insects > Digestive... | reverse complement strand
GCTCTCTTCAATGCATTTTTTTTGTGTACAGGACACTAAATATATAAAAAAAGTAATGTACAATAACGTCTTGCACAAGGTAGGAACGTCCTGGATATCAGAAGTCCAGAATCGTAGCGAGTCCAATTCTGATGACCTTCAATTGCCAGAGAAGCAAACAACACCAAGGGGGCCTAAACAGGACCTGCCAGGCAGACTCTCGGGTGATTTCAGAATACACAAACTTGAAAAAATTGTTAGTGGTGGGGAGGGAAAAAGGAAGAATCCTGCAAGACAGGGTAAAGTGTGTGCTGCACATAAGATGCGAAGTGAAACTAGATACATTTGTAAATTCTGTGTTGTTCCACTTCACAAAGGGTCTTGTTTTGAGAAATACCATTTAGTGATGAGCTACTAGACTATCTGCATGCATTTTCTGCAGTCTGGGGCTCAGGAGCGTAATCTACAGTGTCAAACTGTAAGTAAGAATATGTTATGGGGATGAACATTCAAAGCATTTAAAACATCTGGGAACTAGGGGTATTTAATTAAAAGACCACCTGGTCGGCAAAGTGTTAAAGCCCTTTTAAGTTACACCCTGAAGATGGCTTCACGAGAGCCGAAACATTGTAGCTGCTATGTTCTTTTAATTAAATATATTTTAAACAATAAAGGCGTGTTAGACTATAAACTTATATACTTTATTTTTTGGGGGGGGGGACTTAGTAAGTCATGTCTTGGAAAAGGCATTAACATTAATTCATATTTTTCTCCAAATTAAGGAGCAATACCAGTACTTTTACTTGATACCTGACAATTTAATTGTAGTGGATGCCAGGTACAGAAGTCACACACAAATTATGATTAAAATTAAGACGCCAGCCTTACACTTATATCAATTCTATTTTCACGCTTCAAACAATTTTAAGCATGTGGTATTTGTTGCATAGGTGTGAACTCAGATGATTAGCCTACCCTGTCAAGGACAATACTATGAGTCCCAATGTGTAAAAATACTGAAAAACGTGTAATGAAGAAAACCACAGAACTGCTTCAACATTTTCCCGCAACATTTCAGAAGCAGTCTGACAGTATGTTTTTCACAATAATTAATCTATCCTTCAACACTATATTGTCAGAGGCAGAGAGAAATTTGAACAAAAATACTGCAAAGAAAACAAGCAAAGTGGAAAGAGCTGAAGACAATTTTCAGACAGGGTTACTTGAAAAGGAACAACCATATTAGTGCAGCAAGTACTCAAAGAAGTTTAAAAAAACTACCTCAAGCACTTAAAATTTCACATTTTCACAGATCAAATTCATCAACAAAAGTGGCACTCTACTGTGGGGTGGGAAAACTAACAGACAGTACCACTTCCTAGTCAAAGATGCTTTCAAACCCCAATCTGTGCCTTCTTCAGGTGTAGCAAGTGAAAGACTGTTTGTTGCTGCTGCTGGAAATGTAGTGAACTAAGAAAGAAAAAAACTTATTTCCCACCCAAGTTCAGAGCCTTGTTTTTAGTTATAAATATGTAAACACCAAACACTAAGTACTGTATGTAAAATTAACAGTGTACCACTTATACAATGGAATTTAAAATGCTAATCATATCATGAATAATTTATCAAGAAACTTAACAGCAGCAACTGACATCTCCTCATGTGGACACCTCATTTGTAAATGAGTATAAAGTTATGTAGCATCCACCACATACACACTAAAGTTGTACAGAATGTTGTACAGTATGCGTTTAGAACTGAATGTTTTACAGATCAACAATGAGCATATACTTCCATGTTCAGCTTGAAGTTTAAAGTCAGTTCAATGTGATAATTACAGCGATATTTAAACTCATAATTTATGTGTTTGCACATACCTAAATAATAATAATAACAACAATAATAATATATGTATAATTGTACAAATGATGTACCCTAAAAATGTATGGAACACTCTGGAAGGTTAATGTTCGTTTTCAACTTTGTTGGCCCCTTATGAATTGTATATTACCTGAACTGAAGTACAAAAGCAATTTTTCAGATTCACAAGTACACAATTTTTAAAAATTCAAGGTAACAGATAATGTCTGAGATTTCACAAACTGGTCCATGTGTATATCTTTAGCAAATTTCAAGGGGTGTCCACAAGTTACAATTATCTATTACAAGCCCGTATAAAATAACCATCTACATTTAATAAAAATGTTCATTTTATATCAACCAGTTTGTAACCACATTTTAGGCATTCTTTGTCACTCACTGATACACACGCACAGAACTCTTTCTAAATGCATGCTCCACACTTTCCATGTAATACATGGACAGGTTCTACATAAAAAGAACACAAAGATAATAAATACTATTGCATGTCCTCATACACTTCAAGTTTAATACACAAGCAACAGCTGCCTATAAGCACACCAAGTAATGTCACTGGAATAAAACAGCTGCTGGTATCCACTGCCACTAGGAGCAAACCGTTGTATGACTAGATGAAACAATCAGCAGCAGTTGTCCAAGAACATTAATAATACCTTAAGAAACATACATACATACATACACATATATATATAATTTTTATATAAACTGGCACCTCTTATGCACATGCTGCCAATAAAAAAATCACATTATAAGGTACAAACTATTTCTAATGACAATGTTTCATTCAGTTAAGTACAAACAATCTATAAAAAAGATTACAAGAATGTCACAAAAATGGCAATATTATGGAAGATGTGTTAATTGGTCATCTCTTGATATAGTGCAAGTAACTGGTGAAGTAATGTAAAAATAATGGTTCCTTGCTCACAGAACCTTAAACACTGCCACTTTTAAAGCTGCAAATGAATAAACATTACAACCACCAAATTGCTGCATTTTTATGCTGGCGACACTGTTGTTTTAATACTTCAATGCCATAAGCTGTTCTGGAACTAAGTGCACTCATCATGTTGGCAATGCATCTGCAGCACACAGAAATGATAATAGAAGTTCAACATGAAGTACAAGAGACCATTATATGAAGTACACAACAATCCTGTGGAACACAAACCAACATATCAATATGACATATGCCATCTGTATCTTTCTGACCAGGTCTCTTTCATCTAGAATTGTATAAAAACTGTCTTAAGACTACACTGTTTCTGCCTATGACAACATGGAATTCTCTTCAAACAGGTACAAAAAATGGCAAGCTGTGGGGTGAGGGATAGGAACATGCACAGTTGAAAGGGTTAAAATTAACATGTTTAAGCATCTTACAGTGTCTCTCACATGTTCATGTAAGTTATATGGCATTCTGTGAGAAGTAAGAACAGAACACCTTATGTTGAGATCATGTTCATCCATCTCTCTGTGACTTATATCAGTGACTAAATTGGTATAAGAGTTTTTACAAACAGTTTGTAAAGCAAGTGTGAATGTCACGAAAACTGGCTGATAGTCGACAGTCATACCTTACTTAAGGGCAAAAATGAACTTCCACACATACTTTCAAAATTTCTTAACTGTTTTGCAAGAAATTTGGTATACAAGGTATCCACATATCTCCATTCAAGTAATTGTGAGTTTCATGCAAATTAGTGCAGTGGAAGTCACACTTTATATCTATGGCAGAAATAAATTTCTATCCATACTTTCCACATTTACTGCCCAATCTGGGAAAAATTCTGAGTAAGGCATCTACCCATAATGTTGTTCAGCATTTGTAAGATTTGTGAAAATCAGTGCAGGAAAGGCCAGACTTTTCTTATGGGCATAAATGCAAATACAGTTATGCATGTACCATAGAAGTGAATGACTTCTGAAAATAAAGAATGCCTTGGTGAAGTCTGTGCACCACACCACAAATTACACTGTTTGCAGTCTTGTTTATACACAAAAGAGGGGTCAGGTAACATGCAATACAGTATACCATTCATAAAATTAACAACTTTAGTAACATTTTCAATGTTACATCAATTTTTGAGCTTGTGGTTCATATTTACATTATTTACGGGTCATTACACAGACTCAAATTATGACATGATGACAGTTTTATGTATGTCATCCCTCTTATAATAAAATACAAATGTCTAATTCTGTATCTCCCTAATATTTATGATAAATGATAAGTGTTCTCACCCAAATACAATCACATACGTACAAAATGAGATGGTATGAATTAGCTTAACATGTGTTCTGGAATAGAAATTTTTCCACAGCTGGTACTCATATTGGATAAAACCTTATAATTAGGTTGTTAATGCAGTTTTATCTCAGCTGTGTTGTTGTGGCTGCCCTGCACTGGCATGAAACTGAAGAAATTCGTATAGAATGCCAGCCTGAGCCATCACATCCACTGTACTAGCTGCCAATGGATCACATCGCTGCTGTCGTGAAGCAGATTCAGACTTCCCAGAGCCTGAACAGCCAGGACGGAGTAATGTTGGGCCAAATACTGTGGCCAAATTGTGCAGTGACATTTTGTTCTGAGCTTCATGTTGATTAACCCTGCAAATATTGTAAAAGGTCAACTAAAGTGCCTGACCAAGCAAATGTAGGCCAAATGAAATCAAATGCAAAACTAAATTCATTAATAAAACTTACTGTGAGAAAAGGCACACTATAACAAATAAACGATATAGTATTTAAGGGTTTCAAAGATTTTAAAAACTCACATTTTGAATCTGTGTACTGAAGCCTAGCTATCTGTTTCCTGATATAATCACAGTTTCTGTTATGACAATATAAATTATAATATTCTTTTTGGTGTAACAGAATGCTCTGTGTTTTTTATGCTCTTTGTGTGCATAACAGCAAAGCCTTAGTATTGGCCACATTACAGACTTCTGTCACCATTAAGTTACATTCAGTGACAGGTATTATGTGTAATGCTGGTAACAATGCGACCTTAATTTCAGAATACAACCGAGCAACTATAATGGATGGATCAAAAAAAAGAAATGAACCTGTTTATATTCAGTGAGAAAGAAAAAACCCAGGAAGAAGTTATTTCAGGGAAAAGCTCTCTCTTTTTCTGTCCACTGTCCATTTTTTAAAATTTAAATATAAATTATTCTTAAAGTGCCACTTGGGTAAAATTGAGAAAAAGTCATACTGCCCAAGTACGTGGCAGTGAGATTTTACTGAATTTCCTCTTGACTGAACTGTCTTACCTGATAAGATGAGCCAAGAGATAGTTGATAATATTCTGATTTTGTTGTGGTAACATCGTAAAACACTGATGCAGCATGGAATGCCTCTTGCTATCTTCACCCCTTGAGTTACTGAATGCCTCAAGAAACTTACGATAAAGATCATCTGTAAAAAGGGCTTCAGGTAACTCTCGCAGGTACAGTTTCAAAATTCCAGTTACAGAGTGGATGTCTACTTCCTTCAGCAGCTGCTCTGCTTCATATAAATCTGTTGAATATATAAAACATAAACACAATTACAAAAACCATACACTACAGCAGTATGCAAGGTTTAAGATTTTAGCACATTACAAGCATAGCATTGAAAGATGTAATGACAAACAAGTGCAACAAACCTTTCTTGGACTATCAGACAGATCATTCCATCAATACTAAAAAGAAATACAGACTGTGTAAGTCTTGGCTACAATCCAACTACATATTTCAAAAGAAATACAGCATAAGGTAATCACGGATCCTGGCATAATTCTGGTATGTTCCATATTTTAATTTAAGAAACACCCAGCTAAACCAGTGGCAAGGTGAGTGATCATTTGATAGCTCTCACTGTCACCTGAGGTTAAGAAACATGTAACTAGGTCAATGTTGGCAGAAGTTATCAACTGACTTCAATCTCCTGCCCTCCCACTGGGTAGTATCTGGCCAGTTTCCTGCCCCTAATCACATCAATCCACGATGATGATGACAAAGACACAGTATCCAAAATGTTGGACCCTTACTTCACATCAACGTGGCAGATGGAAAATACTTCACTGAAGATTACGTACAGTAAAAACAAAATTTCTAATCTGTATTAAGCACATCACAGTTCCACATCATTATGTATGTTTTACACAGAACAGTCTATGCTCTATTTCCATTTCTACTACATGATGTACAATGTATCAAGTTCTAAGTGTTAGGAATAATTTTAAAAAGTGTGTTATATGTAACTATTTGATGAGTGTACTCCCTGATGATGATCATACAGGGATCAAAACATGTAGGGAGTTTTTATGTTTTAATGTAATATAATTGTGAGATATAAATTGTGCATTTTGTTAACTTTTGTAATATTTTAGTTACTAATGAACGGAATGAATAATATTAAATTAATATGGTCTCGAAAATTATGTTGTGTTTAACTGTAAGTTTGTTGTTTAACTGATTGTATAGCTTGGTTTCGCGGAATATGTAGGAACTCTCTACCGCGTCCATCAGTCTTCCTTTGTACGAGAAGACCCCCACAGATGGATTTATGACACTTGAAGCAAGCAACAGCAGATCCCTTCTCAGTTTGACCTCAGTGCTACGTGAATACACTGGACAGCTCTCTCCGCCAAAACCTCGGAGGTCATCGACACCCAGTCTTCACATGCCTGGCTACAAAACGCCGCTCCCTCCCTTAAGGGAAATCAGCTACTCATCCAGTGGAATTTCTACGCCAACGTAATTCCGTAAGTAGAACAACATACATTCTAACGATATCCCATGGCCACACATGATGCTTACCTCATCTTCTCTCACAAAAACCATTACATTTACAGATTGACACAAAGTCCCAAATCAACCGCCCAACTAGCATGACACACCTGCTTTCATCAAGCCAAAAAGAAGAAGATATTTTCCACCCCACCACCGCAGTCACCAACCCAACCCCCTACAGTACAGAGAGCAGACCTTCCTACCCACAAGCAACGAGTCATGCACATAATGTAATTCGATACCTGTACCCACTCCCCTTCCCTCACCCCCACCCGACCCCTAAGCATACACACCTACATCCTACGGCTCCCACTATTCCTTTCTATGGTTCTATATTTTGTGTTCTACTATGGTACTATACTATATGTTTTATGTTCCACTTAACCTAAATTAGTCCCATACACACATATTCTGTATTGTTTACTGTTTTTTGTAATTTGCCTCTGTTATTGTAAGCGTTGGGGATCCCGCAATACGTAGTGCATTCTTTGTATGGATCTAAAACATGAAGTAGGGCCTGAAGATGATTCAGTAGAATCGAAACATGTAGCCCTAATATCACATTATATATGTTTAACATTACTACTGTTGTGTTTGACTGACCTTCACCTCCTTTTATTGTACAAACACTTTGGGATGGAACACCTTAAATTCTAACTGAATTTGGTCACTGCCATTACAGAACACTCACTTGTCTCAAAAGACTTCTTGAGTCGGCCCACATCAGAGGCAGACCCAGATACTCGGTAAATTCCAACCTCAGCCATGCCTCGACGCTCAACTTCCCTTACACATGCTGTCACAATAAACGGAATTTCTCTTTTCTGACGCCTGTAATTAATTATCAGATTAAAAAATGCAACACTTCTGTATAATGAGGAAGAATTATTTACAAATAGCAAAGCAGTTACAAGGAGTTATGGGTAGAAGTCATACAGCCATCTTCCTGACTTTACAGATTACAGTCATGGTTTACCGACAACAAGTTGGCCCTAAATCTAGGTACGAAGTACAATAAAATGTATAACAAATAATTTTCCACAATATGCATTAGGAACTAAGTTATAATGAAAAGTATATAGGACAGCCCATAAATACAAAATTCCTGTATGTACAACCTGATAAGTACCTGAATTATAAGAATCATATCACTCAACTGACTCCTACATTACACAGAGCAAGTCACCCATTAAGTCGGTGTTTCACATCAGTAATACCAACAATCTCAAAACAAGGCAATTTGCCTATTTTCAGTCTATAATGAATATGGTATAATTTTGGTAGGTAATTTGTTCAGAAACTACAAACATATTTTACTCTACAAAAGAAAATTGCTACAGTTATGGTTGGTGCAAACTTTGAAGTTCATGAAGAGGTTTGTTTAAGAGATTTGAAATTTTACTATTTCCATGTGAATAAAATTTTCATGAATTTTTATTGCCCTTTGAGACCATATGCTGGTCTCTAAAAGATACTGGCAAATGGCCTAAGACGGCATATGCTGGTCTCTGTATGTTTGCTTGGTAACAATTTAAATGCCCACACTAAGCCAGAAAAACTCAGGCCATCAAGAGATATAACTGCCATTTAAATCCATCTCCTAAACATAAACAAACTTCATTGTAAATAATTCAGAAACACTTCAAGTTCAGCTGTACGCAACATTAATAAAAGGAATATGTACCATCTTCACAGACCAGTTGAAAACCTTTTATGTTTTCATAAAAGGACAGAGTGAGATGGCATCACAACTGTCAACATTGCACCACGTAGACCACAAGTCTTATGAATGAAACAGCTCATTTAAAAGTAGCATCAAGAAGACATTTAACCATACACTCCTGGTACTCCATTCATAAAACTGCGACATTAAAAAATTACTCATAATCTTATTACCTGCTCTATACAAAGGATTTGGTGTAACATTTGAATACTTCAAATTAAATCCTTATACTTTTGTACTACAGTTGTTCTATATATTTTGTGTTCTTCATGAATTATTGCACATTCTATTGCTACTCCAAATTCTGGATACATAAAATGAATGAATGAATGTCTGGATGGTGTGCGTGTGAGTGTATGTGCATTCCGTGTGAGTGTATGTGCATTCACTGTGCACACATGTACCAATTTAGTTGCTGTGCTTTTAATGTGATAATTATGTAATAAGATTACAAGAAAACAACAGAATGCAGTTTAGCTCTAGCATGACATGCTCATGCTCAGATGGCCATATGACAAAATGCTTATGCAGTCCAAATTGATTTAATTTCTTGCACGTAAGAAGTCAGAGGAAGTGAAAGGAGAGGAAGCGGAAAAAGAAGTTGACAACAATGATGATGATAATATTAACAAATAGTGGCAGTGGAGGATATGTGGTTCTTTGGCTGACTTAAAAATTAAAAATTTATCAACAAAAATTCTTTTGCATTTGGATTTTCCCCTCCTTCCCATCCCATATTACGTGGTGAATACGAGTGACACCAACTCTTCAGAATAATGCCTGTATCCTCCTGAAGTCCCCAACACAAGTCGAAAAAAAAAGTATGATGAACTGGAAAGATGATGAGAAAATGTCTTAACCTGTCAGTATAAGGACAACCAACCAACAGAAAATGAAAATACAGATGAATCCCAAAACACTGAGAAAATCAAACACACCTTCAAATCCTAAATATTTATCAGCCAATGTTTAACCTTCTCACTGCCAAGAAACTTCACAAAATCAATCAGGCAAAATATGATACTGTTGTTTACAAAATTTACTTACTTGCAAACTTGCTGGAGCTTGGCCCCAAACAGGCCAGCTGTACGGGCTGTTGGTACACGACGAAGAGTTACTTCACTTGGAACAAACTGCAGTGTAACCAACAGTGAACAGTTGTGCATAGGAAACAACTTATCTACAGCTCTTTCCTCCAGCCATGATCTGCTCAACTGAAACAGCATTAAGAACTACTCACGACAACACACCAAGGAATAAATAGTTGGACAACTTCCAGATTTTTTGACAACAGTTAAGTAAATTTGGAACTCTGAATCAAACTAAAACCTGCAGATATGAAACATACAAGGAGTTCCAAGCACAAATCTTGAAGCCTGTTTTCCTATTACATAATACCCAGTCTGACACATTTATTATTATAAGTATTATTGTTGTTACTATTGTTGTATTTCAAGTTCATGAAAAAGCCCATTACACTTGTTGGATATAAGTTAGAAGAATTTTATATTTGAGTTTCTGTGCATCACAAGTCTACAACGTATAATAAACCAACAAGATGCAACTCTGGCAGTATTGTGTTTATTAACAACTACAAGTATGCTCTACATGTTTCGGACGCCCTTTGCGTCCATCT
>Ga0209629_10003770_pt1 | contig 11008 bp, 4 predicted proteins | sample TergutCu122P5_FD_187286 | JGI IMG/M metagenome (GOLD analysis project Ga0209629, IMG submission 187286) | Cubitermes ugandensis P5 segment gut microbial communities from Kakamega Forest, Kenya - Cu122 P5 (SPAdes) (version 2) | ecosystem: Host-associated > Arthropoda: Insects > Digestive system >... | reverse complement strand
AGCGGGAAGTTGTACGTGATGTGAAGGAGAAGCTGTGTTATGTAGCTCTTGACTTTAAGCAGGAGATGGAAACTGCAGCTTCATCCAGCTCATTGGAAAAGTCTTATGAACTGCCTGATGGTGACGTCATAACCATTGGTAACGAGAGGTTCCGTTGTCCAGAGGCACTCTTCCATCCTTCCTACTTGGGAAAGGAAGCGGGTGGTATTCATTTTGCCACTTATAACTCCATCATAAAGTGTGACACGTACATGCATAAAGAATTGTATGCCAACATAATACTGTCTGGTGGTAACACCATGTTCCCTGGCTTTGCTGACAGGTTTAAGAAGGAGATCACTGACCTTGCACCGTCCAAAATGAATGTAAATGTTGTTGATCGTCCAGAAAGGAAATACTGTGTGTGGATTGGAGGATCTATACTGGCTTCCCTTACAACCTTCCAGCAGATGTGGATTTCCAAGAAGGAATACTGCGAATATGGACCTTCCATCGTCCACAGGAAATGCTCGAACAACTACAAAGTTTTCAATCAAAAATAACTGTCCTTTTAGAATCTTGTCCTTCAAAAACACGCTGTTGAAACAGCAAATGAATTCCACTGAAATTCTCTGTTCTTCGTCTATTTTTATCTTCCAGAATTAAATAACATACTAAGTTCTTATAATTATAGTGTGTTTCATTATGTAATAAAATTGTTCATTGTATTTTCACGTAAAAGATTCTTTCAGTGTGTCCATTAAATATATTATTATTTTTACGCAATCAAGTGTCAGTTCTCTACGAAGTAAAATAGCAGACCGTGTGTGGAGACCACGTCCTCCCATCCCTTCTTCTGTTTGTGACCTAGTTTCAACGACTAAATCTTTTGTTGGGTTTTCACAACATTTGGTGTAATGTTTCTTTAAAAATATTATGGTACTCGCTTGAGTTTTGTGAAAATTAACTAGTGCAGTAATACTTTATTTGTGAGTGTAAGTGATTTTCAGCCCCTAGTTTACACATTTCTTGACCGACTTTTGTGATATTCCATATAGAATATCTTCACGTAATGGTCTTTGAGTAATACGTGTGTCGTGAAACTGGGTACTGGGGAAAATATACTTTTAAAAGAGAATTAATGAAATATTGCTCCAGTTTTCTATATTTTTTGCCGATTTCGATAAATTCATCTGCTTGGATATGCTACTCAGTCTGCTCCTTAACCTATAGAGATATGGGTTTTGCAGTAAATATCTGCTTAGAACTTGTTTATCAACATTTGTGGCTCTCGTTTGAATATTTTAACAATTTATATAGCTTCTTTTCGCTCATACAGTTAGTGTCGTAATAAACAATCACTTTTCTCTAAATTTCTCTAGTTCTACATCCTTCGGCCACAATAACCAGCTCACAGATCTGTAACACAGTCAGCAGCCTGGTTAGATATGTCACAACTTTCTCATAATGCAAAAGACAATGAGAAGAAAATCAGTAAAAGTGAAGGAAGTTTCATTTTGTACCTCCCCATTCAAAAGTATGTACACACTTTTAATGTAACAGATTACATATTAACGACAGTTTATTTCATGTGACTGTCACTATTAATCTTCATGCAGCTCTTGTTCACGCTCACAAACACAAATCATATGTATCTGTTTGTTTTTTCCCACTGTCTGTCGGCGACCTTCTGATGTGATCTATAATGACCATAAAGACTTTGATTAGAAGTGGAAGCGTATTTTTAAATTTACCCATTTAATAAACATTATTCAAGTATATTGTACATTCTGGCAACATACGATGCTACTATCCCAAGTAAAGCCATTAAAAGGTTATTACTTTTCTCTCTCTGTGATGAGCGCATTCTTCTGGCGCTGTTCTTACAAATAGCAGGCGCAGTTTCGGCATTTCCAAAGTTGTTATTCGCTACACAGCAAATAACAATTGGATGATAAGCATTGTCAGTAACTATTTTGATCTACATGCATACGAATCCACTACAAAAAGAAAACACAAGACTAGTTTAGCAGAATGTGGACGCAGAAAAAATTGAAACATGTGTTTTACTTCTATTACAAATTTTGCACAAGTCTTGCGGTTTTGGAAATAGCTAAATGCAAGGGATCAAACACCTGATGAATGCTATGTTCTTCTGAATACATATGGCGGTTATCTAAATGTCTTACCGTGGACATCTAATAAAGCTTATTCCTACCTGAAACTTTAGGTCGACACGGATAAATATGTGCTTAAAATGTAATTGATCATGTTACCAAAACCACTAATTTATTAATGACTTTCATATTTATTTTATGTAGTTTATCTTCTTCATATGGGACCTGGGGTGGCGTAATGGTTAAGGCGCTGCGCTACTAGTCGGACCGTCCCGGGATCGATTCCCGGTGGTGTCAATGGATTTGTCAGTGACATATTCCTTCCGACCGCACCATGGTCCTGGGGTCGACTCAGCCCCTAGTGAAAATAAGTACCAGTAACATTACCTGGGGTAAAGGTGGCCAGTGCGTGAAGCTAACAACCTCACCACCTTCACTTGCCGAACGTCATGAAAATCTAGGAACCTAAATCTCCTGGAACCCTCTGGGCCACGCCGGGTGTGTTACGGGACTCCTTTCCCTTTAAATTTATCTTCTTTATATCTTGAGACGTATTCATATGTTGCCAAGGGTATTCTCAGTGTTTCTCAGTCCACCACATTTATTTCTGGCAACAAGCTGCAAACATACATCCATTAACTTCACCATGTCTGTATGCAGTCGATTATTACCCAGCTGCTTTCCTTGAACTTTGATATTGGTAAGTTGTACTAAAATGTTCTGACAAGTACAATTAAAATCAGAAAATTGCATGCACTTCTTTGCAGCATAACTGACTAAGTGTTTATGAAGAGTGGACAGTGTTTCTAATAATATTTGTGAGGGATAAAGTAAATAAACGTTTCACGTCCAAGACATTTTATCCATGATTCTTACAGTTTTGATGTAATTACACAGAGGATATTTTAAAAGCTTGAGAAGCCATAGTAAGTGTGAATGTGCAAGAATTGTTACACTGTGTATACATTTCCTGAATTGTGTATATTGCATCATGTAATCTGAATATATTTGTGCTGCGTAACTTTGCAAGTTTCAACACATTACCAAACCCTAAATAGTTCTATGATAATAAAAAATGGAAAACTGTGTGGTGACGCATTCTCTAACAGTTTTGGATGGCCTGTTCAGCAAACAAGAAGAAACATTCACATTGTTATAAATAAGCATGCAGTATCTTTATTGTAGGACTGTTTATTTGAAGAAATGCGTAACGTATGCATGAGTTACAAATTTTATTTGAATAAAAAAAATATTTATAAACGTGAAATAATACTTATAGGACAAGAAGTGCTCAGTCAGCAGAGTGACCAGGTTACTGGCTGGACAACCCAGGTGTCGTGGTGCAAAGCTCGAATAAATGGAACAGAAATTTTTGTCATTTGCAAAGTGTCCAAACAGGCTCTCAAGCACATCATGCTACCTATCTAGGGGGTTACCAGGAGCTTTTTACGTGAGAGCAAATGAATCAGAGCTTGAAGCCAACTCCATGTCTTGTGTAAGGAGAGGTTAAGAATGCATGAATCTGCACATCTGCTGTCATTTTTCTTCATGGAATTGTGCGTAGTGCAGAACATGCTTAATTTTATCTTTACGCTCCTAATAATATAAGATTCGTATTGATTTACGTAGGTAAACAAGAGAGTGGTATACGGAATGATATCTTCGCAAGTAGGATTGATTGTATAAGTGAGTGACGACTGACTGATTCATTGATTGTTTGATTCATTCATTCATAGATGTATTGATAATTTAATATCTGTTCTGCAAGTAGCATCAGCATAGAGGTTTTGAAAAATGTTTTCAGTTAGCACAATCAAAAAATAGCTAGTTGTTACATCTGTTACAAAGACCCTGTGGGAATACTCCACATATCCAGTAGCCGCTTGTCCTCACAAAAACTCTCTCTCACTCTCTCTCCCTCTCTCTCACTCCTTCTGTCCAGTATCTGCTTAGGCGGCAGCAGTCTCTTACACGGCTCTAGAAAAACGCCCCTTTACAGGGCCCTAAGCCATGAAAGCCAAGCCAAGCCAAATTTCTAACTGGGGGTAGAGACTTGCGCGAAGCGCAAGTCGACGTCCCCCTGTCTGTTAGCCATATCTGCTTTTGAACGCGTTGCTGGGCTCTGTAACAGACACCTTAACTCTAACAGGGGAATATGCTTACGCTAACGATTTTGAAGTCAAGCTGAGGGCCTTGACCGATCTAGCCAAAGACTAGCGCCTAGGTGGCACTGGACTAATTATGGGAGGGATAAAATTTCCTTTGTTGGCTGTCTGGGTTCTGAGCTCAGACTGGCCCAGTAGCAAACTGCAGGTTTGCGACTTTTTTTCGGGCGCTTATGTGAAGCCGCCGCGCCTTGGGGAGGAGTGTGCCGTGCCCCGACTTTGCATCGTATACCCTGGCATTTGCCTTACAACTGGGGAAAATCACGGAAAACCTCAGTCAGGGTAACCGAAAGGCGCTCGGCTGATCAGCGCCGAAAGCGGTTCGTTTAGTCGACTTGGCGATCGTGGGCGATGGCCTCGACTGTCTTGCTGGCCCCTGCCGCCCTTGGCTTTCGCGTCAGGCGACGGGATCAACCCTCGGTCAGTGTAAGTATCTGCCGACTTGCCGTAATAGGGGTTCTCCACGCCGGCTAATTTTGAGTTAAAGCCGCGGTCGGGGCTTTGATGTGGTCGTCAAAGAGTGGAACACCCAGATCCTCGTGTATCTGCCTGTTACTTACGTACCAGGGGACATCAGTAGCAAGGCGAAGACACTTGAATTGTAACACCCGTAGCCTCCGGACATGGATGCGGGCAGCGGACCTCCACACGGGACACGCGTAATCCATCATGGGGCGGATGAGCTGCTTATATAGCAGGACTCCGTTCCTGACGGAGAGATCACTCTTCCTATTTAGAAGGGGACCCAGCATGCCCATCCTTTGAACAGTCTTCCTTCTAACCTGATCGATGTGAGGCGACCAAGTGAGTCGTGTATCTAGGGTCACCCCAGATAACGAGTAGTGTCGACCCATTGGATTGGTTCCCCGAAGAGTGTTACTGGTCGGGGCTGGATGAAGCGCCGTCCGGCACGCGCGAAAATTATCGCGGTGCTCTTAGAGATATTAATGGCGATTCTCCATTCACCCAACCACCGCCGAAGGTCGAGGTATGACTCCAGGTACCTGACGAGCAGCGTCGGCTTGCGGGACGTGGCTGTGATGGCCGTGTAGTCCTTGTAGAGGGGTAACTCGACGTGGTGCGAGGGTGAGGGCATGTCGTTGGCATACAGACTGAAGAGGACAGGGGAGATCAATTCACCCTGAACCACCCCAGCCCACATGCCTCGATGAGACGACGTGGCCGTCTGGAAGGACGCTTCGAACGTTTGACCCTGGAGGTATGATGGGATTTTAATGAACAAGTAGGACGGGAAGTTTAGGAGCGTTAGTTTGTAGAGGAGGCTATCGATCCAGACGACAGCCATGGGTTCAGACCTGTCTGAACCCGTTGTCTCATCCGAGACAGCCAATAGGCGCATGTCTACCGACATGTCCGGGCCTCTGAGCGACAAGCCGGATGGCACAATACCAAACGCCCAGGTGACCAACACCTGCATACCAACTGAAGAGCGCCCAAATAAGACGCCCATATTCATTTCAGGAGTCCGTGACGCCCGTACCTTTCCGGCCTGGTTGCGGGCGTCTTGCCCTGGCGGTCTGACGGCCCAACTAAAGGACGAGAAGCTGATGGTTGTCCCATCAACCGCCAACGGTTTCAGAGCCGCAGCCAGCGCACTGCGGTCTCTCGATGGGGTGAGGTTCTGAGTTTCCACACCTTCACGCTCCCGCAGGACCGCTGTGTGCGGCTTCTGGTGAAGAACCTGGGCAGGGGTATGCCTGAGAGCGTCGTCCGGGAGAAGCTCGAGTCCCTGGGCATTCATGTCCAGGGAGTCACGCAGCTGCGTTCCGGCCGTCGCGACCAGGACCCCGCCAAGGACCTCCCACCCACCCCTCACTTCATCGTATCGGTGGCGCGAGGGCCTGAGGTGTCGAAAGTGCGATCGATCACCGAACTCTGCGGCCTACGAATGTCGGTGGAGTCGTACGTGGCTCCGGAAGGCCCTCTGCAATTCAAGCGCTGCCAGCGCTTCGGACACACGCAGCGTAACTGCGGATACGCGCCCCGGTGCGTCGCGTGCGGGGGGCTCCCACCTCTCCGGTTTGTGCTCTATCCCGCGGGAGCAGCCTCAGTGCTGCGGCTGCGGGGGCAACCACACGGCGAGAACTCTGTGTTGGTTCTCGTCACGAGTCACAGAAAAGGGTCGTCCTGGTCTGTGCTCATCCAAGACACTCATCTCACCTGCACAACAGCTTTTGGCACTCCTGACCCACTTGCGGACATTTTTCACGTCTATACAACCATCGCCATAAAATTCTTACATACGCCTATGAATTTCGATTGGTGCGCAACCTTCTAGTGTCAAAAACTCTATCACCAATCGGTGCTTTATACGAAAAGCGTTTGAGGCACTCATTACTAACAAACACTACTCCTTACGGGCTTCGAACACTGAACTGAAACTAAGCACGTACATACTACACTGTATCGACTACCGAACGCATGTGAAAACGTTTCTTTCCTCCCACTACTAGCGACAACACTCGGTACGAGACCTTACTTATCAATCAACCTTTGTAGTTGTAGATTCCCCAGGTTTGGCATCCGTAATTTCATGTCAGAATGAAAATGTAATGTTTGAGTTTGAATCAGCATTTATTAATAAAATAATAAGCATGATAACATCAGGCAATTTTTCGAAGAATTTCAAACTCGTGTCAGTTGGTCCCTCTTGTAATTGGATTTAATATTTTGGTGTCTCTCTTTTAGTATACTCCTTAACCTTCAGCATATGTGCCGGATCTTCAATGTGTGGAAAAGGCGAGTACATCTTCTACACAGTAATATGTAATGGATATAACAAACCTAAGGCAATAGAATTTGATGGCGGAAAATCTGAGATGTCGAAAAAAATATAATTTCAAATATTGGAGCAACAAGAATTTGAGATGAGGTAGTATATGCAGTCAGAGAGAGATGTGACGAAAACACTGTCCAGATCCCAACTCCAAGTCACTTTTCAGAGAATACACTCTAAGAATTATTGCCCACCTTTTTTAAACTTCCCTTTGTGGCTTGGTGCCAACCCCAGGGTACAACGTCCAATACTCCCTAGGGAACTCCTCATCTTTTTCCCTAGGGAACTCCTCATCTTTTTCTTCCGACGTTTCGACCACCTTTCCTGATTCCTTCTTCAGGGTAATCTACTCGTTCTTTAACCTCAGTCCAAAGTCCATGTCCACCCGAACCCCACCGCATACAAATTTTTCAAAATTTGTTTGGGCCCTTTTTCGGGGCCCCAGGGGCTCAAGCCCCCTATTTTCGAATCCCCCTTCTCCCGCTACGTATCCTCAAATTTTTTCCGACGTTTCGACCTTTTTTCTCACTTCCTTCTTCAAGGTTCCCTAGTCCATCACTAAGTCCAAACAGGGGTGACCAACCTATGGCCCGTCGCCCAAACATGGCCCTATTCTTTACTCCACCCTCAACCTTGCCTACGTCACCTCCATCGTCTCCCCTTCACACATACCTCCAACGTCACCCCTCCTCCTGATGATTATTGAACCTCCTGATGATAGGGGGTCAAAGTCCAGGTTGGACCGAACCCCACCACATACTACTTCATATAACTTGTACACTAAACTTTTTGTTCTGCTAAATGATGGAAACCTGCATTAGCTTTGTGAGTGCTGTAATGTTTTGTGTATTCTACAATTTAGCTACATTCACTTTTAGTGCAAAAGAGAAAAGCCAGACCACATTAGAATTGTTGTGATATAATAGCTGTTGGAAAGGGAAGGAGCTGCATTAGTGTAAGTGTTAAAAGATTCACTACCATGTTGGGAACGGGTCAGAACTATGACCAAATAAGGTCATGTTTTGTGGGTTGAAAATGACGGCATTAAGGTCCAATCAGGGGTTGTTTTGAGACATTACTCACTGATGCTCCTACCCGAAACAATGCCCAAGTGATCCCATATAAAAATGGAATTAACAGAATTCTGGGGCGAGATTGAAGTGTCAGTCACTCCGTAAAGTACAACTGTACTTGGTCTCCGACTCTGTCAACTATCAACGGCTTACCTGGACTGTCTTAATTTATACTTCAGCTTGTACTCAAATCTACTATATTTGTTCCACTCAGCACTGCTGTAATAAATAGTTTTGTGTAATCAATTTCAACAAATGGCCTACGCCAAGACCAGCCTACAACCTCTCATCAAGCTACGCTGCTTTCTACACTACAAATTGAGGAATTCTCTAATGCTTTTGGATTAAAAAGCCACATTTTCCATCCAGTGTGTTAGCGTAAATGCAGGTGTTAGTAACTGGGAATCTCCTTGTATTGAAACATATCACTTCTGTTGGTTTGGGGAAAAAATACTGTACTTTCTGGAAAACTAGCTGGTAGTCTTGGAGACTTTTTTTTTATTTAAAGATAGTGTACATGAATACACACACACACACACACACACACACACCATTTCATTGATCTAATATTTGTCTACGGATGGGTGAATATGAAACATGTCAGGAAATATAGACTGGTGAAAGCACTTACTCTAAAAACGTATTAAATAAGTGTATATACTCAACAGATGTTGGACAGACAATATAATAAATACAGGGTCTAACATTATCACAATATAAGTTTGAGTGACAATAAAGTAATTACAGGGTCTATCATTACAGATAGAAGATACGAATTTAGGAGTTTAAAAATATTCCATATAAAAGAACTACAGAGCCTTAATCAGAAGATATTGGTAAAGGTACCAAAAAATTTCAGTTTCTTAGATGTCTGTTTCAGAGAAAGTGAAATTATACCACGGTTATGAATTTTGAGGCAACATATGCCTCTAAAGTGTCAGAAACTACATACCAGTCGATATGGTGGAACATTCCACGACACTTGAATCTTATCATCTCCACCATCAGAATCTCAAATCTTGCCTTGCACATGGTAACTCAGCCATTCTGTTAATTTCCACTGAATCAAAGATGAGCATTTGGATCTGACTGCATCACATAATGCTAAACTTCATCACATGCCCTATTTGCCTTGAGTTTTGTTGGTTGTTTGAAATATCAGTTGTATTTGTTGGAACATTATGACATTATAAGGAAAACTGCCTTTTGATTGTAGCAAATATAGTATATACGAGAGTTTGTATGGAGGGTGAAATGAAAACAGATACAGATTTTAATATGTGTACATATTTAAATATTTGTCATTACAAGGTTTTGTAATATGTAGAAGAAGAAAATGCATAGTTTCATGAATAATATTCATGGTAGGTATACAACCAGAAGTTACCAAACAGATTCCAAGTCCCACACTGTACACTGTTAAGAGCTTCACAGAATGTGGCTGAAATCAACTTCACCTTTTTGTTTAAGTGGATGACATGGCCACTAGAGGCCACCTGCAAATGGGACAGACATTGCCACTTGTTGTGAAAGATTTCTTGAGGCATTTCCCATGAAAGATATGTCCACAATTGGTAGCAGTGGCAGTGCAAGGTTTAATGTGTTCTAGGCAGATTGAACAAGGACCCGACCAGTCACGTCCTTGGCGATCTACAGTTGGATACTGGCGACGATGATCCATCTGATTTCCCATTGGGGGCCAGTACCACTCCACTGTATGCAGCAGATACACATACACATTGGAGTACCTGTACAAGCAAGATGGGTTTTAAAATTATGAAAGACCATGCAGAGGTTCAAATTCATAAATAAGCAGTACCTGTGCAGTAAACAACTGACGCAAAAGTTTATAGTGTAGTAAAATTTGAACTATTTCTAGTCTGATTTTTTAGTATAATTTTCCACTTTTGGAAGAACCTGGTTGCAATTGAAATTTAAATCTATTGTACATTAAATATGGGCATCCACTAGAAAGATGTCATTAAGTGTACATGAATTATAATAACAGTATTATATTTTATTGTAATAACTACAGTTAATCAGTGATTCCAAATTGTAATGAAGACCTGGTACTCCTTACCTTTCAAGTTTTAATTTTGTCACAAGTGAGAGCCAAAATTAACATATGTAAACACTTCATTGAATGTTCTATGTTCCTAAACCAAGACATGACACATTCCAACTTACAGATGACAAGGTAATTCTGAAAGATAGTTTTCATTCGTCAGATTTCCAAAGTTATTCACATCTGTAATATGGACTGCACTTTATACACACCAGACCCACATGCACAGTTCCCATGCAGCACGACTGGGAAGAGCAGCAACAGTGAGAATGGTGGCAGGACGTGCTGAGAGGACACAAATCAGAATGGGAACCCAGAAATCCCCCACTCCTTCCAGAACTGAGAGTTTTCAGCTGTGTACAGTGGACACAGGCCATGAGTACACCCCTGGTATTCCTGAAATGTACAGACAGCAGCTGTCAACCATACATTTGACTCTGGGGCCTCTCAGACATACATTAACACATGCCAATTTCAGGTACATATAGTATGACAGAAATTAATGCATATTTTAAAGATTATATGTACTTGTACTTATGGTGTTTGTATAAAGATCCTTATTGCCTACTGGGGGTTGACTTTAAAACTGTGGGACCTCTTTTCTTAACTCAATATACCTTATTGCATCTAGGCAGCTTTTTACCAAAAAATTGAATTCGAGGTTTCTATTCTTAAGACATGTTTCAATGCATAGCTGGTAACTTTTCCTGAAATTGACAGGAGTGTATCGCCATCAGGTTCAAAGGGTGGTAGGTGCTCTATGTTTAACAGACAAGAAGGTGAAAGGCTAAATGAAGTAAGCCTGGGGAATA
>Ga0209629_10003769_pt1 | contig 11008 bp, 14 predicted proteins | sample TergutCu122P5_FD_187286 | JGI IMG/M metagenome (GOLD analysis project Ga0209629, IMG submission 187286) | Cubitermes ugandensis P5 segment gut microbial communities from Kakamega Forest, Kenya - Cu122 P5 (SPAdes) (version 2) | ecosystem: Host-associated > Arthropoda: Insects > Digestive system... | reverse complement strand
AATGGGTCAAATGGGAGAAGGATTTTGGTAAGAAGCGTGCATTATGCTATCTTCGCTCCAGATACAAGGAAAATCCGACTCTGTTTGAACATTGGCGATTGGTGCATCCGTGAGAAATTAATCAGGTATGCAAAATTAATGATTAATTTTACGTGATTTTTTCTAACATGAAGAGCCGTATGAAGGGAGACTTTCACGTACGGTTCCGTGAGAACGTAAAGGTGAAATTCCTTTGCGTGACTCGATTGGCTGCAATGCGCTCGCTGCACATCGGACTTTGACTTTGCTCAACTTGACAGCGCAGCAAAAAATGCAACTTGGAAATTTGGTAAAAAACAAATAATCTTGTAACTTTGCAGTTGTAAATAAAAAGAAAGAGTAAAAATATTGTAAAATAAATGATTATGGCAACTCCAATTAAACCTACGCCGATTCTTACAGGTGCTGATTCGCGCCGATTTGCAAAGGCAATGGAAAATGTACAGAAAATTTCTCCCGAAAAAAGGGAAGAAATGTTTAAGTCATACGAATGGTTCAAACGAGCAGCAAAATTTCCTTTATGAGTTCTATTTTGGATAAGATTGAAATTGTTCGTTTGGAAGAAGGTACACAAATATCTTCATTCGATTGTGGCGACATTGATTTGAATGATTTTTTGCACAACGATTCTAAAAACTATTTGAAATCAATGCTTGCCGTTACGTATTTGGTAAAAATAGAAGAAGAAATTGCAGCCTATTTCTGTTTGTCTTATGATGGTTTGACACGCACCACTATTTTAACCGAAGAAGAAAAAGCGCTTTGGAATAAAGTCGGACGAAAGATTCCAAACAGTAAAAGGCGTAAAACTTATCCTGCTGTAAAGATTGGACGTTTAGCGGTATCACAACAATATGCAGGTTTTGGCATTGGACGACACATAATAAATGCAGTTAGAATAATGTATATGTATGAGCCACATCACGCAGGTTGCCGTTTTGTAACCGTCGATGCTTATCATTCAGCTTTGCAGTTTTATGAAAGGAACGATTTCAGATACCTTACAACCAAAGATAAAGACGAAGATACTCGCGCTATGTACTTTGATTTGAAAGCAGTTTAATGAAATTATGACGACAGCTACAAAAATCAAAAATGCACTGCAGCCAACAGGCGGCTTGGCGCAAGCGGGGGTGCAGATTCATCTGACACAGAGCAGGTAACATCATTTTTTGCTCTCGTCCGAGCTTTACCGATACCCCCGCCTGCGTGAAGCCGCCACCACGTTGTGTGCAAGCAGACAGCAAAATTTTCGGGCGACTTAGCTACGTTTGACAACTTTGCTCTTTGATTGATTTTTCCAACGGTAGACAGCGTGGTGCAAACCGACAATAAAAGTGAAATAATATGGACAAGAAAGCATTAAAAAAAGAGTACAAAGAAAGAGAATTGAAAGTGTTTAGAGAAAATTTACCGATGATAGAAGTTGATTTTCTTCCGCTATTTGATTTTCTCGACAGTGAATTATCAGAAAACGACTGTCAGCACGATTTTTCGTTACTTGAAAGTTACTGCAAACAGAAAGGACTTAATTTTTCTGTACTTGTGGAGTGGTTTAAAGAACAAGGCGGATTTTGCGACTGTGAAATTATTGCAAATGTTGAAGAACAATTTGAGTATCTCACAAAGCCGACACCAAAAATTCAGTCCAAGCCAACACAAACAGTACAACGACAGAAACTTGACACTTTGACAACTGACTTCGGTTTTTCAATTAAGAAAGTCCCTGCACCGTGGATATTGATTGCGACTTCACAGGGGAATAGTACAACTTATCAGTTTCAAATTGGTACGAAATCTGACTTTCCCGTTATGTTAGAGAGTGATTTTCTTATTGACAAGTTATCAGACGACATTTTTTTGTATAACTATTGGATTGCAAAAACAGAATTAGACAGCGAATTGGAATTTACAATAGACCGACAAAATATTCAGGACTTTGAAATTGTGCAAGTTCGGACAAAAAGGTGGTCGCCGATTTTTGTATTCGCATACAGACAAGGAATGAAATGGTGTTTAGTGTTGCGGACAGAGACAGCACGAGTACGAAATGATATGAGAGAAATGGAAAAACTTTTAAAAGAAATATAAATGCCTGCACACAACGAGCGGTTTCACGCAAGCGGGGGCGCAACTCGTCTGACACTTTGTGTCGAACAATTGCTTGCGGCTCTCGTCCGAGCCGTTGCAATACCCCCGCCTGCGTGAAGCCGCCACCACGTTATCGGCAATGCGGGGACAGCGCAGTGCGATTGGGAAGCGAAAAAATAAGGTTAAATAAGGTTGAAAGTTCTGTGTAATTTGACAAATTAGAGAAAAATGAAGAGTTTCAAAAAAGAGGTTAGAATGGGACAAAAATACTTTATAAACAGTTGGCTTTTGCCGTGTTCGCTACGCTCACACCGCACCGCCAACCCCACGCCCAAAAATAGGCTTCGCCATTTTTCGGCTTTGCCCGCCCACCACCCTTCGGGTGGCGAACAACAAAAAACAATTTTTAGTACCTTTGCACGTTGATAGCATGTAATTTGAAAGAAATATGATAAGAACAGAAGAATATTACAAAACAAACAAGCCAACAATCGCAAACTCGAAAGAATTTGATTTGACGCTTGACAAAAAATCAATTTTTCCGAGCGAGGGAATTTATATTGGCGAGTTTGAAAGCGTTACAGGACACAAAGCCCCTGCTTTAATCCCATTGGAACAAACAAATGGACTGTGTTTTCTTACCCATTCCGAAAATAAAGAATTGATTCATAAAACAATGCAGTCAATCGCTTTGCGATTGATATTATCATTGCCATTTGAATTATGCAAATTCACGTTGTACGATGGAACAAGTTCGGGAGCAAATTTGATTGCGTTAGCAAACATAAGTTCCAAAATAATAGGCGAAAATATTCTGACCGACCCTGACGAATTAAAACTCGCTTTGAACGCAACACAAACAAATATCCCAAATGTTATTCAAAAAGTATTAGGACACAAACACTTGGGGAAAACTCTAATTGATTACAACAAGGATGCGGGAGAACTCGCAAAGCCTTATCATTTTCTTTTCATTACTGACTTTCCGAAATCTTTAACCAAAGAATACGGCGAAAGTATTGAAAAAATTATCAAAAGCGGAAAGCAGGCAGGAGTTTTTGTAATAATGAGTTTAGATACTTCGTATCAAGTCAAAAACAATTATGATTACAATCCGATGTCTATTTTAGACAGCATAACCACAATCTATGAAGCAGGCGACAGATATTACATAAAAAATTTGCCAAACGAGAAATTTTACAATACTTTCCGCTTATCTCTTGACAATACTTTCCTCGACCACAAAACATTAGATAAAGTTTTGGAATTTATAAAGAACAAGGAATTTGAAAAACAAGTACCCAAAGCCATTTCTTTGGTTGATTATTTACCAGCACCACAGGAGTGGTGGAATAAATCAAGCATTGATTCTTTGGAAATACCGTTTGGCTTGACACCTGAATCAGATTTGGTAAGTCTTTCGATTACACAAACAAGCGGACAAAATGTTGCCGTTGTTGTAGGGATACCGGGTTCGGGGAAAAGCGTGTTTTTGAACTCAATTATAACAAGTACCGCCATATATTATTCGCCCGATGAAGTAGAACTTTATTTGATTGACTTTTCGGGAGTTGAATTTAGCACTTATGGCGATTATGCTTTACCTCATGCCAAAGTAATAGCACCTGAAAGCGAAAGAGAATTTGGCATTAGTGTATTGAGAAGATTAAAAGAAGAAGGTAATCGCAGAATGGGTTTATTTCGGAAAGCAGGAGTAAACAATATAGTTGATTATCGGAAGAAAAATCCAAATGCAAAAATGCCCCGAATACTGATAATTGTAGATGAATTTCAGAAATTTTTTGAAAATGAAATGGACAAAATTTCGGAGGAAGCAGAATCTATTATTCAAATTATCGTGCAAGAATATCGCAAATTCGGAATAAATCTAATTTTAGCAACACAAAGCATTCATAAGTATATCAATAAAATTGAAATGGGAATGATAGCCAATCGAGTTGCTTTTGAATGGAAACCCGATGACGCACATTATTTGTTTGTGGGAAGCGACCCAAGTTATTTAATTTCTGACCCCGGCGACTGCGTTTATAACAAAAAATCGGGGAAACCAACAAGTAATATTCAAACAAAAGCCTTTAATGTTTCTCAAAGCGAACTCAAACCAATGCTTGAAAACTTGCAAAGACTATCAAAAGAACAAAATAAACAGGCAGAGCAGCAAATCATATTTCGTAGTGAGGCTCTTGCTTTAATTGACACAAACGAAGAACTGAAAAAGATTGAGAAAAAAGAAATCCCTAATGTTGTTCGCGTGTTTTTGGGAGAACCGATAGAAATTTCAGACATTCATGTAAATTTGGAATTAGAGAAAATTTCAAATTCTAACATTCTGATTATTGGCGGAAAACAAGAGGTAGCACAACGCATTGCGATAAATTGCGCCAAAAGTTTGCTCGTTGCTCACGAGGACAGAAAAGCACATTTTGTTTTCTTTAATTTCATGCAACCCGAAAACCAATTTTACACTAAACCACAAGAATTATGTGATAATATTCCTTTTGACTATAATTTTGTTGAAAAAGACAAGCAATTGGAGTATCTTAAAAACATAAAAAGAGAAATTGAAAAACGACAAGAGGATAATCTTGTAAAAAAACGGCATATCTATTTATCCTTTTATGCTTTTCAATTCGCTCACGCTTTCAAAAAACAAGGCGAATGGGGCGAAATGTCTGATTTGGGGAAATTGTTAGATTTTATTCTTGAACAAGGCTCGTTAGTTGGTGTTTTTTGCATTTTACAAGTTGATGAACTTGGCAGTTTATCGAAATTGTTGGATAAACCATTAGACAAATTCAACCACCGTACTGTTTTGCAAATGAGCGAAGACGATTCAAGAACGATAACAGACACAGCCATAGCAAGTAAAATTTTTGTTGAAAATAAAGAAAGTTCTATTAATCGGGCTTACTATTACAACAAAAATAAGAATACTTATACAAAATTTAAACCATACGAAATTTAGCAAAAACAAATAAAATCAATAATATGAGCAATATCGGAATAGAACTTGATGTGCCTACCATACAAAAAATGAGAAGTCATTTACGAGAGTTGGCAGACAATTTAGAAAAACGGTTGCGAGAAACCGAAAACACGATTGACGAGGTTTCTAAAACTTGGCAAGATGAAAATTTTAAAGATTTCAAAAACAAGTTTGAAGAAGACAAACAAAAACTAAATCCTTTGAGCAAAAAGGTAAGTACCTTTGAAAGTCAATTTTTGAGTGAGATAGAGCGAAAATTAAGAAAATATTTAGAAAGGAGATAATATCATGGCAGATTACGGAAAAGTTAATTTGCAGGAATTGGAAAATTTCCAAACTAAACTGCAACAGTTGGCAAAAACATTAGACGAATATTATAATGTTTTAAGTCGGGTATTACAAGCCACAGGACAAAAGTGGCGCGACCAGAAATTTGATGAATTTGACAAAGATTTTCGTCGCTACAAAGAAGAAATCAAAAAAATAAGTGATGAATATAGAACGTGGGCAACGAGATATTTACAACAGGAAATAGACAACGTAAAAGATTTTAAAAATATATCAAGAGTACAATGAGTGAAGGCGCAAATGTAAGGAAGTTTGCATTGCTTGAATTAAAGCAAGGTATTATAGCGTTTCGTGGTAGAATGCACGACTTGTTGGGAAATGTAGAAACTTTTGTTAATCACGAATTTTCAGCATTTGAGCAACAAAAGGAAAAACTGCGAAAACGACTTTGGGATGCCGAAAACAGCCTTGTAAGTGCCGAAAATGAATTGCGAGAAAAAAGAAAACGTCGTGTTCCTGTTAGATATGGTCCCGAACCATATATGGTTCGTTGGGTTCCTGCCGATTGTAGCGCAGAAGAACGTAAAGTACAAGCGTGTATAAGGTGGCGAGATGTATGCAAATCAAAATACGAACGATGCGAGAGAATAATAAATAATTGTAGAAGTGCATATACAAGGGACACGCAAATGCGAAATCTTATTGAAAATCATGCACATAAAACACTTCAACGTTTGGACGAACACATTAACGATATAAATGATTATCATGGTTTATCCGCCAACGAATCAACAAATTTGAATACGTTAGAGAAAAACGACACCAATGTTGAAATACCGATAAGCAATGAAAAATGTTTAAAACAAGGTTTTTTCGACAATGATGGAAACCCAATGGCTAATAAAAAAGTGGTTATCTACGATAACCGAGTATTTGGATTTGGACGTATTGAGGCAGAAACAGACGAATTCGGACAAGTAAAATTACCATTTGCAGAAACAAACGACTGCACTATTTACATAGATGGGAAGGAAGTCTATAATGGGAATTTGTTTGAAAATATGGAATATAATAAATATGGCGATGGTAAATTCGTTCATAATTTAGAATCAAATCACACGTCAGAAACAGAGAGGGTTGCATTTGAAGCACTTGACAATAGAAGTATTGATGTAACACATTCCTTGAATATTGACGAGAACGCTTCGGGCGATGTGAGGAGAGAAGAAACATTCGGGCGAGATTCGGCAGGCGACCTTTCTTCTCTGAAAATAGAGGCAGTAAAAGATGATAACAAAGCAAAAAGTAAAGACGGTTGGGTAAAAATCAAAAAAGAAGAAAACGAATAAATATATGAGTAAATTTTATACAGGCGAAATGCGTGTCTTGTTGAAAATTCTAAAACAACAAGAAGAACAAACCAAAAAGAATTGGAATGACGATGTTCAAAAACGGTTTTATAGTCAATATTTAGACAAATATGAAACTGATACATTGCAGTATGCCAGCAGATTAGATGATTTTTTTGATTTACTCGAAAGAAGTCGTAGAGAAATAGCCGATTTAGTTGGCGATGAAATTCCCGCTTTTGGAGGTTCCGCTCACGAGCGTGGCGACAGAGCAGGCGGAACTTCTTCTATGTGGGAACAAAACCCCGAAATATTGAATTATTTAGCAAACAATAAAAATAGATAAAATAAAAGCACTATGACAGAATATAATGATTATCTGAAATACTTAAAGCATGTGGAAGATACCACAGCGCAGGATTTTAAAGCAAGGGAGAATGTGCTTATAAAAGACATTTCCAACTTGAAAGCACAATTTAAAGACGAAAAGTCTAAAATTGAAAATGTGCATAAGGACGAGAAAGCCAAAATTGAAAATCAGTATAACAACAATATTTCTGATTTAAAATCGCAATTTAAGGCAAAAGAAGATGCGCATAAAAAAGAAATTTCCGATTTGCAGGCAAAGCACAAAGACGAAAAAACTAAAATTGAAAATTTGTTTAACAACAATATTTCCGATTTGAAAGCACAGTTTAAAACGAAAGAAGACACACTTAAAAAAGAAATTTCCAATTTACAGGCAAAAAATAACGAAGAAATATCGAAATTAAAAGAGGCTCAACAATCTGAAATTTCCAAGTACAAAAAAGATTTAGAAAAAAAGAGTAAAGAAATATCAGATAAAAATAACACAATAAAAGACTTACAATCAAAATTAGATAGTGCTAATTATGAAATTGAGTGTTGGCGCAATTCTAACGTACAAATTCAAGAACAACGTAATCAACTTATGTATATAAGGAGTGGATTATTATGTGTTGGATTGATTTTTTCCATTTTCCCTTGTTTTGGGATACCAATTCTTGTTTATTTTGGTTATGCTGTGTATAAAGTAGCAAACAAAGAAAAATATATTTCCGTTTTACGTTGGGCAAGGTGTGATAAGAATACAAGTGTATATGCAAACAAAATAGGCGAATTATTTACACCATAAATATATGAAAAAGAGAGAAATAGCAACAAATGCACTGCCGATAACGAGCGGTTTCACGCAAGCGGGGGTGTATTCCCGCAGACAGTTTTGTGGGAATTTGGAAGTTTATCGCCCGCCCGAACCTTTGTGGAACCCCCGCCTGCGTGAAGCCGCCACCACGTTATCGGAAAGTGTAGGGCGACAGTGCTATAAATCAATGTTTTACATACATTTAAGACAATAAAAAGGCAATATTAAGAACGAAAATAAATTTTAAACCTTCCGTAAAAGGACGGAAGTAAAGCAAAAAAAACTATGGCGAGTAAACTTGCAGTGTACAGATTTCAAATTGGATATGACAATTTTGAGAAAATGACAAGTCGTTTATGGGACGAATTAGGCAGTACTGCCTATTATAAATTAAGCATTGATAAACCGTCAGGTGATTACGCTGGTTATATAACCATTTACGATGACCTGTCAGAAGAAGAATCTACTAAAGCAGGAAGAATTTGTAGAACTCACGGTGGAGAGGTGTACAATTAGAAAATGTCACGTCTGCCGATAGCAATTCGGTTGTCGGCAGACAGAAATCAAGTTCAGAAGTAATAATCAATAAATATACAAGATTTATGGGAGATTTTAACAACAATATTAATGGAGATGCTATTGACAAAAACAAATACAAAAATTTTGGTTTTCAATATGCACGAGATTCAGAGGCAAATCCTGAAATAATAAGTAATGGATTAGCAACAGTGTTAGCTATATTCCGCGAAGATTCAAAATTCATAACAAAACAGCGGATTGAAAAACTAAAAGCGGATATTGAAACATTAAAAAATCAGAAAGCCGATGATACAGCCGCATTAAAGAATGAACAGCTAAAGATTAATGCAAAAGAAGAAGAAGTAAAATCTTTGAAAAAACAACAAGATGATTTGAAAGATAGAAAAAGTGATACGGCAGAGTCTATAAATATCGGATTACAATTATTCGGTCTTGTTGTTTTGCTTTTATTTTTGTATGTGTTTTATGCTTCTGTTGGTTTTTCTGTTTTGCAAGAAACGGCACATATTTCTTCTGCTATTCTGAATCCAAATGTATTTGTAGAAGCTGCACGACAAGGAGGAGCGGCAATTGCTATTGTTTATCTTATACCTGCTCTTATTCTTGTGTTTGGATTATTGATACATTGGTTTTTAGGTAAAATAACACAAGAGAAAGAAAAAAAGAAAAAAACGCAATGGTTAATTTTTCTTGTGGCGTTTGTATTAGTAGCTTTTTGTTTTGATGCAATTGCAGGATATAAAATTTCCCAAAATGCTTACAATGCACTTGTAGATAAAGGACTTATAAAAGAATTATGGCATTTCTCGCTTGTCTTCAAAGAAACTAATTTTTATCTTGTTTTAATTTTGGGATTTGTTGCTTATTTGGCTTGGGGAATACTGCTACACGCATTTATCAGCAATCCTATATTCAACTTGAATGACCAAATAAAACGATTTGACGAAAAAATAGCACAAGCCAACAAAGAACTTTTAGAAGCAAAACAACAAGTAAATATAAAGGAAAGCAACTTATCCAAATTGCAAGATACAATTGTAAAAAAAGAACAAAGTTTACATAGTTACGAAAACGGCGGAATATATTACGATATAGAAAAATTTCGTGGTGTTATAGGTATATCTATGGAAGGTTACGCTTCTTATGTTATACCTTTTTGCAATGACGAAGAAAAAGCAAGGCAAATTATGAATATCGCTAAACAAGAACAAATCAAATGGGAAAATAATGTTATTCAAAGTTTAAATACAGAGGACTAATGAAAAAAATATTAATTATTGTGAGCATTGCATTAGTCGTTCTTTTCTTGTTTCTTGTTGTTATCACACGAACGCAGTCGCCTATTAATAAGGCGACTGAAGAATTGGCTTCGTGTTATTCAAAAAACGATGTGAAAACCGTATTTGATAAATACAAACAAGATTTGATAACAACTAACGAAAACTTGGAGAAAGTAATTGACCAAGACTTTTTACAAAAAATTCGTGAAAAGTTGAATAGTTTTAATTTATCAGAAGAAGAAATAGCCGAATGTAAACAATGGTTGCCGTCAGCACCAACAAGTTTAAATTTGATAATCGTTCCTGATTTATCAAGACGTATAATTGATGAAGTCAATAATCCTGACCAAATTAAAAATGACACAGTTTTACTGAATTATATTTGGAAAGCATTTGAAACTTACACAATACAAAATGTGAATACGAAACCTCGTTTAACTGTTGATGTAACAGACGAAGGACAGGCAAGCGGACGATTTCGTATGTTAGCGGACGATTTAGTTTTTGAGTTACCCGAACATAGCACACCACATTTAAGAAATATGTGGTTTGAAACTGTTGGTAATCGTTATGCCACGAATATTAAGGAACTATATGATTTAGGAAAAAATCATCCACTCGGTGGAGATTATTGGAATTATTTCAGACGAAATTTATCAAAGCACATTCAAAAATCCACGCTATTTGAAAATTACAGAAATATACTTATAATAATTACAGACGGTTATTTAGAAGCAGAAGATAAACTTTATACAGGTGATTGGAAAACAAGAAATGATATTGCGAACAGAGTCAAACAGGGAAAGCCAATCGAAGAGACGACGCTAAATAAAATAAGAATACCTTTTGCTCAAAAGTTTCCAACATTAGAGGTTTTGATTATAGAAGTCAATGAAAGAAAACAATTTAGCTTGCAAGAACCGAAAGACAAGGGAACTACCGAAGATTATGATATTTTAATGGTCTTATGGCGAGATTGGTTTAAACAGATGCAAATAAAAAATGTTGATGATAACTTTTTCATTCATAGAAATGATGCAATACAATTAACTAAAAATGAGATTGATAAATTTTTGAATAAATAAAAATACAAGTTTAATTGATAAATTGTTAAAAAATAAGGGAAAAAGGACACAAAAACACCAGCCGATAACGAGCGGTTTCACGCAAGCGGGGGTGCAGACTCGTCTGACACAGAGCAGGTAACATCATCTTTTGCTCTCGTCCGAGCCTTACCGATGCCCCCGCC
>Ga0209629_10003768_pt1 | contig 11009 bp, 9 predicted proteins | sample TergutCu122P5_FD_187286 | JGI IMG/M metagenome (GOLD analysis project Ga0209629, IMG submission 187286) | Cubitermes ugandensis P5 segment gut microbial communities from Kakamega Forest, Kenya - Cu122 P5 (SPAdes) (version 2) | ecosystem: Host-associated > Arthropoda: Insects > Digestive system >... | reverse complement strand
CATACCAGTCGCCTGACTGAACTCTGGTCTCTGCCCAGACCGGCCCAAGGGCTGAATACCAATAATAATAATAATAATAATAATAATAATAATAATATACATGTACATTTAAATGGTAGCCATAGTACACTCAAAAACTTCTTTCAGACCCCCCCCCCCACTTAAAACAGCTCATTTCTGAAATACACGAACACTATCTACAGCCAAACAAGACAGGCAATGTACATATAACACAGTGACACATTCTTGCAACCACTGCTGCAGTGGAAAAGCGGTAAATATAACATATTGTGAGTGTTAGTGTGTGTGTGTGGCCTTAGTTATCCAGCATGCAATGCACATGCGCCATGTTGTCATCTGTGGCCTGCCCCGCTCTACATATTCTTCCACATTTTCTCATAAACAGCATGATAAAAAAAAGTTATTGGAAACAAAATGTGTGTTTTGATTTCCTCTACAACTTTTGTCCAAAACATTTCTCATTCTAAGAAGAACTGAGTGAGATATGATCAAAAATGTCTATTGGTATTTGTGTAAAGTACCCGTTATTCTTGTCCGATTTTAATGAAACCTTAATTTTTAGGACAGTTTTTTTTGAAAAAATAATCAAATATAAAATTTCACAACAATCCGTCTAGTGGGAGCCGAGGTGTTTCTGCGGACAGATGGACAGACAGACATGACGAAGCAAACAGGCGCTTTTCACAATTTTGCAAACACGCCTAAAAACAGAAACCAATATCAACAGCTAAACTTACCTTCTTCAAGTATTTTACATCACATCTTAACTTGATGACTGGCAATTACAGAAAATTCAGTACATTTTCAGAATTGAACATTGCACTGGGTTCAGTCTTGTTTTCAAGCCAGTACTTTCAAGTCTCTGAACACAGCAATCAACAGTAGTGTTTTTAAATGCAGCCACACAAATTTGTTCCTTTCCCACTGAATGGTTTCCTTCACTGCTTACTTCACGGCCACCAAAACAGCACTGCTCCCAATACTCTGCCTCCTCCCTGTCTTTTGCATATCCCAACTTCACATCAGGGCATAAAGGGTATGTTACGTATGTACACTCTGTCGAACAAAAATCCATCGGCCTGAAATTTTCTATGTCCCGAACCGGAAGTGATGTGTGGTACAGCTGCCATCATAATTCGAGTCATTTTATTTTCCCCATATTTGCGCATTTGTGGCATTTCTCTGACTTCCATTCATTACAATCAATCACACCATGTATATATTAACCGAAGACAACAATACATTTGCTTAATTTGAAATTTAATTTAAACTTCATTAACTTTCCCAGGCATGAAGCTAGCCTCATGCCTGGGAAATTTAATGAAGTTTAATTAATGTTTTAATTTCAAATTAAGTAAAAGTATTGTTGTCTTCGGTTAATATATACATGGTGTGATTGATTGTAATGAATGGATGACAGAGAAAAGCCATGAATGCGCAAATGTGGGGAAAGTTAAAACGACTTGAATTATGATGGCAACTGTACCGCATGTCACTTCCAGTTCGGGACTTAGAAAATTTCAGGCTGATGGATTTTTGTTTGACAGAGTGTACAAACATGCCACATTATCTTATTACCTGTTACATAATTTAAACTTTCACTTCAGTCTTTTAAACACATTCTTTCCTAACTGTCTCAAACAGCTTATTTAAATAATCACCATTCTGTTGCTTGAAGACCTGTAGCTTCCTGATATTATCCTGCAGTCTCTGCAGGCTGTTGTCACTGTCTTCCATTAAGATCTGTACATGTTCCAAGGCACTTTTCCTATAACAGACACAAAAATCAATCACAAAATATGCCATCTACTCACATTATTACAGGTGCAACAGCCTCTTCAAGCTCTGTTCAGAGGCTTGTCCAAGGTGAGCCTGACGATGGAGATGAAGTTGGTCTCTTGAACAGTGGTTTACTTGAACCACCTGACATGGCTGTCAACCCAAGATTTTACTGAATTCAGTTGCTGTTACAAATATTAAATTTACAGTTTTATGTTTCCTTTGCACAAGTCACTTACAGAAAATGCACAACGCAAACATCAAGTGTACAGACATCTGTACCCTTCACCTCCAAAACCTTCGGATTAAACAAAGTGGGGGGCAGGATAATAAAATTTACTGGGTAAATTTAACTTTGTCCATACTGGTCCATTATACCCCCTTAGAGAATCTCATTTGGCAATATATATATATATATATGGTCATATCTTAAGTTCAGCTGGGTTGGACTCCAGTATTTTTTGTTACACCAAAATAATGTGGAAGGGGAAAACATAAAATCTTTATCTGTCTAACTACATATGCCCTTCTATTTAATGGCTTCATACAGCCATCTTTCGGCAAAAAGAAAATTTGGGTAACAAACATCCCTTTAAATGAAGATAGCTAAATGACATATTTGTTACCAGATTCAAATATATTCAGCAACACAGACTAAACAAAATTTTAACGCTGCATGAGCAAATAACGGAATCCCAAACCCAAAGCACCAATAGCAGAAGCAAAAACAGATAAGTGGTAACTTTTAGAGGGTCTGTTCATTACTTTACTGAAATAAATACTTACAGATCAAATATGGCACATTAAAATTATAAATAACACTGAAATGAAGACAAAAGGGAATCTTTAGCAAGATTTAGTTTATGGGCATTCTTTTCCCTAAAAAACCACAGAAACACTGCAAACAGCTACAACACACACACTGTCCACAAACCACACTACATATAAACATGTGTCATGAACTGTAGTACCAATCACTGATACTCACTGGTATAAACAGCTCAGTAGCTTTTCTGTGTTCTGAGGCAAAACATATCTGGTGTATGGTGTTATATTGCATAAATTATCATTCTCTTCCGTGAAATCATGAATACTGGAAACAAAGCATAAATAATATAAATATATATATAAAACTCCTCCAATTCAGGATATTTTAAAAGGAAAACACAAAGACTACCTGCACGAACTGTCAAAGTGTCCAACTGGTAACATGCAGTGGCTACAAGAAGTCACACGGTAAGTGTTGTATCTCAAATTTAGGATGCAAATGCCTTCAAAATAGTATCATTCAACATTTACACACCTCTGCAACAATCACACAGTGAATAAACATTTATTTCTTGGGCGCCACCACACACAATCTCCTGCAGCAGTCTTACAAGCCACCAGAATCTCCAGCATGTACTTGACAAAACAGCCCTTCAACCAGTCATTCGTCCATGGCAAGACATACATTTTATGATCTAAGCCCAAAAGAGTATGAAGGATGTCAAAGCACCACAGTACTGTGCTGGCAAGTTGCTGCTGCAAGTGCTGGGGCACAATTGTGTAGAAACACAAAAATTTTGCCCATCCACACTTTTTGGAATGCTTCGCTTTAATTGCCTCCCATAGATGAGTGGTCATTTCCTTGTAGTACCCTGTCAGTTTTTCCTTTAGGCAGTCTTCCTAGGATGCCTCTTGGATATGGCAGAAATGTCAATATAGAGGACTTCATCACTTGAAACAATCTTTTACAGAAGTTCATATCATTTTTAACTCCAACACCAATCCTCATAGTCACCACACTATTCACAGCTTTGTGTCTTCTTGGACATGATGGGAGAATTAAAACATCCCAAGTAACCTGCTGACCCCATCAACCCTAAAGGCCAAGAAAAAGACATACCTCTGAAACAATGGTTAACTCCCTACCAGACTATGTGGCAATGCATTCCAAAACACAGCAATCTTTACTACTCATTGTCATCAAAACCTCAAATCTCTGTGTTGGAGATGTAATGTTATCTACAGATTCTGTGATCATTTCTACCATCTGACAGCAATCAGGCCACATAACATCCAGCACCTTATCACACTGATGAAATTCTTCTACGGTTCCTGTTATAGATGACTTAAGACATTTACAAGATGCCACAAATTTAGAACTGCCTGCATTAATGCACCAAGTCATGGAGAATATATGGAACATGAACTGGCTGCAAAGATAAGCATATCCCACAGCCAGTCTCTACATCAGCAACACCCCTCCCTTAGCCAGGAATCAAATTCTAGATGTCCATCTCAAGGGACCTAGCACAGCTCATTCCAAAACTGGAATTCCTTGTCAGACTGAAAACTGCATTACAATTACAAGGCAGCATTACAAGAGACATTAACTCACCGGACAACAAAAACCCTCTCATACTCATTCGTCTTCAGGTCTTCCAAAAGCACCCGCAGCCCATACAAGAAAAGATCATCCAACCAAGTGGGATCTTTGTAGATTACTTTCATGTGTTGCCTAAGGGCCATCTGTTGCAATACTGCACACTTGCTCTCAACAAGAATAACTTTCACATCAGGAGAATGGATGTGGGTAAGCAGCCAATCTGTTTTATTCAGACCCAATTTTTCTGAGGCAACAGGGTCAAAACAATCATACACCTGTGAAAAAAAAAAAAAAAAAGAATGTTCTAAACATAGCACAATATTTCAGCATCTCTAACATGGATGTGGAGGAGGAAACAAGAAATACTGCAGAATGGAATATGAACACTCTCTACACAAAAATATTAACCTGAATCGAATAAATAAAAATAAAATCAAAAAGTATTAAAAAAAATGCAAGATGTGAGCTGGATTCAGCTGACTCATGGTATGACCCAAGGCAGGCTTATGTGCACGATGTCATGAACCTTCAGACTGCATACAAATTCGTGTATTTCTGGACCAACTGAGCAACTACCAACTTTTAAAGAGAAAAACTGCACTACTCTCAATAGCTGGTAACTGCGACATATGTTTTTGTTAACTATGTATTCCATCTGTTTATCTCCCTGAAAATCCTGCATCCATCAACTATCATATCACACCTCAATGTACATTACATACGCTCTCACCTCACATGCTATTACTTCTTTTAGCACCTGTCCAAAAGTGGTCATCATATTCATGAATGGTTCACAGTCACGAGCATACAGCAGAAGGATCCGCGGTCTATGTGGTGCAGCTATTTTCTTTATATAAGAGCTTCCACCTGCAACAGAGAACACAGCGTTTTACATACACAGAAATTAAAATTACCCACATTCATACATCATGTTATCAGCAAACAGAGGTGAGTTCCTGATTACCAGCCATGGGTTTAGTGTAAAGCAAGAACAGCAGTTGTCTGATAATCCAGTTACCAACATCATGATCTGTTATTCTTATACAAAAAATCTGTACATCCCTCACCCTTTACATCAGATACTTAAATGGCATTTACAAAAATGTACAAACCAGGTACCACAATTCAAGTTTCTAGTTATTATGTGGAAATAAAATGCCAACTAGATGCAACAGAGGTTTTTATTGCAGTTTTTACTGCTTGCTCAACATGTTTCAGGCACCACTATGCCCATCACCAGGAGCTCAAGAGTATTATACGGTGGTTGCTGCCTGTGGTATTTCGTGCTGTGTTTTTCAAGTTGCTGGTCTGGTGTGGAGCTGAGGGTTATGTGTCCGGTATGCAGGATGCTGCAGCATAGTGGTGCCCGAAACATGTTGAGCAAGAAATAAGAACTGCAATAAAAACCTCTGTTGCATCTAGTTGGCATTTTATTTCCACATATTAACAACAATGCACGGTCAAAAGCACATCAAATTTCTAGTTATTGTACAAACTTCAACTATACTGATTGTTCAGTGACTCAAAGTCCAGATTCCATTTATGAACTCAGACACTTATAAGTTATTCACTGAATGAGAAAATACAGGTGTTACGTAACAACAAATGATAACAGAGACAGAAAAATGGACAGGCCAGATGTATGGATGGAGTTCTGTCCAGTTGTAAGTTCTATTGCAGTCTGAATTCTTATACAATAACAAGCCCTTAATACACACATCCAAAACGAAAAAGTGTTTAATTTTTTGTTTACATAATGCAAATTGCAGTGTGTTGTAGAAAATGACTTTCAAAAGTTCTAAGGGAAAAAAGTGGCTTGTGAAACAAAATTCGTAAGACTATACAATATAATTTTCAACACTGGAAGAATGGTTTCACATCAGTTTGTCTTATTAACACTCTTCTGGTTTCAACTGTTCAACTACTACTTACTGCAAAGCCCGACATACCACATGAGAATCTGGAAATACACGAAAGCAAGCGGCTAAACTTATTTTATGTTACATTACCAACATCCTTGTCAAAGAATGAAGGAAAAGTAAACAAAACAAAGAAGTCTAACTAATTCTGCATCTCAGGTCCAAAATGAGTGCCTGTTGAACACAGGCTGTATACAGGATTGCTTTAATTCAATAAGCTGCACATTCTTTAAAAGGATAGGATGCAAGAGGTGATAAAGAGCAGCAGCAGACAGTTGATAAATTGACTATACACACTTCTTCCTTCATGGGTCAGTCAATATCACTGATATGCTGTCATACAAGCAGGGTTTTCAGCAATGTAGGAAATACTTCACGTTTGTGAAAGCTTCCAAGCAAATTTCAGTAAATCCATTATTGCATCATGCTAAAACAGTTAAAATTTCCAGTTATTCACATAACCCTACTTTAAGTATTTCCAGCATATTCAAACTTCCTCATGATGAAAGCAATGATAATGCAACCACAATACTTCTAACAGAGAACAGCACTGTAGCTTCCTGACAGTAAGAAACAGTGCCAATTGTATTAAAAACCACAAACACTCCAACACTGTATAACATGACTAGTAACAGTCACTGACTCTGCCTTATCAGTGCTAATATTTGATGAAACCAAAATAGCAACATAAGAGAACTGTCTCCCTTAGTAATTCCACATGTACCTGATACAGTTAAGAATACTGAGATATGTACGGCTTAAATGAGACGGAAAAAATACAGTGTGTTCTGATACAGGTTAACCAGTTAAAACAAGGAGCTTACTATATACACAATCTGCTTTAACATTACAAAACTCTGTAGTTGAGCCACACTGTAAACTTGTGGCATTTGTGTGATTCTCAGGAGAGACGGTGTTTATTTCGCTAAACAGCATTAAGAAATTGGTCTTTGTAATGGAGATCAGTGTGCTTTGTTTCGCAAAAACTAGATTTTTAATTATTTGGTCAAAATTCATGTTTGAAATGGGTTGTGAAGAAAGTGAGAAGTCCAAATGGTAAATTAACGTATAAGAACAATACAATATTAATGGTGAATATGTACGGTACAAAGAACTTCTATAGTATGGCACTGCTTATGCCTCATTATTAATGTTCCCCACAGTTCCAATAATAAAGAGCAAAGAAAACAAGTCCAGTGTCTTTCAAAATTATGCCATGCAGACAGATGTACAGTTCTATGCTTTCCTAACTTCAGCTATAGAAGAATGTGAGTCATCAGTTTCCGTTCTTAACAGATTTTATCCCCAAGGAAAGAGCTCCACTATTCACTGGGTTAGGGTTGTGCAGCCCCAACGGCTCACTCTGGAAAAGGTACTGACAACACACTTACCTGCCCAAAATTAAACTAGCTCAACTATCTTTAGGTGGTTCATCCCCGTTGTGCGCACTTACAAGTATTAAATGAGAGGATATATAAGTCAAACACAACAACATTTTTTTTATTACTTAGCATAAGGTTAAGTAAATGATGACATGTTTTGGCCTTTTACTCTAATGAGGCCATCATCAGGTCAAACACAGGTAGTCTAGTGAGGAGTTTACCAAGTTACGTATAGTTGTCGTTATAGGCAGGAGTCACTGAAGAACCGAGATCTCGTTTCTTTCATTGAGGTAGTGTAAGAGTACAACCTAGTATGGTAGGTTGGTGAAGACTGTGAATAGATCTCTTCTATAGTACATTAAGCCATACATATGGTAAGGGTTTTACTCTAATGAGGTCATCATCAGGTCAAACACAAGTTGTCTAGAGAGAAGTTTACCAAGTTATGTATAGTTGTCGTTATAGGCAGGAGCCATCGAAGAACCGAGATCTCATTTCTTTCATTGAGGTAGTGTAAGAGTACAACCTAGTATGGTAGGTTGGTGAAGACTGTGAATAGATCTCTTCTATAGTACATAAAGCCATATATATGGTAAGGGTTTTACTCTAATGAGGTCATCATCAGGTCAAACACAGGTAGTCTAGACAGGAGTTTACCAAGTTACGTATAGTTGTCGTTATAGGCAGGAGCCATCGAAGAACCGAGATCTCGTTTCTTTCATTGAGGTAGTGTAAGAGTACAACCTAGTATGGTAGGTTGGTGAAGACTGTGAATAGATCTCTTCTATAGTACATACAGCCATATATACGGTAACCGTATATATCTGAGCATCTAAATCCAAACAGACAAGGTCCATAACCTTGCAAATAGAAGGGGAAAGAAATGTACAAAGTAAACACTCAAGTGTTCTCAGGTGCCATGTCCTGCTGGCGGATAGTCAGTTCCTTAAGTTTCAAAGGACCACGGTGAACCACAGTGACTTCATCAACAGCATCCCAGTCTTGGGCTGCTTGACCCTGAAGACGAAGGCACTACACTTCTTTGAAACAATGGTTAACTATTTGCTGGTCAACATGGTGTAACAGCCCAGATGACTTGAATCTTCAGCAGCACAGCTTGCACACATCTGATCAAAATGTTCCATTGGATATCCTTGCAGTGCAATGACTGTAACTGCTCTCTACATACAATTCTAATAATATTCCAGTCACAACAACAGAAACTGTTTTAATTTGATTTCTATGTTTTACTATTCATAATATATTACATTTTCACCTTATTTTGCTTTCAATATAATGCACTACACAATGCATTAACATTTCAGGACTAAGTCAATCTATGATGAAGTAAAGAATAATTTATGCTAAGTTGCAACATAAAATGTGTACAATATCAGGATGTATGCTGAAACTCTCAACCATAGCATTAAAATCATTCTCTTAGCATATTCTTGGGGGAAGTGGAATGAGGAGAAAATATGTTACTGTAAAAAAAGTACTTTAGATCAGACTTACACTAAATGTCACATACACTTACTTCATAATCTCAACTACTCTTCCTTCCTGTGGCCATCATCAAAAATATAAATGGCAGAGCTGTCAATAAGATACTAGTTAGACTTATAAGTGTCAGCCTCTATGGTTTAGTTATGAAACAACATTCATTACCTCTCAAAACAGAGAAATATCAATATATGTAGCCTGTATTGGAGTAATACTCTTCAATTATGTGACTGCTGCCAAAATCTTGTGGATGAGAAGGAAGCTTAACATGCTTAAAATGGTGGCTGATATTTCCTGGCTGCACAACATACAAAGACTACTATCAACCAACAGAGCAGCCTCCCATCACAAAGAGAGTCATTATTAAGGTTACAACAGCAATGGTTGCATATAAGGTATGGCTGGATGTGCAGAGAATGTCTGAGAAATGCCAGTATCACTACACATACTTACTGATCATTCTCTCTTTGTTTTGATGACTCTGCAATTCCAAGTTTGCTTCCAAGCAGCTCTCAAAGCAAATGTTAATCACAACCTTCCATATCTAACCCCAGCAGTGCAGAATGACCAAAGGACTTTCAATTCAAGCCATTCTCAGCGATACAGACACGCTGAGTATGTGTTCTTTGAACTTCCTGCATCAACTATACATTACTTCTTCATCCTTCAATTGCTCTCTTTTCTTCTGCCAACTACAAACCTTTACAAAACAGCAGTACAGACATCATTCTGTTAAGTCAGTTTGATGTTCTCCATTCTTGTCCTTTCACCTCACAATAATAAATGTAAACTTTGAACACCACACAAGCAATACTGATCAATAAACAGGTTAAATCAGCAATAATGAATATAACACTTCCGATCTTAGCTCCTCTCCTAAACAAAATCTTTACTGGTTCTCCTTAGTCTCAATGGCATGTTGCTCAGATGTACCTTCAAACTGACAACACCTACTTGTTCAAAAATCCCTTTCTAGTCACCAATTATCACCACCTTCACAGCTAACTTAACATTAAACATTCCATGCAGCTGATATACCATCATTACAGCTAACAGTCTTATTATTAGAATATAGTAAAGGTCATCCCGCAACAGGCCAAGGTGGCCCAAGGGGTTCCGGGTAGCTTAAGGCCCCAGATTTTCTTGACGTTCGGCACTACGAGGGTGGTAGGTCATCAGCCTTACGCACCAGCCACCTTTACCCCAGGAGAAATCCCTGGTACTCATTTTCCAAGGCTGTGTCGACCCCAGGGTACATGGTTCCGGCGGGAGCCACGGAACAAATCCCCAGTGACCCCACCGGGAATCAATCCCGGGACCTTCCGACTAGTAGCACAGTGCCTTAACCACTACGCTACCCCAGGCCCCCATTAGAATATAGCACCAAAACCAAAACGAACAGAGGGAATGTAGCAGCTTAAAATTTATACCTGCAGAAAAGTATTCTGAAGCACTGTTCCATTAACATCAACAGCACTTTCAATTAACAAGTACAGAAACCCAACAGTTGCTACTCAGTAATATACTCATATTTCTTGTTAAAACAATGGTACCTGCATAAGCAAGTAATGTTGTGACCATTTGTACCTCCTGAAGTTTTCACAAATTCGCAGTTTACATTTTTATGCCTGGTTTTCAAATGTCCTATACACAAAACATTTAACTACAGAAACATGTTAGTTAATAAAATAATTAAATAATGTTTCAAGTTGAAGCAACTGTAAAGACGAAGTAAGAACTGATACAGAAATAATAATTGACTGCACAGATTAACACAACTAGTACAAACTACAATGACACATAAATAATAAAACATTGAAAAGAAAATTTATCACACTACATATGAACTCTGCCCAAATTCTAATTCAGGTTGCAGATACCAATGTACAAACCAAACATATGCCTATTAACCCTTAGGCTACCGGATTAAATTTCACTTGCCATTTAATAACATTAACCCTTAGGCTACTAATTTCATATATATATGGAGCTCCTAGTAAAGCCAGAAATGCTAACGTCGTATATATATATATA
>Ga0209629_10003767_pt1 | contig 11010 bp, 11 predicted proteins | sample TergutCu122P5_FD_187286 | JGI IMG/M metagenome (GOLD analysis project Ga0209629, IMG submission 187286) | Cubitermes ugandensis P5 segment gut microbial communities from Kakamega Forest, Kenya - Cu122 P5 (SPAdes) (version 2) | ecosystem: Host-associated > Arthropoda: Insects > Digestive system... | reverse complement strand
TGATATAGATAGTGATTTCTGTGATTACCTACAAACAACAGTTGCAGCAGTGAATATAATTTCATCTGACACAAACTGCATCAGCCCAGACCAAGGATCAACATTAATTTCCCACTCCCATATTTACTATTGATGCCAGATGCCCACGTGACTCACCAACATGAAGAAAAAGGAACCCCCCTCCACAGCAGCACACCTGTGGCCGCTACCTCACTTAACTCGGAATGACCACCAATGCCGCAAGGCTCAGCCCGCGCGAGCCAACACAAGTAACTAATAAAGGACATACTATGCCGACACGGTTAATACATGTATTAACAACACCGGTCTAACCACATGTTATCTCCCCCCCCTTACTGTACTCACACTGATACTAATGTCTATATTTATAGTAGGTATATAGTTCCTCTGACATTGTATTCCAACCTGTTGATGGCCAGTTAGGAAACGGCCGAAACATGTAGCTGGTACGTTATTGTACATACAAAGTTGTGTTTTTTGACTGCTAATCCTTGATCATTGATCTACTGTAGGCTGTTTTAAATTTGCATATGAAGCACCAAAACAAAATATCCTGCTCTAAACCAATGCCTAAATTGCCAAAATGTCACATGTAGTCAAAAGAGAGTGCACAGCATAATGCAGCATTGTTTGTTCTGATCCGTAAGCATTTTAATGAAGTCATTATTCTGGTAAAATGGCAGGCCACACAAAGAAGAGGGCTACAAGGGTGTGGTGTGTTCAAAATGGGTTAAGACAAAGTCATGATGCAAATTCAAAATAATGGTGAGTGAATATGCTGAAAAAATGAACTGCAATGCAGAAGGAAAGTTTGGAATTGTGCGAAACCAGGACATGAAAATGGAGGAAACAAAAACAGAAGCCAATAGTTATGAACTCCACCCAAAAATCTTTCAGTGGCCCCAAGCATGGAACTTTCCAGGAATTAAAACAGGAAATTAGTGAAGGTGTGCACTTGAAGAGAAAAACTGGAGTACCAATCACACACAAAACAATAAAATATACAGCACAGGAATTTGCCAAATCACACAACTTCCTGTATCATCTGTTCGAGGCCATCACAGTTTGATGCATACATATGATGGGGGGCAACAGGTTCTCTCCTCATAGAACTCTGCTTTGCCAGTAACTGCCAGCAGACTTTGAGGAGAAGTCTGCTGCTCTTTGGCAAGATGTAACTTCAAAAGAATGAACAACTACAACCTAAGCCAAATAAGAAATGCTGATAAAATACCAGTGTACTCTGATATGCTGTAAAATTATACTGTCGGTGATGAGGCAAAAACTGTAGTGATGACAACTTCAGGTAATGCCAGGATGTGAGCAACCTTCATACCAGTGGCATTAAGAGATGCTAGCAAACTGCCACAATACATGATTCCAAATTGCAAAACAAAGCTTAACAACCATCTGAAGGAATTACTGACATACCAATCTGAAGGCAGGATGACCAATGAACTTATAAAGGATTGTGTGTCAGTGGTATGGAACAGAAGGCTAGAGGTGCTCCTTAAAAAACAGGGGATAATGGTGTTAGGTGCATTTAAGGTACATTTAACACCAGAAATAAAAGCCACAATTACAAGTAGTTCCATCAACACAGACTTTGTGATGAACTCTGGGGAAATGACTCATAACTGCCAGTATTACATGCTACAATAAACAAACCATTCAGAGACAGCCTGAAGCAGTTGTATAGTGAGCAGCTCATAGGAGAGGACCATGCTTTGATCCCATGTGTAAGACTCAAGAAGTCCTGAAGCCCAGTGTGATTCTTCTTTGCCAGTGGGCCATTATGGCATGGCAAAACAATTCATCAGAAGCAAAAGCAAAGGGTTCTAAAAAAGTGCTGTTTACCAGTGCAGCTAATAGGACTGATGATATTATGGAATGACAGTGAAGTGGTTGGGAAATATTAAGAGTGAGTGTGCTGAAGATGAAGGCACTGACTGTGAAGACGGAGAGTCTACACACAATGATGATTAGATATGTGCATTTTCCCTTGGCACACATACTTGATTTTTGGGGCCCTATAGATCAGAGTCAACTTGCATTTTGGCATATACAATATGTATAACATTTTATACACATACAATGTGAATCTTACCTCCAATTATGAATTCCCTGTGATTTTTTATGCCTTGTTCTGATTATATTTATTTCTGTACTCAGCAGAAGTAAAACAGAATGGAAACCAATACTTCCAAATTTCTCAGAAAGAATTTCACATGAATAAGTACTTATAACAGAGGTACTAAACATGTGTGTCAAACAAATGAGTGCATTTTCAGTATCTACTATAATCTGGATGAGTTTCTGCATAGCTTCAGATTTATTAGATTCACTATACACTGAATCTCTACAGATGAACTGGGCCGAAATAGGGACTATTCAGCCTGAGTGACTCAATGATTTGTTGTACGCGCTACAAAAATCACACTGCACAAAGCATTGATATAAAAAAACTTTATTTAGAATATTAATGACTTCTCTTTGTAAATACTGTGACTATATTACATTTTATTTAAGGTTCACAGGTATAGACATTTCCTGCTGACTAGTTAAATAGAATAAAACCTCTTGGAAGTAAATGACATACATGCACTGGTCACTGTATAGTGAAATACACCCTGTCACCACTGTTATAATGAAACACAAATCACTGCATCACTGTACAGTTCCTTATCACCACCGCTACTGTGCAAAGACGAACTAAATTCTATGAAGCATGATCTTAATTAAATTATATTATATATTAGAACAGTCATTACAAACACATCAGGCTTATTCTTAAGGTGGTAACTGTACAATGTATATTTAGAAGAATATATGGTCCTAAATATGAAAATGGAGAATGTGAAAGTAGGACGAATCGAGAACTAGAAGAGATGAGCAAGGGAGAAAATATAGTAAAATGGATAAAAGAGCAAAGGATAAGCTGGCTAGGTTACATGGAGAGAATGGAGGAAGATAGGATGCCCAAAAAGATCTTCACCCAAGAACTGGAAGGGACGAGACAAAGGGGAAGACCCAGGAAAGGAGAGAAAGAGGAAATGGAAAGAGATCTTCAAGTGCTGGGAGTGAGAAGATGGAGTGAGCTGGTAATAGATAGGGAAAAATGGAAAGACATCGTTCGAAAGGCCAAAGCCCACAGTGGGCTGTAGTGCCAATGGAAGAAGAAGAAGAAGAAGAACTGTACAATGTTCATATTTTTCTGACCCATACTGCTGGGCTCTTCAAGTCAGTGAGCATACTGCACAAAATGTAGCCCACACATTGCTCCAACATGTTACCATGAAGTAAAGATTGCAGTTTGTGAACTAATACCTTTATGGGATGTATGATTGGAGAAGAGACCACACATTCATTCTGCTCAGTGAATATGCAACACTTCATCTCACTGGACAAGAGAAGTCTCAAAATATCTGGTACTGCTCTACAAAAAATCCCACATTAATCCAAAAAAGTCATTGCATAATATTAAGATTGGTGTGTGGGGTGCAACAAATCCAGCTAGGACTACTGGGCCCACCTTTCTACTGAGACCATAACCTCAGATTAATACGTTAACACACATTCAGACAGCATTTTTGAGCACCTGTTCAATTACCACAATGAACTTACATGTTTTTCCAGGAAGACAGTGCAACAGCTCACACAACAAACAATTCTCTGCATTCTTTACAGAATGCTTTGCTGACAGAAAAATAAGCAGGGTATTATGGCCTTCACATTGACCAGCTCTTAACCCACGCAGTTTTTACTTACACTGCATGTTAAAAAATAAAATGTATAGTAAAAACCATCATATCAAAAGTAATCTCAAATAAAACAGGCACTGTGTGCATACCATAGCATTCAGACACATAGTCATAACCACTGTTGCAGTGGACAAGCAATAAGTACTACACAGTACGAATGTCTGTATTCTTGCCTCAGTTATTGGGAATGTCAAATGCATCTTTCCTGCATCAAATTTATTGTCATCTGAAGCATGTCTATCTCTACCATATTTTTACACATTATCTCACAAACAGGATGATTTTTGGAAAAAAATTTATTCACTCTAAGCACTTGTTTTGATTTTCCCTACAACTCTGAATGAAAAATTCTTCATTCTGAGAAAAAATATACACAGGTCTTCATGTAATGTACCTGTTACTCTTGAGATTTTCACCAAACTTAAATTTTGATAGATTTTTAAAAATCCTCGAACATCAAATTTAATTAAAATCCATCCAGTGGAAGCCAAGTTGTTCAACACACCCCGAAGACAGACAGCTACACAGATGAAGAGATATGACAAAGCTAACAGTTCCCTTTCACAATTTTGCAAATGCACGTAAAAAGGCAGTCCAGACTTAAAAACTTCAATCTCACAAGCAGAAACTGGATGTGCAATAAACATGTTCATTATGTGTGATGCCTGTTCATGGGCCAACAACAGCCAAATGCTAGCCCCTGCTTTAAACTGGCCAAGTCAAAACCTAATATTAACCACAATACAATACAATAAAACTTCCCAACACCTCTTTTATTATGGTGTGTAAAAACTCTACAACCTGCAACACACTAAGCACATGGACTCAGACTATAGGCAAACTGGAACAATGAAAACAGTGACCAACAGTGTGGATCACATAAATCAAGGGCATAAGACTTAAGAGTCAGGATGATTTACAAGAGAGTAAAGTGAATAACTGTCTCTGGACCAAACTCACCTACAGCTGGAGCCCCACGTGCACTGCCCCCTGTTATAGAACCGACACACAGGCCTGGGCTCAGTTTCTTCAGGTCGGTTCTCATCCTCATCTGTCAGTTCTCCTTCTTCTAGGTCATCACCTTTAAGTTCTCCATCATCCTCACTCTTGTCTCCTCCCCCCTCACATTCTCCCTCTTCCTTCTCCTCTTTGTCTGCTTGCTCTTCTGCCTCAAAGTCCAGCTGCTCCATCTCCTCCACTGCTGCAGTACTACTCACACCCCCTTTCCACTCACCCTGCAGGGACAACTTCTTCCCTCCCTCTTCTTCTGAAACTACATCCAGACTGTCTCGACCATCATTACTGTCCAAGTCCGACACATCAGACAGATCCTCCCCATGCCCTGGAATCTCATCTTTCTTTACTAACTTATCTGACACTTTCTTGCTCTCTACTGGAGAACTTGGTCCATTTTTTTCCTTCACCTGCTCTTCCACATTTGAACCTTCATCTTCTTGACCAGGAACTGCAGGTGGGGAAGGCGGGTGACCATTTGACGCAACTGAGGAAGCTGAAGAAATATTGTCACTTTCACTATCAGACAACTCGTTGTTGGACTTTGGTGACAATTCTCCTTTTTCTGTGGGAGGTGGGGAATGGATAAGACTACAGCCCCTATCAATAGGAGCAGGAGACATTACAGGACTAGAATCTCTGTCAACAGGGAGTGGAGACCGAATGGGACTAAAGTCCCTGTCACCATCAACAGACTCCACGCTTTCATCTCCACTCCCATCACCCATATCTGACTTAGCAGACATGGCAGCTGCCAATTCATCATCTCTCCTAGACTGAGCAGCTATCTCATGTTTAGTCTCAAAATCTCCATCCAAGGAGCTGTCAGAATCCATAATGAATTGCAGAATTGCCTGAAATCATAACCATTTTAAAAGAATAACAACCTGTATACTTGTAAATATTCATAATTAATAGCATATTAAGTAATATTCCTCAGTACTGTACAGATGGATGAGTGTTAGGAGTTAATAAAATGTTACAAAAACAATATAAAAATACTGGATAACAAAAACTTCGGTCGTGAGCCCTGCGAATCGAATGTTAAATTTACGGGAACGAAGTTTGATAGTTGAATTTTGGTCTCTTCTTCTCAGCAATTATCAGATGAACGCTTTCTTACCTTGTACCAGAGGTATAAGCTCCATAGTGGACTGGCATAATGTGGTTACCAGCTTTCCACATTGATAATGCTGAAACACTACACAGTTTCCTACTATCTTCATTGTTTACCATTTTCGAACTTCCGACGGACCGTTAACTAAGTCGTTACGTGTAAACTTTCAACACAACACAAAATTAATAAAACTGGAGTCTTCACATTTCTGAAAATAATACTAATAGTACAAAGACATGACCTCTTTAGCACACGAATACTGAATGGCCAAACCCGGCGAGAAAGATGCACTTCTCTTCGAAGTTCAATTGTGAACTTCCAACTGACCTTACCTTATCCTACACCACGTAGCCACAATCAAATTCAACTTGAGTACTTGTACAAACTTCAATAAAAGTAAAAAAGCAATGATTTTCAATTACTTAAGCACAGTACATTACTGGCCTGCATATCCCCCTAGATTATTGGCTTCCCTTTATTGTTTTACCATTGGTTGGCTTGCTGAAAACCAGCATGCACAGCAACGCAAATAGTTGCTAGTTCCCCGTACTACCAACACAACAGGAATGTTAGTGAATGTTGGCGGTTAATGTGGATTTTATATAAATCTTTCAGTACAAGTTGGAAACAATTCATTTCCAAATGAAACAATATAAGTATGTATTTCATCAAAATACTCTCCTTTATATTGGATTCCAAATACTTTATGCAATAAATTTAAAGTACCAAGAACTCCAAGTTTTGTCATAACCTCTAAATTTCATAGACAACCACGTCCCAACAACACGTAAGGAAATTAAAAAGTTCGGCCCACGAGCAGAATGAAAGGTTATGCGACCGTGATCACTGCTGCCTGAATATTCAATATGCTAAATTTTCGTTTCCACGAACGTCGGGTGGCAAATAATGGCATAATGTGCATACACAATGCCACCAAAAATCGTCAGTAATCTAAATGACCCATGTTTCATGTTATGCACGTCATGCAATGCAGCATAAAAGGTCATTGTTTTGTAAATACATATATAAGAGATACATTTCATTAATCTATAAAAACGCCCTAAAAGGGCACGGGCTATGAAAATGCCGTTGATTGAATGGTATAACAATCAATGGCCAGTCTCAATAACTTATATAGACAGTGGTTAAACATCATACAACAATAAAAGAATATTATTTAATACAATGAATGATTAATACAGTTCTCAAATAACATTCTAGAGGCCATTCTTACAAAAACATCATCAGGTTTCATCCCATATAAGCATTTCATCATTTATGACTTCTTCAAGTGAATAGGAGAATTTGTCAACTAAGTACTTTTACAAAGTTTATATAAAAGATTTCATATGAACTACAAATTCTACAATATATTCGGATAACTCTTAAAAGATCGTTATACTCATATACTATACTCCATTCTGGCATAGTGTAACATAAACTGTTGGTTTATGCAATTGCAGTTTATTTCTTATATAAATACGGTAAACTGTAAAGTTAATTGTATGAATTTCCAAGCTAAGGTTAAGGTGTCAATATCTCCAGTGACTGAAATAGTGCTTTGCAAGAAGTCCTAGATTCAGATCCAGTGATAATTCTGATTATTTTCTTTTTTAGATGAGACTCTTATTTTCTACTGAATTGTCCCAGAATATAATGCCATACTCTATAATGGAGTGAAACTAAGCAAAATAAATCATGATAAGCATTGTCATGCCGCTAAATTGGTACATAGATCGGAATCCAACCCATTAAAATTCATTACCTTGACATAATATAAACATGAAAATGTGTGCAGATACACATACACACACACACAGGCCTCTGTTTCAATTGAATATTTTAATACATACAGCAGTGCATTAAAAGAAAACAAATATGTTTTAAATACTCTTAAATGCAATCAGGATTTAGTATTTAAGATGGCAGAATGGTTATGTTCAGTTAAAGCCAGTGGTGGTTTGTCCGCACCTTACCTGTATAAAAACACACAACTTTCCCTGCAGTAATCCTGAAATCTGTACAACTGACAGAGAAATGCAAGATTATAAGACGTTTATTTTGTTTTTCTCTAAAATTTTTCCTTGAAATATTTTTCACTCCCAAAAATATATAGTGAGTTACATCCATTCAAGATGTGCATGCGAACACATTAACCTTTAACGTACTGACTTTTTAAAGGCCAGTAGTCCCCTGCTGGCCGGAATTTTTTTTGGGCATTTAAATCTGAAATTGCAGACCTCCACAAAAACAGATATATTTTCTGCTCTATATAACATAAAATTATGAAACAAGAACTGTTTGAAAGAGGATAAAATTCTACATTAATAGACGAAGTGTCGAGTTTTAGCAGTAAAACGTACTCACAAAACTTTATGACAGATTCAAAAGTTATTTTGCGTGACATTTTTATGACAATTCTGTGAAAATTTTATGTACGTGGGGGGACCCAAAAAAAACCGGATTTTCTTTAAAAAAGAAGATTTATTTACATTTCGAACAAAAAACACCTAATCCCCTTCAAAATACTCTCCATTGGAGGCAATACACTTGTCCAGTCTTTTTTCCCACTGTGTGAACCATCTCTGCAACTGCTGAAGCTTGATGTTGTTGAGTGCCTCCTGCGAAGCTGTTTTCACCTCCTCCACGGTGGCAAATCTCTTTCCTTTCATTGTTTTTTTCATTGTCAGGAATAAAAATAAATCACAGGAGGCTAGGTCCTGTGAATAGGGTGGGTGGGGAATGACAGTACATCCCAGAGAAGCTAAATACCGGGTCACAGACAAAGCTGTGTGAGCTGGGTCGTTGTCCCCCGATCTCCACAATTCTGGGCATTTTCTTTGCACATTCTCTCTCAATTGCCTCAAAACCTCCAAGTAAAATTCCTGATTGACAATCTGTCCAGGAGGAACGAATTCCCGGTGCATGATTCATCGAACATCGGAAAAAAAATGAGCGTCATTTTCACATTTGACCTCACATGTCTTGCTTTTTTCGGTCTCGGTGAAGTGGGCGTCTTCCATTGGCTGGAAGCTTGTTTGGTCTCAGGGTCATACCCATAGCATCAACTTTCTTTGCCCATGATGACCTTAGAAAGAAAGTTTGGGTCACTTTCAATCTGATATTTCAACTCCTGGCACAAAGACATACGAGTGTTTTTTTGGTCCTGTGTGAGCAGGTGGGGAATAAACTTCGTGGCAACGCGTCTCATGTTCAAATCCACAGTCAAAATCCGCTGACAGGAACTCCACCTCACACCTGTAGCTTCTGAGATCTCGTCAATTGTGTACCGACAATCCTCGTCAATTTTTTCTCGAATTTTTTTGACATTCTCGTCGGTATGACTTGTTGACGGACGCCCAGAATGAGGATGAACTTCAACACTCATTTCTCCTCTTTTGAACCGCGCAAACCACTCGAAAGCTTGTATACGGCTCAGTGCTTCCTCCTTAAATGCCTTTTGAAGCATTTCACATGCTTCTGTGGCCGTTTTTCCGAGACAGAAACAAAATCTCAAGCAGATTTGCTGTTCCGTATGGTCAGACATCATGATTTCGCAAGAGGAACTTGACAACACTTGGGAGAATTGACAACACAAGCCCGTACAACCTTCTATGGTGATGTCCGCCTGGCTACTGACTCGTGAAGGGTGTAACTACACTCACCTAGAAGGGGAACACTCCACTATGATTAAGAAGAGCTCCCCGAAACCAGGCCGGTTTTTTTTGGGTCCCCTCACGTACTTACCGCATACTTTATACCCCTGGCATGTGTGATGTTACATACATACGAGTATACAACACTTATTTACGTGGCAAATGTTTTCTGTCCACGCTGTACGATATAATTTGCCTCGCGCCAACACAGTCAACGCTATTCTTTGTGTCGTCTAGTGACTCAAGTTCAAACACATAAGCCATTTCTCAAAGCAGTTCACTATGCAGAGACCAACGTCACACTTCCAGCAGAAATACAGCGTGCTCAGTGTTTGTTTGTGCAGCAAACACACACAGCACCGCTGTAGTTTTCCTTTGGAAGGCCAATGCTGTGAATGCTTTACTTCCAGTCGACTGAGCAGGGACGCAGTTGGACTTCTTCTGCCCCTTGAAATGCCACTAGCTGTCACATTTTCCTCTTGCGAATGGATAATCAATTCGCGAACGAGAATTTCACAGAAATTTTTGTGCGTCATTTTGCCGCTACATGACTTGTGTATAAGAAATGCATTTAGAATGGTCATGTCTGTTAGGTGAAAAAAGCAGTTTCTTGATCCATTGCCATGTTCTGCGGGCAATTCCATAGCTGTTGACCATTCTGTCTGACTTGTCCACAAACCTCATGTACGCATTGTAGTCTTCTACAGCACGAGGTTTGACAGTCTGGCCAGATTCTTGGGTGAAATTTCCTTCAACAGGGGGAGCGTGCGTGTTTATCCGAATGTACACATCCCGCCTATCTTTCCAGCGAACAGCCCTTAGGGTTCCCCTGACTCGTGTCGCTAGGCCCCCCCTTTTCATTTTTCGATATTTTGGTCCAGTATCTCATGGCATTCCACACCTGCCATGGCGAACTGTTCCACATGCACTGATTGTTCGTTGGAACAGATCATCAAATAGAGCAGGCGAGGTAAAATAATTGACCCTGAAAATTTTTAATTGCAGCACCGTTCCGTGTGTTGCCGTTATTTGAGCTGTGGCATGCTGCCGTTGCTTGCCTAAATACACGGTCATATTATAAGTGTAGCCCAGAGAGTTGCAAAGTTTGTAAATTGTTATACCAAATCATTTATGTTTCTTTGGAATATCCTGCTGAAAGGCTACTCTTCTTTTGTACAACACGATCAAATGTTCCACAGCAAGATTTTCTGTCAGACTGTACAGCTCACAAAATTTGTTGTTCAAATCAAATAAGCAACAGTTACTGATAATGAACCACGTGTCTAAAGTCTAAATAATTCTTCAACGGGAAAGTAATACAGATGAAACTCTGTCGGTAAACACTGAGGAAAAATATCAATACCAATGAGGAAGGGGTACTTCCCTTACAAATCGCCAGTGAATTTATGCAATATATACCAGTTCGCCGCTGATAATGTAA
>Ga0209629_10003766_pt1 | contig 11010 bp, 10 predicted proteins | sample TergutCu122P5_FD_187286 | JGI IMG/M metagenome (GOLD analysis project Ga0209629, IMG submission 187286) | Cubitermes ugandensis P5 segment gut microbial communities from Kakamega Forest, Kenya - Cu122 P5 (SPAdes) (version 2) | ecosystem: Host-associated > Arthropoda: Insects > Digestive system... | reverse complement strand
CTGCCACAATGTTGGCATGGGCGGCGCCGATTATCAGCAGACCTCGACCGGCCACGGCTGGAAAAAGGGGCCGCGCAACGCCCCGACGGTGTTGAATTCGGTGTTCAATATGGCGCAGTTCTGGGATGGCCGTGCCAAAGACCTGGCCGAGCAGGCGAAAGGGCCGGTGCAGGCCGGGGTCGAGATGAACAGCACGCCGGAACTGGTCGTCACAACCCTGAAGAGTATGCCGGAATACGTCACCCTGTTCACGAAAGCCTTCCCCGGGGAAAAAGACCCGGTGACCTTTGACAATATGGCCAAAGCCATCGAGGTCTTCGAGGCGACGCTGATTACGCCCGATTCCCGTTTCGATCTCTATCTGAAGGGCGACGCCAAGGCTTTGAATAAAGAGGAAAAAGAGGGGCTTGCCCTGTTTATTTCCAATGGTTGCGTAGCCTGTCATAGCGGCGTCAATATGGGCGGCGACGATTACTACCAGCTTGGCGTCGTACAAAAGCCGAGCGAGGCCATCATGGCCGGCGACAAGGGCCGTTACGCCGTCACCCAGGATGCCGGCGATGCCTTCAGCTTCAAGTCGCCGTCGCTGCGCAATATCGAACTGACGCCGCCCTATTTCCATTCCGGTGTCGTCTGGGATCTGAAGGAAGCGGTATCGGTGATGAATATTTCGCAGATCGGCGCCAATCTCTCGGCGACCGACATCGACAAGATCACCGCCTTCCTGAAAACCACGACCGGCAAACAGCCGCAGGTCGTGTATCCGATTTTGCCAGCGCCGAAGCCGACGACGCCGAAACCGTCGTTGGAATAGGGACTTCTTTCGCTTCTCGCGGCGCGGGATATGACGCCAAGGGCGGACGGGATAATCGGAAAAGGGCGGAGAGAGGGACAGAAAATCGTGAAATTGGCAAAAGCCCGACTGTAATGCGTGATGTCTGTCTCGATACCTTCGCCTACGCCCTGCCGCCCGAGGTGCTGACTTCCGCCGAGTTGGAAGAGCGGCTGGCGCCCGTTTACCGGCGACTGAAGCTGCCGGCCGGGCGGTTGGAAATGATGAGTGGCATCGAAAGCCGCCGCCTGTGGCCGGCTGGCACACGGCCCAGCCAGGCGGCGACCTTGGCTGGCCTTGAGGCGCTCCGCCGTGCCGGGGTGGCGCCGGAAAAAATCGGCTGCCTGATTTTCACCTCGGTATCCCGCGATATGCTGGAGCCGGCCACCGCGTCTTTTGTCCATCGCGGCTTGGGCCTTGCCGCTGATTGCCTGATCTTCGATCTGTCGAACGCCTGCCTGGGTTTTCTCGACGGCATGCTGTTGCTGGCCCAGATGATCGAACTGGGGCGCATCGAACACGGCCTCGTTGTCGCTGGTGAGACCGCCGAGGATCTACTCACTTCGACGGTGCGGGCCTTGCTCGCGGATCAGACGCTGACCCGGAAAAGCATCAAACCGGCCTTTGCCTCGCTGACCATCGGTTCCGGCAGCGTCGCCCTGTACATGCGCCGGGCGGCGGCGGACGAGAGCAAACCGCTCTTGACCCACGCCGCCTGGCTGACCAATACGCGGCACAACGACCTCTGTCAGGGTGCCGATGGTATGGCTGGTATCTTGATGGCCACCGATTCCGAGGAGTTGCTCGTGCGCGGTATTGAAACCGCCGCCGCGACCTGGCGGAAATTTTCCACCGCTCCCGGCTGGAGCGGCGCCGACATCGACTGTTTTTTCTGTCACCAGGTTGGCAGCGCCCACGCCCGCCTGCTCGGCGAAACCCTGGCCATCGACACGGCGAAGAATTTTCAGACGCTGGCCCAGTTCGGCAATACCGGCTCGGTGTCGGCGCCCTTGACCATGGCCTTGGGCATCGAGGCCGGCGTCTTTCAGCCCGGCATGAAGGCGGCGCTGCTTGGTATCGGCAGCGGCATCAACTGCCTGATGCTCGGCGTCGAATGGAGGAAAGCATGAACATATCGCCTGAAGAAAAACGGCAGCTTTTAACCTTGGCGCGAGGGGCCATCGCCGGGCGCTTGGCCGGGGAAAAACCGATTGTGCCGGATACGCCATCGCTACAGCAGCCCGCCGCCTGTTTTGTCACCCTGAAAAAAGCGGGAGTTTTGCGCGGCTGCATCGGCAACCTTCAGGCCGCCGATGCGCTGGCGGCGGCGGTGCGGCGCAATGCCCAGGCGGCGGCCTTCGAAGATTCCCGCTTTCCGCCACTCGCGGCCGAGGAATTATCCGCTGTCGAAATCGAAATTTCCCTGCTCAGCCAGGCGCAAGCGCTCGATTACACCGATGCAGACGATCTGTGCCGTAAGCTGCGTCCCGGTATCGACGGTGTCATTCTGCGCTCAGGCGCACGCGGCGCCACCTTTTTGCCCCAGGTCTGGGAACAGTTGCCGGCGGCGGCGACATTTTTGTCACACCTCTGTTTGAAGGCTGGGCTGGCCGCTGACTTCTGGCGCAGCGGGCATCCGCAAATCGCCATCTATCAGGTGGAGCATTTTGCCGAAGAGGCCAAGCCGTGACCGGCCCGCCGCTGCCCCAGGAAATCGCCGAAAAACTGGCGGCGCTGTATCAGGAAATGGAAGCCGGCTACGATCAGGTGGCGGCGAAAATCGGCCTAAGCTGCCGGGGCTGCCCCGACAACTGCTGCGATTCGTATTTTCTCCACCACACCTATCTCGAATGGGCCTATCTGTGGCGCGGGCTGGCGACGCTGGCGGCGCCTGTTCTCGAAACGACGGTGGCGCGGGCGCGGCTGTGCCTCCACCATTACCGCGAGGCCGAAGCCGCTGGAAACTGGCCGAAGATGATGTGCCCGCTGAATGAAAATGGCCTCTGTATGCTGTATCTTTACCGGCCGATGATCTGCCGCTGCCATGGCGTTCCGGCCCGCCTGCGCCGCCCGGACGGCAAAACACCACATTTCCCCGGATGTTTTCGCTGTCAGGAATTGACCGCGAAAGCGGACGCCGTCGCCGAGATGGACAGGACGCCTTTGCTGCGGCGTCTGGCCCGCCTGGAAGAAGAGTTTCTCGGCAGTCGGCGTGGCGCTGTGCCGAAAGTGAAGATGACGCTTGCCGCCATGCTGCTGGCCGGGCCACCGAAATTTGATTGATAGACGGTTGTTTGTTGTCAATAAAGAAAAGGAGTGAATCATGCAGCTTCATGTGGTGAGAAAACAGCCGAATGCCCGTATGTGTTTTGTCTGCGGCCTAAAAAACCCCTTCGGCTTGTGGAGCCGTTTTTACGAACTGGAAAATGACGAGCTTTTGGCGCTGTTCACGCCAAGGCAGGAGCATCAGGGCTATCCGGGACGATTGCACGGCGGACTGGCGGCGTCGATCCTCGATGAGACCATCGGCCGGGCGGTCATGGCCAGTCGTACCGACGACATCTGGGGTGTGACCATTGATTTTGCCGCGCGTTACCGTAAGCCGGTGCCGCTCGATGAGGAGATCCGCGTCATCACTAGGATCGAGAGCGACGGCAAACGCACCTTTGAAGGCAGCGGCGAAATTCTCCTCGCCGACGGCAGTGTCGCCATCGAAGGAAAAGGCAAATACCTGAAAATGCCCATCGACAAGATCGCCGATTTCGACCATCAAGGCGATGAGTGGCAGTGCCTGGCCGAGGCCAATGACCCGGTAACGGTTGTTTTACCGGATAAGCGGGGGAGTTGACGAGATGTCTTATTTCCAAAGAACCCAATACGGCATTGGAAATAGAATGTATTGGATGGGTTATGTGTTAATTTCAGTATGTTTCCTGCGGAGGAGATACGCAGCAAATAAGTATTAAAAGCAGGTCGATTTATGATAATAAAAAAGATCAATGATTCCATTACCGCCATAAATGCCAAATCCGGTTATGTCCCGCCATTTCGGTTAGATATATGGCTCTATATTATAGATGGCGTTTTAATTGATACGGGCTCAAACAGTACCTTAAATAGGATTAAGCTACTGTTGCGGCAAGAAAAAATTGACTGCGCCGCCATAACGCACATTCATGAGGATCACACGGGAGCCGCGGCATGGATAAAAAACAATCTAAAAATACCTGTATATCTCAATGCTAATTCGATTGATGAAGCGGCCATAAAATCCGACCTGCCTTTATATAGAAAGCTGGTATGGGGAAACAGAGACGCGTTTATTGCCGATCCGATGCCGTCGTCTATTGAAACGGAAAAACTCAAATTGGATGTCATCGCATCCCCGGGTCATCATAAGGATCATGTGGTTTTTTATGAAAAAAATAATGGCTGGCTCTTTTCGGGCGACGTCTATGTTAGCCGAAAACAACGAGTGGCATTGATAGATGAAAATATTGGCGAGGCTATAAAAACTTTAGGTAAGCTCGTTCAACTGGATATTGATACCGTATTCTGCGCTCATTCCGGAATTCAGAATGGTGGGAAAGAAAAACTGAAATCAAAACTCGATTTTTTCCTGGATATGCAAGACAAAGTAAATACATTAAAGAAAGAGGGACTAACATTTGAAGAGATTGACAACCGTCTGTTCCCAAAGAAAAATATTTGGACATTTTTCTCAGGCGGCGAATGGTCAACATTCAATATGGTCCGAACAATATAAGTTGCGCTCGTAAGGTGGGTGCATATCCTTGCCGATGAATGATGCGGCTTCATGGATTCTGGAACCAGGCTTCCAGGCCGGACCATGTTGTACCTTCTTGCCGGGTACGGCAGGAAAGACGGTAGTAGTTGCCTTGGTCGGTGGTTATGGAACAGCCCGCCTCGGTTATGGGTTTGGTTGCGTACCTGGCGAAAAGTCCCATGGTTTTCTCCGGGCCGCAGCGTTCGACCCAGGCCTCGCCGCTAACTGTCTTGCCTTGGATAGTGCGAGTCAGCGTATAGACCTTTTGGCTCACTGACAGGGCAAGGGTCCCAGTGTAGGCGGCACCGTTTTGCGGCTCCCGACCAACAATTTCATACTGTCCGGCGAGGCCAGCCGGGAATTCCGGATCGACAAGCAAGCGTTGACAGAATTGTTCACAGATACCGGATGCTGGGAAGGCTGCAAAGGCTAGGCAGCAGGCAAGACGAAGTGGCAGTTTTTTCATGGGCCTTCCCCCGCTACACATCCTCGCCAAAGGTGTAATAGACAAACCCTTCCTCTGCCGCCACTGGCCGGCTCTCAAGGTATTTGCAGGTATTCATCCGCTGCCGGCGCCTGACTTCGCGCTGGTAGCGGCCTTCCCAGCCGCCCTGGCGCATGGTCAGCCAGTAGCGCGCTATAAAAAGAGTGGCGCGCAGCACCGGCATTCAAAAGGAAATCACCCGGTCGCTCTCCTGGATCAGGGCGTACAGGTCTTTCTGGGTGCCGCGTTGATGATAACTGTCCTTCACGCCGTGAAGGTCCAAGAGCTTACCTCAGGCCAAGAGGCGGCCTTCCGACAAAGTGAAAATCTTGGCCAGTTCGTTCAGCGGGAACTGCTCGGTGGCCAGTTCGGTGTAGCGCACCGACGGCCCGTTGAGGAAGATGGTGACATCATCCATGCCTTCCAGCATCATGTTGGCCAAGCGGAAGGCGTTCCACACCACCTCGGCGGTGGCGCTGCAAATCATCAACGTGATTTTCATTTTCTTCTCCTCGTTTGAGTAATCGTAACGGCTGTTGCCGCTGTGGAATACCATTTACCGCCACTCGACTTTGAGCGGGTTGCGCGCCACCAGCCGCCGGAATTGCACATCCGGCAACCCGACCATGAGGGCGCCGCGAATGCGCATATTGTCGGCAAGACCAAGGAATTGCCAGAATGGGGCGGCGAAGCGGTCGCGAATGGCCAAAGATTCAAAATAACCGGCCCAGCAGGTGCCAAGGCCGAGGGCCGGGGCCAAGAGGGCGATGAAGGTCAGGGAAAACTGGGCGTTTTCCCGCGGTCTGGGATGGTCTTTATCGGCCAGAGCGATGATCAGTTGCGGCGCGCCGCGAAAGATGCGCTCCTCCCGGCGCTGCTTTTGCAGCTCGATCACCTCGGCCAGGCGAGCCAGCTCCGGATGTTCCGGTATCAGCTTCAGCACGGTTTCGCAGAACAAAGCGTTCAATGCCTCGACCTTTTCCCGGCCATCGACAACCAGATAGCTGATTCCTTGCGTGTTGATGCCGGTCTGGGGGTAGCGGCCGATGTCGAGCAAGCGCATGAGTGTTTCCCGCGGCGCCCCCTCTTTTTTATACTGGCGCACCGAACGCGGGCTGCGCAGATACATGGCCGCCGCTTCCGGCGTCGGCAGCTTGTCCATCAGCGCCTCTCGCGGCGACAGCGGATGCTCCATCTCGTCGGTCGGACAAACCGCCACACAGTGGCCGCAGAGCATGCACAGATCGAGGTTGATGCGCACGCCGCCATCGGTCTCACTGATCGCCGCCCGCAGCGGATCGCATTCCCGCACGCAACTGCCGCACTGACTACAGGTGATGTCGTGGAATTTCATGATGCCTCCCAATTTGCTTGTTATTACCCAACTTCTGCCCTTCTACTCATAACGTCCCAGCTTGTTATACACCTGACCCCTGTCTCCTGGAACCTGTTATTCTTGTTCATAGCGTTCCAGCTTGTTGTGCAAGGTCTTTCTCGTAATGCCCAAGCGCCGGGCCGTCTCGCTCTTGTTGCCGCCCGTGGCTGCCAGGGTTTGCAGGATCAGGCGCTTTTCCGCCTCGGACAGCGAGGCCCCGGCCTTGGCCTGGCTTTCACCGGCGCCGCCATTGCCGCCGCTCTGGTGGCGCTGGATGGTTAAGGGCAGCGATTTTTCGGTGAGATAGCTGCCTTGCATGAGGATGATGCCGCGTTCGATGGCGTTTTCCAGTTCGCGGACATTGCCCGGCCAGGGATAGGTAACGAGCTGGCGCAGGCACTCGTCGCTGATGCCTTCGACGACGCGGTGATTTCTTGCCGCGAATTGGGCGACGAAATGTTTGACCAAGAGCGGAATATCGCCGGCCCGCTCGCGCAGCGGCGGCGCCTCCAGTTGCACGACGTTCAAGCGATAGTACAAATCCTCACGGAAATTGCCGTTTCTCGCCTCCTGTTCCAGGTCGCGGTTGGTGGCGGCGATGAGCCGGACATCGACCTTGATTGTCGCCTGGCCGCCGACCCGCTGGATCTCACGCTGCTGCAGGGCGCGCAGGAGCTTGACCTGCATCGCCGGGCTGGTCTCGCCGATTTCGTCGAGAAAGAGCGTGCCGCCGTTGGCCTGGATGAATTTACCGTCACGCTGGCGGTCGGCTCCCGTGAAGGCGCCCTTTTCATGGCCGAAGAGCTCCGATTCAAGCAGCGTTTCCGCCAAGGCCGCGCAGTTGACTTTCACGAGCGGCCCGCCGGTGCGGACACTGCCGGCGTGCAGGGCGTCGGCGATCAGCTCCTTGCCGGTGCCGGATTCGCCGTGGATCAACACCGTTGCTTCGGTCGGCGCGACGCGGGCGATCAGCTCGAGCAGATCCTTTATCGCCGGCGATTCGCCGATGATGGCCTGAAAAGCCGCGTCTTTTTCCGCTGTATCGGCGCCGGTCTCGGCGGCGGCGCTGCGGCCACAGGCCCTGGTCAGGGCCAGGCGTAGCCGGTCGAAATCGAGCGGTTTGGTCAGGTAGTCGAAGACGCCCTCTTTCATCATCGCCACCGCGTCCTCGACCGTCGAATAGGCGGTCATCAGCAGCACCGGCAATTCCGGGCGCAGAGCGCGCATACGGGCAAAAGCGGTGCGGCCATCGACACGGGCCATGCGAATATCCATCAACACGGCGGCGTAGTGATGCTTGTCCACCGCCGCCACCGCCGTATCGCCGTCGTCGGCCTCGACGCAGCGCCAACCCCATTGCTGGAGCAAAGATTTCACGGTGAAACGGTGCGTCTTGTCATCGTCGACCACCAGCACGGCTTGCCCCGCTGGAGCCTCTGCCGCCAGATTGTCATGTTTCATTTTCGCCATGGCTGTAACAGGGAAAAATTGGCGGACATTTGCTCCGCCTACCTTTCAAAGGAATAGAACAGATCGGCGCTGGAACTGCTGCCGGAACTGCTGGTCTCGACCGTGAAACCACGTCCGAGATTATAACGGATTTTAAAAGCGCCGGCCTCACCAACGAAGTTGTGGTCATAGCCGATGAACAGATCGTCAGTCAGGCGTTTGCCGACCAGCAGCGACATTGAGCTATCATTTTGGTTGCGTTCAAGGGAGACTTCGTCCAAAAGCCCCATGCCACCCAGCAGATTGGCTCGGTCGTCGAGGCCCAGGGCCTTGGCGGCGGAGGCGAGCAAGGTCGCGTCCGGCACGTCCTTCGAGGCGGAAGTGCCGCTCAACAGGTAGGTGAGTATTTCCCGGTCGCCCAGCGGCTCGCTGGAAAACAGTTCAAATTCCGGCTCGTGGGCGCTGCCGCTGACATCGACACCGATGAGGATCTCATGGACGCCGGCGCCGCGGGTCAAAATCAGTTTCTGCGCCCGCGCGTCAATCAGCGGGTCATCGATGGCGCCGCCGGCAAAGGACAGCCGCCCGCGCTCGACTTGCAGCCGGCGCCCATAGATGGTGAAGGCGCCGTCGGCCAGTTGCAGCGCCCCGCGTCCGGTCAGCTTGCCGGTGGCGTCGGTTTTCGCCGTCAGGTCGCCGCGCAAAAGGCCGGTCAGTCCATAACCGGAGAAATGCACCTCGTCGCCGAGAGCAATTTGCAAATCAATGAGGAAACGCCAGCCCGGGCCCTCGTCCTCATCGACAATGACCAGGTCGTTACTGGCCCAAACGCTGCTCTCCATATATTCCGGCGCGATCTCGGCCCAGGTGACGGTGGCCTTGCCGGACAGGCGGCCATGGACGCGGTCAAAAAACATCCGCACATTATCCGGATCGGCGCGGATACGGTATTCCGGGCGGCGGAAGACGTCACAGTTGGTGCCGGTGACGGAAAAATCGCCGGAAAACGGCGCCTTCCAGGGGAATTTCAGCGCGCCGACCGCGGTGGCATGGCCCGGGCCGGAGGTGCCATTGACGGTCAGATTAAGGATAAGGCCATCGGGGCCGGCCAGATCGGCGCCGATGTCGGCGTCGATGTCGACGTTTTTGATGTCGATGCCGGAACTGGTGATTTCGACATGGCCGTCTCCTGGCATCGTCACCTTGCCAATCAGGTGGGGATAGAGAGGCGTGCCCTGGACGGCGAAATTGCCGAGCACCGCCCCCGATGGCATGGTTGTGTAATGGCTGACCGGCCCGACGAAATTGATATCGACCATGCTGAGGCGCAACGAGCCGGCGAGCGGCGCCTGGCTCAAAGCCGATATATTCGTCAGGTCAAAGGCCGCATCCGGCGCGGTCAGCGTCAGGTTGGCCGCCAGCTCGTTGCCGCCATTGAAGAGGCTTTTCACGCCAAGGGCAAGCGTGCCGTCATTGACGGTGGCATCGAGGCCGGTTTCGCCGAGACGAAAGCGCCGCAGGCCCGGCAGCACCGGGATACCTGGCAAATCGGCCTCGCTGGTATGGATGGACAGGCGGCCACGGGTGAAGAGCGCCCCCTTTCCTTCGGCATCGAGACCAAAGGCAAGGGAGCCGCTGGCCTTCCTGCCATCCACCGCCGGCAACAGCGACAAGGGCAGCCTGCCATCGCTGATGGCCAGATGCCAAAGCCGGGCCGCGCCCTCGCCGGTAAAGCCGCCGGCCAGGCGGAAACTCCCTTCACCATCGGCAAGACCCAGACCCGTCAACTCACCCTTATCCGCCGCGAGCGTCAGCCGCGCCGCGCCATCCTGCCGCCAGCGGCCAATGTGGGCGTTGGTCAGCGACAGGGAATCGACGACGCCCTCCCAGCTTTTTTCTTTCATTCCGCCAAAGAGACGGATGGCGGCCTCGCCGAGCGGCGCGCGCGCCGACAGCGCCACCTGGTGCTTGGCCAGCGAGCCATCCAGCGACAGCTTCAGGGAATCGAGCAAGGGCCGGTTATTTTCACTCAGGCGCTCGGCCTTGAGTTGGCCGGAAAAGGTCTTGTCTTCGAGCCGCTCCGCCCCCCAAACCCCGGTGAAATTGGTGGTCAGTAAAGCCAGTTGCCGCCCGCCGAAGGTAAGATTACGGCCGGTGATCTCGGCATCGAGCCGTGGTTTTCTCACCGTGCCATCGACCACCGCCCGCGCTTCCAGGCGGCCGGCCGCTTGCGTCAGCACCTCGCCGAGATCGGGAACGGCGATATCGGCAGTCAGATTGACTTGTTCGTCAATATTTCCGGCCAAGTTCAGCCGCGCCTTGCCGCTGGCAAGCGCCAGCGATTCGATGGTCAGCCGGTCGCCGGCGAAATGCAGGCCACCGCTGCCGGTCACCGGATAGCCGCGCAGTTGACCCGAGAGCTTTTCAATAGCCAGGCTGCCAATGCGGGAGTGGCCGGTGATGGCGCCTGAAGTGGTCAGGGCCACATTGAGGGCGCCGGCATAGTCCGGGGCGAAAAAGGCCGGGTCGAAACCATCGGCCGCAATCGTGCCCTGCCAGGAAAAACCCTCCGTCCAGGCCAAAGCGCCTTTGGCTTTGAGTAGGCCAAAAGCGCCATCGATACGGCATTCTTCGAGCGACAATTCCCGTGTGTCGCCGGCAAGCGCCAACGTCACCTGGCTTTTGTCTTTGCCGGGCACCATGACCGCGCCGCTGGCCGTTGCCTCGTAGTGGGCATCGAGGCCGGTGGCCTTGGCTTGCAGGCTGATTATTTGTGCCGGCCGCCAGTGGGCGTTGATGGATTGCAGATCGATGCGCTGGCTGGACAACTCGCCGCGCCAACGCCACTGCTCTTTTTCATGTTCGGCCTGGACCGCAAGTGCAACCGGCGCCGGCGCGGTCAATTGCAAGGCAAGTTCCGGTTTGGCCAGCGTGCCGTGGGCGGTCAGAGTGCCAGCCACCGGCGAAAATCCCCGCCCCGGCCGCAGGTCGATCTGGCTGTCCAGGGTAATGGCGGCATCGGGCTGGGCAATACCGGCGACGGTGCCGTCGGCGCTGACGGCGAAGCGGATGCCTTCCGTTTC
>Ga0209629_10003764_pt1 | contig 11012 bp, 5 predicted proteins | sample TergutCu122P5_FD_187286 | JGI IMG/M metagenome (GOLD analysis project Ga0209629, IMG submission 187286) | Cubitermes ugandensis P5 segment gut microbial communities from Kakamega Forest, Kenya - Cu122 P5 (SPAdes) (version 2) | ecosystem: Host-associated > Arthropoda: Insects > Digestive system >... | reverse complement strand
CTTCAAAACACCAGAGCTGTTTTAGGATAGACGTAGCACAGACATGAGGAACTACTGTCACTCTGAACTCGTGTGGAATTTAGACAGGGAACATTGTACTGCAGCGTACATTGTGCCGCTTGCAGCTGGCGAAGCTGAGTGCCAGCCATTCAGTTGCTTGGCTGTTACAAAACCTGTATGAACTTAACTGAAACCCTCTTTTGTGTTGAAATGGCGTCAGACTCCGATATGTTTGGAAAGTAAAAACTTCAGTGAAAACGAATCAAATAAACAGCAATCAGTAGGGTTAGCAAGAACAAAGAGACGGACGGACGGACGGACGTACCTCTGCTACTGCATTTACAGGTGAAATGCGATTATAGTCTCCCAGTTCGACAGGAATGGCGACTGACATCAGAACGAACGTCATGCGTGGCCTAACAAACGCTGACTTAAGTCTGTGGTTATTAGGCGTTCTTTACGACGTAAAACACCGCCCTGTTTGGGGACCACGTCCGTCCGCCCATCTGTATGTGACCTAGCAACAGTGATTAAACTGTTGGTCGGATTTTCATTATAAATTCAGTACAGGAGTTCTTCACAGAACTTCGTCAGGCAAGCATGAGTTTCGTGAAAATTGGTTCAGTAACTGTCATACTTTACCGTGGGGCGTAAATGAAACTGCACTGACGTCAGTGTCGCAACGCCGTGACTTTTGTACCTAAAGAACTCCGTGGTAAATACTGTGTACTAGAGATCTGCGCTTTTTGGGGGTTTTATGTAGCGTACAGCGCTAGTTAGTTACAGACGTTTCGGGACAACCTATCGGTCCCATCTTCACAGGGCCGATAGGATTCCCGAAAGGTCGGTAGGGAACTATCACCCTACGCTGCCTAAAACCCCAAAAGAGCGCATATCTCGTTTACACCGCGGCGGAAGCCTGAAATCACGGATGCTGTATGCTACTTCACGAAGTGCACCGCGTGTTTTGTCTTGCAACGAGACTGCAGCAAAAGCGACTTCCCGGGGTCTAATGGTATGACATAAATCTTCGGTCGGTTCACAGATTATTACAAAACGCTACATCAACTGGTAAATTAACACCAAATTATACGACAGGTCGCATATTTATGGGTAATTTCCAGCAAGTTCGTTCGTGAGCTACTGTGCAACGCTATGTCAACTGCGCATGTTAATTAGCATCGCATAACATGTTACGCTATTATTTGTGGTTAATTTTTAGCCAGTCGGTTCGTGGGTTAACATCTGCATAAACAGCAACAGGAGTGCAATGGCACGAAAGGGTTAGGATGGGTGTCAGGTGCGAGGGCTGTTTAACGGCGATATATCAACTGTACAAAAATAATTAACGTCGAATAGAATGCGTGGGTGATAATTCTGTAAAGGCAGACATGACCACTTCCACGACGTCAACACGACATTGGACTCGGACTGAAGAAAGTTACGTTAGCTAGAGTATTTGAATATTCAGGCAGAGATTCGAAATGGTGCCTCTGGAATGATAGATGTATCGTCTTCGAAACTATTTCTTGACTTCAGGTGATAAGATAACGAGTTGTCACGTTCCTACACTTCAGGCAGGTAGTTACCTGCACATACCCCTATATAGCCTATGGTTTAGTTCCTGTAGTCAACACATCACGCAGGCACACGACTTGATCGACACGATACCGAGCGACAATCGCTGCATTGTCAGCCTGTTCACAGACAGATGTCACTGTAACAAATTTATTATCAACGCGTCATAATACAGAGCTAATCACATCACACGGTAACCCCTCCGACCTCTGATATATACTCCAAAGTTTCCGCTTCGAACCTCAAACCGACTGCGGTATTTGGCCTGTATCTATGCACACAAGCTTGAAAAGTTGCATGTTGCAGCCGAGCGGGCAGATGAGAAGACACACCGACGAAGCACGGTGCGGATGGGGATCCGCGTAGTGCAGCGGTGTCTGCCTAATTTGGCAGTGACTCCGAGTTCGCCCACACCCTCCATCGAACAGCTCGCGGGACCGCCGCCTCACGCAGCGGTGGAGAAGCCGTTTTTACTAAGTGACGGGCGCGTGGAATTAGAGGCGTCCTTGGACAAGGCTGTCTACAGTCACGGGGAACCGATCCTGGTGAACACGGCCGTGCATAACAACAGCAGTAAGACCGTCCGCAGAATTAAGGTGAGCTCCTAGAGACGGTCAGTTACACCACAGTGCGCACAAAGGTGCTTCACGTGCACTGCAGACTGCTTTGCGTACTGTTAATATCGTCGTATTGAATGTGTTCTTCAAAACAGGCCTTGCATTTTCATAAGACTTGTATTTTACGCCACATACGTTACTACTCATGCAACTGGCTTTGCTGATACACTTTGTGGTGTTCAATTCAGACTTCATTTAAACACAGACTACACACCGAAATTATATGCAACACAATTCTTAAAGAGAGTCATCACTGTCCATCTGAAAATCAATTAATTACTTCAGAGGTAAAACATAAACATACATGACCTCCCTGTTGTGAGCCCATTTTCCACGTTACGTGTAAGTAAAGCACGAAAGTGACGAATATTACTTCATGCCTTCTCCCTAGGTGTTTGTGGTGCAACATGTCGACGTCTGCATGTTTTCGAATGGGAAGTTCAAGAATGTGGTGGCACAAGTCACAAGTCGAGAGGAGTGCCCCTTAGGACCAGGGTCATCGCTAAGCCGCACATACACTCTGCATCCAGCTAAGGGCGCCACCAAGAACTGGATAGCACTAGAAGACTCATTCAGCAGGGCAGGTGCAACTCTGGCGTCGACGATCACAAGTACGTCCAGTTCACCTGAAGACCGGAATGTGTTTGCCATCTATGTCTCTTATTATGTTAAAGTGAAACTTCTGGTTGGTGCCATGGGTGGAGAGCTAGCATTAAAACTACCGTTCACTCTAATGCACTCCACTTCAACGCTGGAACTTACTGAGTCCTTGTCCCTGTCCCCACCACAGTCACACCAGGTAAAAGAAGCAAGCCCATCTACAGACACGAAGCACAAGACCAACACGAAAGAGGATGAAGATGTGATCCTGAAATGCGATGAGGAGCCGACCTGAGAGTTGGAGAGCAGTGAATGGACGTCGAGTGGTGATGCTCAAACCTGCGACTTGGCCAGTGTGACCGGCAAAAGGGACAGGTGCAATGAGACTCCTGAAAGCCGCCTTAGTAACAACAGTAACAACAATAACAACAACAAACTAATAGTTCGCAGAGTGTTGTGTTGCTTCACAACCAAAGGGAACAAGTGATGATGCAAAACCAGCAACATGTGTCACAACAATGTCCTGACACTTACGGCTAATTTCATTATTTTTGGTAAATGGGAATTTGTGTCAAGTTACACATAACTGCCAACTGACCACAACAGACGTCACTTAGGTCACTGAATAAACACAGCTGTGTTACATACAGGCTCCATCTGGGTTTCATTTGTGGAAGAGGTGGGAACATCTGTTTCCATCACATACAGACTGGCTTTGATGTCCAGCTACATATCTCATAATGCAAACTCTTCAAGGGACTCAGGGAATAAAAATAAGGAAGTTTTAACTTTCATGCCCTGACATATCTTCATAGTATGATGTCTAAGCATACGGCCAGTTTTACCTTCTACTAGACCACATAACAGACCCTAGGAAAATTTATATTTCACCACAGCATCAAGTATGGCAGTTAAACAGGATGCCAACAAACTGTGTGTGTGTGTGTGTGTGTGTGTATATATATATTCATATATTTATGTATGAATATATATATATTTAATTTCAAGGTGTGGCATCCCCGTTGTGTGTTAATTACAGTATATAAAGGGTGGATAAAGTAGTCAAACACAACTATATTATTATTATGTAGCTATATGGTGGAAGGTAGCTAGCAACTACATACTTCGGCCATAGTGGTGGCCATCATCAGGTTGAACATAGCTTGAGAGAGAAGTTGAGTAAAAAAAAAAAAAAACCCCCCAACAACAACAACAACAAAAAACAAAAAACTATTATGTCGAGATCTCGAGCATCTTAACAGTATATCTACGTATACAATATCAGGTAATTGTATATTATCTAGTGATGAACAAGGGTCCGTGGGGCAGCAGGTTCTAAAGTCCGGTGGTGTGGTAGGCTGGAATGTCAGTTTTCTGCCATCTGGCAATGTGACCCGGTGAGTCTGTTCTCTCAAGGAGAGTGTCTGTTATGTGTGAGGTGATGTCTTCATCAGGTGTGGTGGTCGGTGTCTGTGGCACATGGTGTGCGGCGTGGGATGGGTTTTTTGTGCCTTGCCCCTTGTTTTTTGCTGTGTACAAACGGTGTGGTGCAGTAGAGGAACCACGTTGTGTATAATTCGCAGGGCCGAGGGTCGTGCAGTCAATTGGTGTAATTGTAGACTCGGTGTAATATGGTGTAATACTATTAAACTTGGTCAAGTAGGTATAATCACTGTCTGCTTCATTATGTATTATCTTGTTATTAATCAACTGTTGCACTATGCACTGTCTTGTTGGGCACCTGTATGCTAATATTGAAGGTATTGATGCCGTGGTGTGAAAATGCTCATTTTCACACCACAGCATCAATACCTTCAATACTGGCACACAGGTGCCCAACAAGACAGTGAATAGTGCAACAGTTGATTAACAAGATAATAAATAGTGAAGCAGAATGTGATTATAACTACTTGACCAAGTTTAATAGTATTACACCATATTACACCGAGTCTACTATTACACCGATTGACTGCACGACCCTCGGCCCTGCGAATTATACACAACGTGATTCCTCTACTGCGCCACACTGTTTCTACACAGCAAAAAACAAGGGGCAAGGCACAAAAAACCCATCCCACGCCGCACACCCTGTGCCACAGACACCGACCACCACACCTGATGAAGACATCACCTCACACATAACAGACACTCTCCTTGAAAGAACAGACTCACCGGGTCACATTGCCAGATAGCAGAAAACTGACATTCCAGCCTACCACACCACCGGACTTTAAAATCTGCCACCCCACGGACCCTTGTTCATCACTAGATAATATACGATTACCTGATATTGTATACGTATATATACTGTTAAGATGCTTGAGATCTCGACATCATAGTTTTTTTTTTTTTGTGTTTTGGTTTTTGGTTTTTGGTTTTTTGGTTTGGTGTTGCATATTGTACTCAACTTCTCTCTCAAGCTATATACAACCTGATGATGGCCACCACTATGGCCGAAACATGTAGTTGCTAGCTACCTTCCACCATATAGCTACATAATAATAATAATATAGTTGTGTTTGACTACTTTACCCACCCTTTATATATATATTTAATATGCCTCTGCTAAATCCATAAGCATTATACAGCACATAAAACTGAGTGGAAATATATGGGTGAAATGACAGACAGCCTCTTATGACAAACTGAAATGCTGGCCTCTCATGGTGGAAGCCGATGTTCATTCCCAGGCCAGGCCATGTGATGTGTGGTGGACAGAGTGACATATGCACAGGTTTCTCACAACAGCACTTCAGCTTTCACATAGTCAGTATCATTCTGCTGAAGCTCCATACTCCATTCATGCATTCATTCATTACCAATGCTACACAATCTTAACAACTTACAGTGCCATATGCACCAAAATTAACTTCTCAATTCTGCCACAAGTTTGTTACACCACTTAATAAGGCAGTATATGTACACAGGTAGTTCAAAAAGTAAGGTTTCCTATTTTTTATTTACATAAAATAACAACATACAGAGTAACTGATGGGGCTCAGATACAGTCTCATGTTAGCTTTACTACCCCACACACACAAAGTCTGTTTAGACACGTATCACAGTGATATATCAATTTGTCAAATTCTTCATACACAAAAATGTGTACTAGGCACGTAAGCAGTTCTTGACTTCATTTTGAACATATTCAGCGGAGTGGAAGCACACTGACGTCAGAAGTATTTTTTCATCTCTGGGAACAGATCGAAGTCCAACAGAGAAAATCAGGACCGCTTGGTGGATGTGGAAAAACCTCCCACCCTCATGAGTTCAAAAAATTCACGATTGCAGCAGCACTGTGAGGTTGAGCACTGTATTGCAAACCAAGGACTCCTTTGGTCAACATCCTGGTCTCTTCTGCCAGATAGCCTCCTTGAGTCTCTTCAGAGTTTCCTGATAAGCAGCTGCATTTATTGTTGAACTGAGAGGTGTCAAATCAACCAGAAGAAAGTCCACAAACAACAGAGAAAACAGTAGCCATCATTTTCCCAGGAGACTGCACTGTCTTGAACTTCTTTTTGACTGGTGAGTGAAGATGCTTCCAGGTCATCAATTCAACCTTGCTCTCTGGGGTGTTGTGGAAGAACCAAGTCTCATCTCCTGTAGAAATTCTACTTAAGAATGCTTCACCATGCCTTTTGTAATACTGAGGAACCATTGTGAATGACTTAAGGGTTGTCTTTTTGTGTTTGTCAGTCAGTTAATGGGGAACCCACCTGCAGAAAACTTTCCTGCTACTGCTGTGTGGTGGTGAAAGTATGTACTAACTGAAGCCATGATTGCCAAATAAACTCAGGAATCCTTTCAGCAGAAATAAAATAGTGAACCTTGCTTTTTGGATTGCTCGTCTATACAGTGGCAGACATTCTTATACAAAAAGGCAATGCACACATTTTTATCAATAAAGGAAATTCAATGTATGGGTGTTACAGACTGACATAACACTTTTGCAGCCATTTGATACAAATAATTATTGATTTATTTTTCTGAAATCTGCCAATTAAATATTCATTTCAATGATAAAATCAGTTACACAATTCCATACTCTGACTTTAAAGCCGAAGACCATCATATGTAATGGTTTGTGTTTCAAAATAATTTACTGTGAGATCTTTTCCCAAAAATCTGGTACAAGAAGCCCAACTGACACACATAAACCAATTACAAACAATCCCACATGATGCCAAACCACTGAAGTTATGTGGGATGTTACTGAAAACTTACTATACATACAACACTTTGAGGGATTATTCAGTGCTGTCTCCTTAAAAGTTTCTGCAAACTGCTGAGAATGTGATCATGATCATTAAGTTGTGCTGAGAATGTCTTATGAGTAAGCACATATGAAATGGTTTTGATGATGAACTGGTTCTTTTCATAGCAATGTCACCCAGTGACATGGCCAGAATGCATCTCTCAGATGACTTTATTCAGTTAGTGCCACACTAACTCTTATCATGACAGACAAAACATGGTTGAACTTGATGCAAATGAATTGCACTTAGGAATTACTTCATGTGTTATGGAAAGTAATATTGCCAGCATTTAGTGTGGACTTTCAGAATAAACCAATTCATATAAATTGCATTATGACAATGGAAAAAGCTCTGCTGACTGTGGAAACAAATTGTATGATTATACAAAAACTTCCAGTGTGGAATTTAGGAATTAAGAACAAATAACATAGACATTATTGCCTTTTGAAATGTGATGGAATGTGGCCTAGTAAACGTATATGTGTGTATATATATATATATATATATATATATACATGTTTCAGAAAAACCTGCTGCCTCCATCATCAGTGCAGATCTACCATGATTATAGAGAAAAGAAGGCACTCTGATATGCCAGTACATATCCACCAAATTACACAGTATTCCACCCATCCCACTGTCACATCTACAAAACCTCAAATCTCTAAAGTCATGATAACATAAATCAGGAATAGAAACATATAAGTAAGGCAATGAAAATCATCTCTTTTACAGAACAAAGATTGCAGCTATGCACTCACATGCATGCAAATAACGAATTAATTTCAGGACAAAATAAATATTCAGAAAGAGTAAAGAATTATCACCCAAACGGTTAAGCTTTCCTATAGCCAGTATCACTTGTGCTAATGTAGTTACAATTTGAAAACAGGGAACTGTGATGTGGGCCTATAACACAACAATTTTAAAACAGCCGTAAAAAAATTCAGACAATATTTGGCTTCATTCTAACCACCTGAAATACTGTTTGTAGGTCCTTATTCTGCATAAAGATTTGCACTCTCTTCAATCTTCATGCACATGAAGCTTCCTGGACTTCTAATATATGGTAAAACAGGAATTAAATATTCCTGGAAGGGACAAACATAAAGCAGAATTGAATCCCAAACAGCAGACTGACTGTATCTTACGAAGATGATACTGTCACACAGTTGAAGACAGCAATGCCTAACTCTTAAAATGAGCAACATGCAACAATTGGCAAGCAAGACTGGAAGCAAAGGACTTGTCTCAATAAGGGTAGAAAAGAAATGACTGGAAGCCTCATCAGTTATTCAGTGGATGTTCTATCTTCAATATAAGCCACCATCCATATCTCAAACTGTACACAGAGGCTTTCAATTTAATTAAATGGCAATGGTGTAAGTAGCTAAGATTTCATAAACTGAATCTGAAGGTTCATGTTTCATGCATAGAAAAGTATATCATTATAAATATATATAACTGTAAATTCCATTTATGGACTTCATTTTGGTGTGATGTAATTTGGTACATTTTGACTACTATAGGTAAAATTTGTGTACCTCCTGTTGGTAAATCTGTCGATTAAGCACACAGTGTATTTTTGCACATAAAGAACTACAAATGTGGTGAATTTCTTAATTTTTACTTGCACAAGTTCACAATTTTGAATTCAATGCCACAGAATACTGATTCCAAACATCCCCAGAAACATATGATGGAAGCAACCCAAAAACTCTTTAACATGATATTTTGCAGTATGTGTTGATGAGGATGTATATGATGGACTGACAGAAACTCTAAGAACTGTCCTATTAAAAAAATAAAAGACCAAATATTACATTTTGATGAAGGACCAAAAATAAATTTGCCACTTCAAATTAAGAAACAGATGTGTACGTTTTCCAAACATAGGCATGGGATCTTTTATCCAGAATTTGGCACTTGATGGATAAGGTATTTATCTGTAATTTGGAGCATGATACCTCTATATATAGAAAAAATTACAATTACGGATTACAAAAAAGATTTGTTCTGCTTTCAAAATAAAGATAAACATTACCTACAAGGCACCACCTGAGGAGAAATCATCAGGAATATCCAGTGAAGAAGTGCTGGGGCTGAAGTTCCTTAGTGTTAGTTTGAGATACATTTGTTCTGGATCACAGCCTGTTTTTGGAGTGTTCCAGATGCCAAGATGCCAGATACTGGGACACAAGATAAAATGTCCCATGTCTGTGGAATTCCAGGGCTTTCAGGTATTTAAATTAAGGCTTAAAGAGTATAGGGTTTTCTGTAGTGTTTAGTGAGTAACGAACTGTATAGCAATCTGTTGATCCTTTTCATTTCAAACACATCTCATGTCTAAATCTGATGTAGCAATTACCAGTATTAAGAACAGGTAACACTGATTATTGCAAACAAAATAATACTGATATTACTTTTATAAATAATGGCAATCAGAACATCATACTACATAATTCATTATAACTGTACGAGTTACAGTCTACTGAAATGCAATGCCACGTAGTCTGGTAGACAAGCACTGACATTTCAAAGGAATCTACTGCTGCCATCTTCTACCCTAATAATTCAACCAGCAGGCTGCTCCAAAACATCAGCACTTGTTTATCAGAGTATATTGCATAATGCCTCAGAACACAATAACCTACAACCTCAAATCACACATAACCCCTTCACTTCAGAGAACATTTCCCAATGCATTTAAGCAGCAACCACTGCTGTCCAAGTCTGAATACAAGAGTACTGTATAAAAAAGCTACTACAACACATGCCTTTGCTAAGAAAGATGACTTCTTGGATCATGGCAAATTACAGCTTTATATATACAGACAATAACCCTCTTCAGAAGCTGCAGCAGTTTATGTGGTACAGCAACTTTGCTAGGAGCCGGACAACTGTGGACTCATGGTCAGATTTCAGGAACAGCCAACAGATTTCTCCATTGTCCAGTGCAACTAGACTGTCTCTGGGGTTCAAAGAGTTTCCCACCCAGTGTGTACAAATAGTGACTTCTTCGGGGGCATGAAGCTCACCACTCACCTCCACCTAGTGCCACGATTAAGAATGTGTACGTCTTCATGGCACAGTGCTCAATTAGGCATGGGGACAACTATGCCATTATAACTTATCTCATTTAAACAGGATCAAGAATCTGAGGACTCTATATTCATTTAAATGAAGGATTAACTGGTTTAATTTCTTCATTTACGTTCCTAATGGAAATAACCCCCTTTTCATAAATAATAATTTGATACTCACAGGCCCAGTGTGGACAATACTTCTATAAACTTTTGCAAATGCAGGTTATATGAAAGGAAACACAGTTTTAAATTGAAGCTAAGACAGATAACTACAAGCTGCTGTAACAACAGACAGTTTACAATAATCCCAAAGGCATGCTATGAAGTTTAAACACATCTGCAAATGGTTAGCCAACATACATCTCAAATTAAACTCACTTGAACAACTAACAGAATCCTGTCTTTCAAGAGATAATGTGTGTCACCTTCAGCAATTAGTACCCTGTTCTGACATTGAATTAATCATCAAAATTAACACCTGTTTTGCTAAATAATTCTTAGTGTCCATAAAGTAATTTCGAAGAATCAGAAGGAATTCACACAAAAATTTCCCAATACAAAAGTACGGTTTGGTCTGTAATTATTTCAAGTTGTTAAAAACTTAGTAACACAGTAAAATACAGGGCATGATAAATTTTCTTAGAATTCTGGCACCAGCTAAAAAATGTAGGAGACAGATTTACTTTTTCTTCTGTTGTAACTAACAAACTTAAACCTGCCACTACTGCTGTTGCTGATATGGTTTCTATTAAACAAGGTCCTCATACGCGGTGAGTATATTCCCCCAGACTGATAGCACCTTCTGTAAGATTTTTTTTCCACCAAAAACATTGTGAAAGGCATACACAATACATTTAAACAATTACTTAGAAATA
>Ga0209629_10003763_pt1 | contig 11013 bp, 5 predicted proteins | sample TergutCu122P5_FD_187286 | JGI IMG/M metagenome (GOLD analysis project Ga0209629, IMG submission 187286) | Cubitermes ugandensis P5 segment gut microbial communities from Kakamega Forest, Kenya - Cu122 P5 (SPAdes) (version 2) | ecosystem: Host-associated > Arthropoda: Insects > Digestive system >... | reverse complement strand
CTTAACTTTGGATAATTCGCTCTCATGGAGAAAACATATTGAGGCTATTGTACCTAAATTGAGTGCAGCTACTTTTGCTATGAGAATAGTACAATCCTTCCTATCCTTGGACTCCTTGAAATTAATATACTATTCATATTTCCATTCAATACTGACCTATGGAATAATATTTTGGGGCAATACCCACTACAGAACTGCTATTTTCAAAATGCAAAAAAGGATTATTAGGATTATGGTGGGGATAAGAAATAGAGATTCCTGTAGACAGTACTTTAAAAAGTTGAAAATATTGCCACTACAATCCCAATATTTGTTGTCACTCCTGCTCTTTGTGGCTGATAATGGAGAATATTTTAGATTGAACTCTGAAATTCATAGTTTTAATACTAGAAATAAATCAGATTTGCATCCACCACCTTCAAAATTGACAGTGTTCCAAAGGGGACCATATTATTCCGGAATTAAGGCCTTCAATAACCTACCTACCTATGTGAAGAACCTTCTCCAGACTAAGAAACAATTTAAACAAGCCTTGAAAGAATTCTTACATTTTCACTCCTTTTATAGCTTAAATGAATTTTATAACTACAATGAAACTTAAATTTTTAAATTATAGCCTTTATTGTCATTGTCTTATTTTAATCAAATGGTGAAATGACAATTTACATGTATAATTAGAATTAACATACATTTTATGTATTTAGAGTGCTACTTTATGTCATTGTCTTTATCATTTTCAACTCTATTTCATTTGATCACCATATGAACCTCATTTAGGCTGGTATGTATCAGTATTAATTTTGTATGTATATTCTACCTTAAAAGACGGCATGTACTATACTTCACTATGTAAATTTTTTGATTGTCTTCTTTTCATGTACTGTACATATGTTGCCTTATTTATGTTACATGAATTTTGACATGTTCTACATCCTTCAGGCAGTGGCCCCATGTAGCTGGATTGAATGAATAAAAATAAAAATAATAATAATAAACTATCACATTGCAATCTACATTGATAATCTCCAGTAATCTCAATTACTAATAAGCATGATAAAACATAAACAGAAAATAATAACTACATTTAAGCCTGTATGTACAGGGTCCTTATTTTATCTGGCAACTAACTATGGCTTGTTATTTGTTGCCAACAAACCACTGTGCATGTAGAACTTGAAGTTCCAACCACTATACCACACCAACTACACGTCCCCAACACGATGGGTTACAACACACCACATCACTGCATCAAGCATCACTCCACACAGACTTAACAATTTTAACTCCCAAGAATTTAATCATTACCCATTTTTAATCTATATTTATATTACTTATATAATTTTAACTGGAATAATAGCAATTTTTATGGCATGATGGCAACACAGCTAACTACATTTGTACTTTTGTATTCTTGTAATAATGACATCACCCTGAAGAAGGCCGCAACAGCAGCCAAAACATGTTGGTGAGAAAACTGTGAGTAAAATAAATCATAAACATTGTAATGTATTTTGTTAGTTATTTATATATTATGGATATGATTAATGCATGGAAGATGGAACACATTAAAAAAAAACATCCAAATAAAACTCACACAGAAGCCTAAGTCTAGCCATTCTGTAGCTGTACCGGCATCACACAGCAGTCAGATTTATCAGTAATTACATACAGAACCACATGAAGATAGCAATAAATTTCAATGGGAGGTATCCAAGTTTTTATGTTGGTACTGCAGTCTTAACATTACCTATGAATACAGGTAGAGTAAAGTCAAACACAACTTTAATATGTGATTGCTAAGGTGTTTTATTCACATAGTGTATCTTAGGAAAAAACTACATGTTTCAGCCTTTCTTTAGGCCATCATCAGGTTGATCATTTATTCCTTATGAGGCAACTATACAATATGCAATGTCAAGTCTTTTGTTTCTAATGAGATCTCATTTTCCTCGATAAAATTACCTATGAAGTTATCTCTAGAAGTAGCACTGCTTATTCCATCAAGCTGTCTTTCCATAAATTTCCCAGTTCATACTAAGCATATCCAGCAAAATCAAATCACAGTGTCTCTCAAGGGACAAGAGTGCAAGAATGGGTTACAAGTAGAAACCACAGCTATATGTGGGGAATGTAAATTTTACCAACAAAACTTCAGCAGGCCTCCTACTATTAAAGAACATTAAAACTTCCTATTACAATACTCTTATTAAGTTTTGTGTTCAGTCATCTAATGTTCATAAGGGATCCCTTCTAAAGAACTGTCCCATAATGGCTGCAAATGCACCTCAGTTTCTCACACCTCCTTTTAAAATAAAATTTTAAATAACTTAAGCATTGTGACTTATCAATCTATAACATACAGTTAATGCAACCAAATTATTTACAGATGGATCTATGTCATGAACGAATACAAATTAATGACACAACTCTCCTACTTGTGGCTCAGCAACCAGCCTCAACTACAGTTCATTTATTCAGCACCAAGTTATACAGCACTTATCAAGATATGGTATGTGGAAGAATGATACTCTTCTGGAATTTGCCTACAAAGACTCTGGAAAACCACGATACCAATTTTATACTTTAAACATAAAACAAGGGCTCACTATAAACTTCTACAATACGACCTTCCGCAAGCAGGTATTAAAAACAGAGAATTAGAAACCATACACAATAACTCTTCGACAACTTCGTAACACCTAACTTGTTACATGCGTTCAGAACGTTACTGCTGTGTGCTAACATACTTCCACTTCATCAGCCTTCATTAAAACAAAACGTATACCGCTTAACAAATATCGGACGCAAAATGTTAAAATGCCAAGACAACTGTCATACGAATGAAAATTTTACAACTGGAACATGGTTAAAATGCACTCATTCGTATGCAGCTCCGTAGTGAACCGGGAAGGACCACGTTCAAAAAACGCATGTTTCGCAACAAAACGTATTCTCATTAAACGTAAATATCAGCCACACAACTATAAAGCTCTGCATTTGTAGTGTTCTTTACCTGCGCCAAAAATGAATATTTTCCCGGCAATATTTTTGAATGTTTAATGTTCAAGCGGTACCGAAAATACCCTTTCTCCACAGCACTGTTCCATTGAGACTGCAGCCTAATATCAAATTCGCTGTTCCTGTTCTCAACGGAATTTCTATGAGTCTCATAAATAAAATCATTTTCACAATAATACATCAACCTGTGGGTACAAAATCAGGAACAACCATACACACGCTAGATACCTTACACGTTAAAGGGACGATAACAACAAGACTAGATGATCTGTGACAACAAGAACGCCACGCACAACACGTCGGTCAAAGAATGTAACTGCGAAAGACGTAATTTATATCAAGGTAAGGCGACTGCTTTTCCAGCCAGTTATCTGATATACATTTTTCCAGGTTCCTCATACATATACATTTTAATCTGTAATTAATTTTTATTAGTTCAACAACGCAGTTAATGCCACGCTTAATTGCTTTCTAATTACATTCCTACAGCCATTGATATTTCTAATGGATGTTCTTTGACAAAATAGGTGTCTACGAAGAACAGGCTGTAATCCATGACATGAAGCAATTTTTCCCAATTAGTTAAAGGGTTCGGGAAATCGGGTTTGATAATCTAAAGTTCAACCTCGAACAGGCCACGAAGGCCCAGAGGGGCAGTAGATGTATAGCTCTGCTGTTCCTTCAACCTCGGCGCTAGATGGGGGTGGGTAGTCAACGCCACGCCCCGGCCGCTTTACCCCCGGGAAAGACCAGGTACCCATTGTACAGGAGGCTGGGTGGGCCCCAGGGCCGGTCAGGACGGGTGCGGAAAATCCCGCCCCTCCTGCAATTCGATCCCCGGACCGTCCAGTCCATAGCGAGTCGCTATACCGACTGCACTATCCCGGCCCCCTTTCTTTCACTACTTTTATACGAAATCTATTGCATTACACTACAACACCACCAAAATAAAGTGTAGTCAAATTATTTTTTTCACATCTCAAAACTAATCATTTTCAATGTGGAATCTTTATTGACATAACCAGTGGCATACCCAGGAATTTTGTTGGTGGGGGTTCAACAAATTCAGCTGAGGACAGAGAGAACGGGGATCTGGGGACGGTAGCCCCCTAGCCAGGGGTTCTGGAGGCAGCTGTTATTTAGTACAAGAAATTTCATTTCGTATAGTAAAATTTTCTTAATTTTTAGTACTTTAGACTATTTATGATGACAACCAATTTGTCATTGTTAATGTAAAACAATTGCGAACCTAGGTAGTTTTAGAATTTCACTGCCTTTTTTCCAAACATCTTGGGGTGCTGGTGTCCTAAATTCAGCAATTTTTAAACTAATTAGGATGTTGGAATAGGAACACTAAACATTTTCCACTCAGTTTGCAATCTGGTTCACTTTGTCAAACTTTTGGGATGTCAGGGTGGGTTTGAACTCCAAAACCAGATATGCCACTGCAAGACAGTTTGTATTAAAAGAAACCTTTATATAATAAATTACAACCGTATGAGAACACAGTGAACTACAAAAGCAAATCGAGATGCCGGTTCTTCTTGCTCAGGCAATCGAGGACTCCACCGATACCTTCGGAATTTCGGGGGGGGTTTGAACCCCTCAAACCACCTCCCTCGGTACGCCACTGGACATAACCACAAAGTGTGGATGAGTTACACTGTTTTCAAAAGCAGTCCGGGAAAATGTTACAAACTCCATGAAATTGCTTACAGCCTTTGGTGTTCTTCACTCCCAACAATCAACTAAATCATCTTCATATACAAGAAAACACACATTAAATGATCTGAAATAGGTTCCAGTATGAGAAAGGCAGGTTTCATATCTGTGCACACACATGACAGAAATGAAGACAAAGATATCCTTAACAACATATAAGTAACACAGCCCAATACAACTGTTTTTTATTACAAAAACAATACACAATTAGCCTTGTTTTTCACATTTTGCAAGCCTGATGAAGACCCATTGGGTCAAAACATGCAACAATTTTATAAAACAAAGTTACTGTTTTTGTAATAAAAATAGTTGTGCTAGGCTGCATTATTTATGTATTACTTAAAAAACGCATTATGTCTTCTGTCATTAAAACTATTCCTGCAGATCATTCATGTTTAATAAGATATAGCAGCACCTTGTATTATCAGATTCCTAGTATTTTAAATGAGAACAAAATAATTTTTAGTTATGAAGTGACAGCGTAAATATTGCCACCATGGATACTGTGATCATGCCAATGGCCATTGTTACAGAGGTCATGTTGCCTCCAACTTTTTGTTAGAAGTTACTCAAGTCATACATATTCTCGGAGAGCACCGAGTTCACAAGTATCTGCAATCTATGATGTAATAAAACTTCTATATTTTAAAGGAAGAGCTAATGATTATCATTGGACACATAATGCCACTGATAAAGTCTGGCATAAAAGAAGAACCCCAAACAATATGAACAAATTAGGAATTCTGAAATAAAATTAAATTTACTTTTGGACTCTCTTGGAACATATTCATAATCTCGCTGTTGTCTATTGTTAGGCCTGCAGGGTCCACATTTAGGTCACAAAACCAAAATAACGTATTTTATTCTGGTTAGAATATTACGTGCCCACAGAGCTTTCCAAAATAAGTTGCCACAGTGATAATTACAGGCTAAATAACCCTGTTCATAGGCTAAGTTATCCTGATTAAATTTTACATGCCCTCTTTCTGCATGTGTACGTGAAGTGCGTACAATGAACGCATGTGTGTGTGTATGTGTGCATGCGTGTGAGCGAGAGAGACAGAGGGGAACAAAATCTTCCCAAAACTCAGGCAACATTTGTAGCAAGAATTTCACATATAAAACAGGGGTCCACAAATTTTTCAAAAAACCCAGGAGCCATCTCAAAATTTTTGGTGCCAGATGGGTGAGATAACACAAGTCCCATACTGAGGACCCACAAATATTAGGTGCTACCACACAAAAATTTGTTGCCTTGGGGTTGTGAGCCTGTGTCCAAAACCTAGCCTGGTCACCCTGTAGGCACTGCTCTTAATATAAACACTTTCTCCATTGTTCCTGCCACTGATCGATCAACGCAACTCTAAAGCCACTCATGACACAGCTGTGAGACCTGCTGTTACATTCCATTGAATTTCTTCTATGTACAAACAATTATGATCTTTGGGCCCAATCTGGAATCTCTGAAGATTCAAAAGTGAAATGGAGCAAGATCTGGAGAATGCACTGGCATGGTTGGAATTTGGTTCTTGACCCAGTAACTGCTGTACTCTTGACCATTTTTATATGTTGTACTTGCTGTACATGGCCAACTTTTTGAAAAGCTTCATCTCCATAAACTGCATTGACAACCTCTGTTCAAACCAAAACCCTGTTATAAGTGCCAGCAACATATTTCCACTCCACAGTCAACTGTGGCAGATAGCACTCCACTCCCCCCACCTTAACAGGAAGTGCTGTCATCTCAATATAACTGAATTCCAGAAACAAATTGACCCTCCCATGTAAAAAGGGGATCAAGTACTATAATAGCAAAGGCAGTTACGAACAAAAGCATAAGCAATTACTTTAATCCCCTTACTGCTCTTCCAAACACTCATGGGAAAACTGAAATATGTAATATGAGAGATTAGGTTTATGCATTGCCCTCCTTTACGTAGCACTCAACGAATATTCAAGGCAAAGATAACCTTCAGATTCATATGAATCAATCCATCCATCTTCAGAAGCTCTGGTAAGAAGGAAGTCCTCCTCCCAAACACAGTAGTTACTTTAGTAGCTGCTCGTAGTTTCAGACTTACTAAACCAACCGTGCACTTTTCAATCTTCATCTCATCCATGATGGGTTAAGTTTACATGGCATTAATGTTAGGTTATTTTCAGTTCTAACAGCAGGAGTTCAGATCAACTGTACTATTGTTCCATCCGTTTCTATTTCACATAGTCCCAACCAAAATTAAGGCATTTATAACACTATGGGTTGAGAATTTCTCTTTGCTGTTGGTAAAAGTCTGTATACTGTGGTACTAACCATCATGTCACAAGTATCTCCATCATCATCTCCAACTTTGTTGCTGCTAAGAAAATGCTTGTGCTGGAAATGGATGGTAATTCCCTACTGACGAATTCCCAATATAATCACATTCAGTGTTCATATTTAAATTATATACCGCATAAACCTGATTTCTAACCGACAGATGAACGGACGCGCACACAGAAGACTCTGCAATCACTCCGAGGTCTGAAACGATGACAACCATCTTGTGTGTGCCCCAACCTTAACAAGTATACCTTCATCGCATGATGATGACAGCACAAGACTGCCACAAAAAAGGACAGCTGCTAACTTGTCCTGATAATTTATTTTTAAAGGTTTACAAATAAAAACACAATAACAAAGATCATCTAATGTAATTGTTAATACACACCTCATTAATGTACATTCATTGTGTATGAATACTCACATGAAATCAGAGACAGTGTCAGAGTCTTTCTTGTTTTCGTATGAACTGCAATCAAATTTGGGTACTTAAAATCACTATTTGATCAAATAAAGTAATATAAACCATGACATCTAAGTATGCCTAACATTTAAAACTCAACAAAAAGGACAATGCACAGATGTACACAGTAGTGACACAGATGTACACAGTAGTGACAATCAGTCTTTGAAGTTCACTGTACATAGCACATAGTGCCAAAATATCAAAAACAGGTAAAATCTATATATGTGTATACATATATATATATATATACATGAAGAGCACACTTTCCAATCTGGAACATGTCCACTCTTGGTTAAAAATGAGCCTGCAATGAGTTGCACAAGAATAGTATGACACAGAATCCCATTTAGCCACATACAACATCCACCTTCAGAATTGTCTCACGTGCCTTATATTGTGTTCAATGATTAGACACCAAAAAAGCATAATGAAAATAGCCTAAATACAGTTCTGCACAGTTCATGTTACATGATGAATGCTAAGGGAGGGCACAGTTTTAATACTTGATTATCTGAAAGAGAAATAAGATGTTACCAGTGTTAACCAACACAAGCAAGTACAGTTCAATACTGTCTAGTTTCCTACGCACAAGTTAAACCTCTGAAGAAACCACTTTGATCACAAGTCATATGGCAGGTTAAGTCTGTTACAAAATTTATCAGTCCCTTGGATGAGCAATTAAATGACCTGCTGCTACATACGGAGTAACCACTCAGATTTGCACTATGGCTGTTGGGGTAAAAAACAACGGACAAATGAAATGACATTAACAGGCTATTAATCTTAGGTATATTGGACACAGATCCAGAGGGAGGAAGAGAGAGAGGTAAGGAGCTTGTCCACTCTAATGGAATATGAAAGGTCAACCTCTCTGCCAACTGTGATGGGCAAAAACATGCCACAGATAAAGTTACAGATGAAAAACATTATTGCCAATATGGTCCACATTAGTCGTCACTTGCCTTACCACACATTCCCACACAACGGGTTAACGGCCTACTGGTAACTTACAAAGTTCGTCAAATATAGATGTACTTCAATTAAGGCAGCTTAAAAAATTATTAGGTCCATATGATGTCAAATCTTAATAAGAAATACACACCTATCAATAATATTGCACCAGGTGCAACTTACATATATTAGCTAACAAAGCTTCCCTAAGCAATGACGACTTTCTCATAACCTCTTGTATGAGTTCAGGACAGCTTAAAAATACATATTAGCAAAAACACTTCACAAGAACCCTTAACCCAGAGAAGTTCAATATACAGTAAAAGGTCTGATAAGGAGAAACTTAGTTTCAAACTACAGGCCATAGACAAAAATTTGTTGACAGAGATGAAACACATCTTACCATTAGATCAAAATGAAGCATATTATACATAATTCATAAAAAAGACTCTGTTCAAGACAATGAGTTAAGTATTGACTCCATGCTCCTAAAACATGACATACTGTTAAAACTTTGAAACAATATGTAAATTCTAACATATACAGAAGCACCTTCCTGCCAGGAAATGTATGGCCTGAATACTTACACAGGTATGGCAATGTTGTCATCCCTTCTTATCACTGAAAGGCAGCTTCAGTTCATTAGAAGGGCCATTTGAAACACAATGAAACAGCCTCAGAAGTTCGTTTCAGTGATTGCTCAGTTTATGGTCTGCATTTTATTCATGACTGCAGACTGTTTTAGATAATGACGCTCCAATGAAAGTTGCAAAATATATATAAATAATAACAGAATTCACTGTAACTAGAGAATGACACATTCTGGACCCACTGACATTCATATCATTTTGAATCTGCTTGAAGCCATTGTTGTGAAATTTACTGTGTGTTAAGTACATGCCCCATTACAGCTGCTGAATGCCAGTGACACCCACTGTGTGTGCTGTAATACAACATACGTGAATATGAAAACCATACTTCTTACTCCTTTAGTCTTACACACACAGTGTTAGTTCCCATCAATATCGAACGTTGTTACCTCAGACCATTTTTCTTCAGTATTCATTGTACACCCAGAATGAAACGGATGTATTCATTAATGCGTAAAATTTCTTAGCTTTCAGTCACTTCTTTCAGCATGCCACATTAAAAGTAAGAATTATGCTTTTCCTCATAATGTTGACAGTAAAGCATAAAAATCTCATTAAAATTCCCTGAACTAATTTCCTGTTATTTAATAAATGTAAAATACTAATTATCCTCCAATCTCACATGGAAACTCACTCATTTTCTAGTGTTTACACATATCAGATTTTCTTCCAATAACAACTATTCCAGAAAATATTCTGGACAAGACAGCAATCACCTAACCCCAACAATCATGTATGCTCATAACAGTAATATGAGTCATTCAGTGCCATCACTGTAGTGAACAAATAAACCAAGCCTGAGAAGACGAAGTCAGTAGTTCCTACCTTATGACACATGGTCTATATCAGCAGACTTTCATAAGCAGCACAATAAAACATCTGTCCAATACAACTGATTTTAAATAATAAATACAAGTTATATTTACATATATAATAAGACAAGTGTAAAACATTACGAAGTCCACTATAACGACAATTCATACTAGCATAAAAATTTGTTCTGTACAACTCCTAGGATTTTCTTCCTGGTGACTGAGAAAGAAATGTGTAAATACAGACCAATGAGTGAGGACACACAAAGGCCATCTTAGCCTGTAAGTGTTCATTTTACCTATGAAGAACAAAAATTAGCAACTTAAGCGATGTTGCCAAATGTACATACAGTACAAGTGAAGCTACAAATGAGAGGAAGGAACACACCAGAGAAGAAATTCTGAAAGTTCTCCTGATACAACCACACAATACTGATATGCTCTATATATTAAACTGATGATGCATAACAATATTCACCAAAGAAGAAAATTTCAGTTTAACACAACTTTTATTCCAGCATTACAAATATACAGTAGACAGACATGTTTAGGTTAATGCCATATTCAGGTGTGGCCCACAAGAATGCATAAACGGATTTTTAATTTCATTTTCCATACACTGTGTACAGAAGAAAATGTAGCTCAAATGACATGGTATGCTACTGAAAATTGTTTTAGTAATATTAGTTCTACACTATTTATACATGGATTTTATTTACTTTTTTAAGAGTATAAAAAGAGTGACATCAAATAGTAAAAACACATCTATCTTTAATTTATTAGCTACATGATGGAGGTAGCTAGTAACTACATGTTTTGGCCTTTGTGGTGGCCATCATCAGGTTGTACGTAGTAGCGTTAAGAGTAACTGAGTACAATGATGGCCACATTGCACTCAAGTTACTCTTAACGCTACTATGTACACTCGTGTCAACAAAAATCCATCGGCCTGAAATTTTCTAAGTCCCAAACCGGAAGTGACGTGCGGTACAGTTGCCATCATAATTCAAGTAGTTTTACTTTCCCCATATTTGCGCATTCGTGCCGTTTCTCTGTCCTCCATTCATTACAATC
>Ga0209629_10003762_pt1 | contig 11013 bp, 7 predicted proteins | sample TergutCu122P5_FD_187286 | JGI IMG/M metagenome (GOLD analysis project Ga0209629, IMG submission 187286) | Cubitermes ugandensis P5 segment gut microbial communities from Kakamega Forest, Kenya - Cu122 P5 (SPAdes) (version 2) | ecosystem: Host-associated > Arthropoda: Insects > Digestive system >... | reverse complement strand
CTATTAATATTTGTAATAATTGAATTGGAAGCAATAATTTGAATTTTGATTTCCTTATTTTTTTTAGTTAAAAATTGAAGAAAGGTTGTTTTATTATATGGTTCACCAAGAATAACCTCACCCTGCTGGATGTTACACTACTGAAACATGATGATGAAGTTTCATCACATGCCATAGAAATGGCAAACGATGCACATTATCCTGCCTGAAGTGAATGGTTCTGTTGTGCCACGTTACAAAATACAGAGACAACAGCTCAGAAATTAGGAGAGGGGAAAACAGCCAAAATAGATGAGAGACAGTTATGAAAAAGAAACATAAAGACCATCATGTTAACAGGTCACCGTTACAGAGTTGACAGGAAAACACGTGGTATAATTGTTGTTCGCAACTAAACAGAAAACTGTGGTCCACATTACAAAGGAGTAGATACCACCAGGCACAACCTTCATAAGAGACTATTAAGCATCATGCAACAACCTTAAACTTTAAGGATACTCCTACTACACAGTAAAGATTAAACCACTCCCATTACCTCTTGAGTTGAGGCATCCCCGTTGTGTATGAGGTACAGGTAAGGAAGTCAAACACAACTAGTTTATTAATTATAATGTTAAAAGAACGACATGTTTCAGCCTATTCAGAGGCCATCATCAGGTTCTACGATTGCTAGCTATAAGAGGTCAATATAATCTATGGAAATGGGTGGTTTGATGTTAAGATCTCATCATCTGGCAGTATGGCAATATACACAGAAAAAACTAGTGAAGTCCGTAGCTCGGAGAACCGGGTAGGTGTGTCTCGGAGGTATGGTGGAGATTTATGTTACTCTATGCGGTCATCACTCTGTATTCAGATGCCTTGCTGTGTTTGGCGTTGGTGGCCGCTCCGTTGGTGGGTCGCAGGTAGCACTGAGATATGTGTGGCTGGATGGTGTCCTCTCGGGATCTTGGCCGCGTGTGTAGCGGTGTGCTAAGTCCGTGCAGTGGTCTCCGGGTTGGTATTTTCTTGTAGGTATCCCGTGTGTGGGTTACAAGTGTGTAGATATGCGTTGCAGTGTAGAGAAAGCTATTATCACTCACACTTGGTATAGTATACTTATGAATGTATTGGTCTTGTACGGTTTCAGTTTTTGTGTATGAAATGCGTAAAAGTGAAGTGTCTCTGCGTAGTTATTCCCTGGACCCTGTACGCATTGTGTTTGACTTCCTTACCTGTACCCATTAACTCTGTTGACAATATCACAGGAACACACACTAATACCACTGACAGTACATGCAGACATCTGAAAGCTGCACTGAACACAAATGGAAAAACAGACTACACCCCAAACCAAGCACAGCACATGTCCACAGAAAAATGCAAGGTAGATGATGCAGACACATTTTGCAAACTCATAGGAACTGTGTGAAACACACTGCAGCTCAGCAGTGCAATATGATAACATGAACTTCAGTAGTTTCATACTAAGGGTCTCAAATATTAACTGCAAGATTCCAAAACATGTGACAATTCAAAATGTATCTGTGAAAATGTTCTACTATATTGTAATCTATGAAGTGAAATACTCCTAAACCAAATACCTAACATGTAACATCATTCATATCAATGTAGACTCTTTCATTCTTTTAAAAATAGTGCATAGTGTGGTAAAGCATAGAGTAATTAAATGACTGCTATACTTAACCACTAACCCTAATGCAGAACATAAATCATCACATTTCTAAGAATATTAAGTCATCTGAACTACTTTGAATTCCAACCTCTAAACCTAATGTGAAACATCTGTCAATGTTAATAACGCAAGTGCAAAGATGAAAAACAAATACCACCAAAAAAACAAACACAAGTACACAGATACAATGTATATAGTTATTTATGTATTACAATGAAATTCCTACATGCAACAGAGTTCACATTTTAGGAACTTTATCAAAATACACAAACAAGGATGAACACATTGTATACTGCAACACTGCTTAGCATAATTGTAGTGGCGCACCCATAAACTCCTACCAGTGCAAATCTAACATACAAACATCCTATTAATGGACTATACTACAGAGAATGGTGTAAAAGCAACACAGCTACATAATTAGGGGTTTTTGACATTAATTGTGAAACTGTTTTTAAAACCTTTTATTGTATCCATAACTGTATACTTCATGTCTTTCAGGACACATGTTTTTTGGATACTATCCCAACTATTAATAACAATCTGTGTATCTCTATACTTCTCTCCATTGGTACAAGCACAGACGCTATGTAATTAGCCACTAGCAATTTTCCCTGAGGATGGTTGAGGTCAACCAAAATATGTCAGAAGGGTTATGTGAACAAATAAAATCTTGTAAATATTTGTATGTGCAAAACTGATTGCACCTGTTTTCAGTATTATTAACTGTCTTGTGCATGGTAAACTACAAATATGTTTGCATGCAAAGTGTTCAGTCCTCTTTGAAACAGTGTAAAGTGCCAAAAACATAATTAATGTTGCAAGTGTACTCTGACAATTCATCATAATATAACCATGTGAATGTTACACCTCTGACAACCATTTACTGCCGGGTGCAAACACAAAACAAATGTAAGGCAGCTCTGGAGTAAAAGAGTTCAGTTTTCATTTGGTCAGACTTGTACTCTACTCAGTGTTTTGTAGGTCATAACAAACCTCACCAATTCATGTCTCACAACAGACTTCTGGCAGCAAAACATCCATTTCTCTTTAACCAAAACAATTCAATACCAACCTAAGGCACAGTACAGACCTTCAATTCCTCATATGCTGCCAGTCTTTGTGTCACAGCATGGTCATTAATGCAGTTAAGAGTACTATGAATTTAAAACCTCTCTGTGGAGTTGCTGGAATTGAAACCCCACAACCATTTAATGGTTAGGTACATTTGCCAATACAATGTGGCATTCTTTTTTATTTTAGATAAAAAAATAATTCAACTATTTGTTTAAAATAAAAAATCATAAACTAAAACCAAGTACTACAAAAGTTAAATGAATTACATGTATCACAATAAAAAATGAATGCAATAAAACCAAAGGTGTACAAAAAATGTCAAGTTCTGTGACCCTGAATCATGCAATTATTGTTAAGAACACAGGTACTGTTCATGTCAGGGATACCAGTAATCACCTCACTCATATCACCAGCTGCCAGCATGCTGGCAACGTAACTCAGTACACAGTGTCTGCCTAAGCTGGTTGCTGTATGAAGCCCTCCTTCAGCAGGAAATCATACAGCTTTCTAGTTTTGTTCACATCAATCTTGATGAGCATCCTTGCCTGGGCCAATTTCAGACCCGAGTTACGCTTACACTCTGCCACAAGGATCCGCTGGAACTCCAAATATGACTCTGGCACCAGTCTAGTTGCAGAACAGAGCTGGCGTTCTGCTGGCGACAGTCGTTCATAGCCTGGCAGACCAACTATGTCAAGTGGTGGGGGTGGCCGTCTTGAAGATACATTTGCAAAATTTTTAATAGCAGGGGTGAATGTTGGTGCTGAATCACCGACAGATTGCCAGCAGTTAAGTGGAGAGAACCGTAGTATTGTCCGTTCCTTGCGATGTTCCTCTCTGTTGCGAAGCAGTTTCCTGAACAGACGACAACTGTGGAAACGTGTGATGCCATTCTCCCGGAGACCTTGTAAGCGGGTAATGTAACGCCGCAGTTCACCTGCATGGTGCAACCCTTCCATTATATAATCAAAATCAATACCAGACATGAACTGCATAAATAACAGCAGTCGTTCTGCAATTGTTCGTGTTATAGTTGCTTCATAACGATGCAGAGATGATAAAGTCTTTCGTACAACAATTAGACCATGGTTTCGTATCACAGATTTTCGTCTTTCTCTCTCTCGAAGACGCATGTTGTACATACTTACTACAGCTGCTTGTAAACCAGCTCCAATCTCATAATATGGGTCACCAGGTTCAAAAGTGTTGAAATCTAACTGTGATATTGTAATTTCTGCATAATTATCATACTCAATCTCAAAGTCGCCCCTTGGTGCATTATATCCACCAAGGGCTCGATAGCTACTAGAACCTGGCAAATAACGAGGCGGCAGCTCCATTTCCAAGGGTCGATACTCAAAGGGTGGTACTGAGGTAACAGGACGAATACTTTTACTAAATTGTGGTAGCTCTGGTACAGGGTTATCAATGTAGAATGTTACATAATGCTTCTCACATTCTTGTGCTGACCGAGTCTGCAACCGGCGAGAAATATCACACCAATTCCCCAAGCCACATTCAAACAACGCATCCAGTAATTCGATTTCTTCATTTGCTGTCCATGTTGATCCTTCATACAGAGCGAACTCACTTTTCACGACAATGTACTGATGATAGTTCCTGTGAGAATCAACTTCGGCTCCAATCGAAAAGCAAGAGCAACAAATCACCACATTACCACAGTCCACACAACATATGAATGGTTCACGCAGAATCGACGAACATGCGTAACACCGAGGTGTAGTCACATTCGTGTCCTGCCCCATCACACACAGCCAGTCTGCAAATAAGACGTACCAAATGGAACTATTCCTCTTGTTTTGGCAAAATATACACGACACGTTTTCCAGTACGTCCTGTTTACTGATATTATTCACAGTGGAATATGAATTGTCATTAGCACCGGCTTCAGCTAAATGCAATTCGTCGTTAAAGTCGTCACAAAAAATCAACATGCATAAGTTACTAGGTCGGCTACGTATAATACATATAGATTCTTATACCACTTACCAGTTCTCATAATTATACAATTACCTTTGGGAAATTGCAAATCTGCCGCCTCCTCTTCCACTTGCTCTGCTACATGACTGGCCATCTTTACCGTATTAATCTGTGATTATGAACAAAAAAGTGCAACCTTAGGAACATGCAAGCTACAAAATATCGCAACGTTGCTTTTCGGCCAGTTTTCTTCAGAATTCCTCCATGCCATTCACCGAACTGCTGCTAATAGAAGGCCGTCAACGCTGCGGTGCGCAACCGTGTGCGCAGTGGTTGTCATCTAGTATAGCGACTAGGGCATAATCTGTGATCTAATACCTACTAGTATTAATCTGTGATCTTTACTCCTCCTCCTACTCCTTGTTACGCCACGGATGAAGAATATGGCTCACTGCCTTCGCACAGTCCATAATATGTAAGAAGTATTTGGAAGAATTTGCGTTAACAAAATACTGCAAGTACGCCTGCCTTAGGTTACATTATTTCATAAACTATAAAGCTCAGTAAGTCCATTAGACCATTTACAATGTCGAAGTATGGGGTCTTACATATTATTACGTGCAATAAACTTACAACCACGGAAACCGCCAAAATTCACAAAAATGTCGCGCAGTAGTAAGTAACGTTGCGTACCATTTTTAAGAAAATACATCCAAATGCACGAAGCATACAGTGGAAGTAATTACAAGGAAAATATATCTTGATTGCACGTGAGCCTCGCAATCTCATTCATAGAATGGGAAATGTGAACGACGAACAGGGATTTTCCAATTCGCGATTATGGCTACCCTATGAACGCCATTTTCCATGACTCACTCCCATTTCTGTGTTTTTGTCGTGTGTAGTATTGACATCGTATTGTATCCTTTTTGGCACAATGGTAAAAGCGGAGCACGATGTGAAAGAGGATCACGATGACGGAGGTAAAACGGAACCCGAACATACGCGGAAGCTTTTTATTGGTGGAGTTGATTATAAAACTACGGATGCCTCCTTGAAAAAACATTTCGAGCAATGGGGTGAAATTGTCGATGTCGTCGTAATGAAGGATCCACAAACTAAAAAGTCGCGGGGTTTTGGCTTTGTCACGTACGCCCGTGCTCACATGGTAGATGATGCCCAAAATGCTCGGCCGCATAGAGTAGATGGGAGAATTGTGGAGCCTAAGAGAGCAGTACCTCGACAGGAGATCGGACGACCAGAAGCCGGTGCAACTGTGAAGAAGCTATTCGTAGGTGGTTTGAAGGAAGATATGGAAGAAGAACATCTTAGGGAATATTTCAAAGCTTTTGGCACAATTGTGTCCTGCGCTATTGTCATCGATAAAGAGACGGGGAAAAAGAGAAGTTTCGGTTTCGTTGAATTTGATGACTATGATCCAGTGGACAAAATTTGCCTCCAGAGAACACATCAAATCCAGGGCAAGCACATAGTCGTCAAGAAGGCCTTGAGTAAGGCAGAAATGGCGACTCAAGGGCCCGGAGGTCGTTTTGGTGGTATGGGTGGGAACAGCGGTGGTGGAGGTCATGTCGGTGGTCGTGGTGGTCCACGAAGTAACATGGGTGGCCCCTGGGGAGGCCGCGGTGGTGGTGACTGGAATTCTGGAGGAAGTGGTTTCAACGATAGTGGATGGGGGGGTGGTGACCCATGGGAGAACCGTGGGCCATCTGGTGGTGAGTGGGGCACAGGCAGCGGTGGTGGTGGACCAGGTTATGGTAATAGGGGTGATAATTGGAGCAGTGACAATTTTAACGGTGGCTATCAACAGAATTATGGTGGAGGGCCTGTTAGAGGCAGCTTTGGTGGAGGAAGACTAGGCCCTTATTCAGGTGGTGGCGGTGGATATGGCTCGGGTGGTGGAATGGGAGGATATGGCGGAGGTGCGCGTCGATATTAAACTCTCACAGGTACATTATATTGAGCCTTCATTGGTACATATACTGGTGTTATGGGTTTGCTGCATGCGTGGCCATTGTAGGTTGGAGAAAGAACCTGGCAAATACAGGAGTGACTAGAACTTTGACCTATTTGGCATTGTAGAAACAATTTGACAGCCCCAGTTGCATCACGATACATTCTGTTCTTGACAGTGATTCATATGAGGTACATATTATTTAAGTGTGAGGTACACATTGAACAATGACAGCTGTGCACAACAAATATCTGACGTGTGTTCAGTGTAGTGTATGTACTGATATGATTTTTTTTTTTTAATATTGCACATATGTATCCTTAGATGTTTCTAAGCGTTTAATGAAATGGAATTGCTCTATGATTTGCAGTTTTATCGTTTCTTACTAAGTACACACTTTTCCCATAAATGCATGCTTGCTATACACTGTTAGTCATGTATTCTGGGTGTGTACCATTATTAAATGAATAGAAACACTGGGTTGAAATGAACTTGTGTTTTTCCTGCTTAAAGTGGCAACAGTGGGCATGTATTGCTTGTACACACACACACTCTTGTTTCTTGTATGTTTTATAAGTGACATTACAAGTTAATGTCTTATGAAGGCATCTATGCACCAACAGTTAATGCTGATCATGAAATAGAATGTGGAGAAACCATATATCCTACCATGTTTAAAGCAGGGTGCAGTCAGCTCTTACAGATGTGGAAGTAGAATTTATCTTCATGACTTTTCTTCAGTTGTTTTTATGGTATCATGAATAAATGTGAATGCTCAGTCCAAAAATTACAGTGCGTGCCCACTGTGCATTATAGTTAGCTGTAAGTGCCATCATTTATTATGAGTGCAGATAGTTTTGTCTATTGGTACAGTTTCTATGATTAAAACTATCTTATTTTCTAGCTATTATTCGCTTGAACTGAAACCTGAACGCCCACTTTAAAAATTGCGGTGCACGCCCACTGTTTTAGCATTTCTAATTTTCTCCCTCAGGCAAAGATACTTTGGATTGATTTGTGCCATTTAGAAACAAGAGTCAGATCGCTAATATGGTATAAGAAATAGCAGTTAGCAGGTGGCCAGTGGAAGAAACAATAAAAACCTGCTTTGAATGGAATTCCAAGAATCCCAAATAGTTCTGACAACAATAAGTTGCAAAACCTTCACCCACTAATATTGTAACGTTATTCATACTGTGCATTGTGATTAAATTTCCCATTTATAAAAACCAACATATGCACATCTAACATCTACAACAATACAATCTTTTGTTTACTCCTGTGTGTTTTGGCACAACTCTACAACCTGCAATGAATATATACACCAATGTTTAAAACTTACTAGAGCACAATAAATTACAATAGTAATATCTATTACATCATAGTGATTTCTGGTGCTGTAATAAAAAATGTAAGGCCATGTAAAATGAACAGGAACACCATGCACAAGATGGACAATAGACAATATAATTCAGAGACACAAGAAACTGAAACATGGATCACATTTACACACCATAGCTCATTAATTAGAAACATAACTGATTTGTTTCAACACACATCCGTATATCGCATTTTGGACAACAAATACGCTGTCTGATATGCTACAACCTACAAAAGAAATACTGGACTATATATAAGAAATGGGGTTTATAAAATGATGTGCCAAACATGCAAAAATTGTATACAGGCAAGACAGACATCTGAGGATGAGGATCTCCAAACACTATGTGTATATAAAAACCAATAATCCTGAATCATTTGAACTTGAGGTGTTCCATCCCGAAGTGTTTGTATAATAAAAGGAGAAGGCCAGTCAAACACAACAGTAATAATGTTAAACATATAATGTGATATTAGGGCTACATGTTTTGATTCTACTGAATCATTTTCAGGCCCTTGTGTTTTAGATCCATACAAAGAATGCATTACGCATTGTGGGATGCCCAGCTAGGTGTGTGAAGGCTGGAAATGTGCTGAGGCTGTGGGTGGTTGACCTCCAGGGATGCGGTGGAGAGAGCTTTCTTGGGTATTCACATAGCACTCAGGTCAAACTGAGAAGGGATCTACTGTTACGTGCTGTAAGTGTCATATATTCCTCTGTGGAGGTCTTCTCGTACTATGGTCTTGAAAATTATGTTGTGTTTAACTGTAAGTTTGTCGTTTATTCGATTCCTTTCTATGGTTCTATATTTTGTGTTCCACTTAACCTAAATAGTCCCATACACACATATTCTGTATTGTTTACTGTTTTTGTACTTTGCTTCTGTTATTGTAAGCGTTGGGGATCTCACAATGCGTAATGCATTCTTTGTATGGATCTAAAACACGAGGGCCTGAAGATGATTCAGTAGAATCCAAACATGTAGCCCCAATATCACATTACATGTTTAACATTACTACTGTTGTGTCTGACTGACCTCCTCCTTTTATTATAATCCTAAATCAGCATATTACTTACACATTGACATCAATGGTAACCCATACATTATACCATGGAACTGATTAAGCCATGTGAAGAGGGACAATGACTGAATTGTTGGGAAAACTTCCTTATATGAGGTTTTCAACAGAAAGGATTACTGATTGATGAGCAAAATACCTTTGACCTTAACCCACTTTCCACAATCATACAAGACATACAACAGTGCACATGTGCCAGACACTCTGAGTGAAAAACCCACACATACCTATACTACAGAACCAGTAAGATGTTGCCTTCTACACAGAACATTTCACACAATACAGGGTAAGTATCTGCATCTGTTTTATATTATACTTAATGAAATATTCTATATTTTATGACTTTAATAAACATGTTGATATATTTACTGGATAAGATCCATATGGATCAAGAATAAGATTGTGTGTCTATACAATGGTAAAACCTAAAATATACCAAACATACAAAATTTTAACCACACTTTAAGAGATTTTACAGTTTTGAATTCAGGCTGCAGAAATCACTATGGTACAATATGTATTACTACTGTAATGTATTATACTCTTAGTAAGTTTTAAACACTGCTGAATGGACTCCCTGAAGATGGAGTTCTGTCGAAACATATGGGCGTAAATGAGAAATTATATGGTTGTGTATGTTCAATGTGCGTATGTTGGTTTTATAAATTAGAATTTTGCCCATGAGATTTGTCCACGTAACTGCTGAATGTATTTTTTTGGAATCTGATATTTGAGTTATAAGTGTATCTTCTAAACTAAAATTAGGGTATATATTACCAACTTTTGTGCACTGATTATTTATTCATAAAATATTCATCTCCTCTACATGTTTCGTGCTCGAAACATGTAGAGGAGATTAAAATTTTATGAATAAATAATAATCAGTGCACAAAAGTTGGTAATTAATATACGAGTATAGTCAATTCATGAGGCACGGTCAGAAAAACATCAAGTTAAAATTAGGGTTTCACTGCATATGACATTCTATGAGGCTAATCTTCAGTCAGCAGATATGGAAAGAATAATACGTAGTTGTTACAAAACGACTCCATTTAGAACAATGAAAATACTACAGAGTAAAGTGTAAATACAAAATTAGATGCTTGCATATATATCTGGAATATTGCTTTTTAAAATAATCATGTCACGATATCTACTTTTTGGTCAAGTGTGATGAATGAAGATCTGGGCTCTCTCCACATGTTCAGATCTGCATAAGTGGCATAAGTATCTCCTGACAATTTTGAACTGCCCCACCATTTGTAGGAACTGGGGGTTCCTTATCTGCCTCTTCATCATTGCTAGCATGTCCTTCACCATCTCCATTTATCACCAGCTGAGTTTTTCTATGGTAGGGCTACCATATACCCATAGTTTCCTGCAGGCTCATTGGCTGAGTGGTACTTAACAACTTTTGCAAGTCAGGCAAAAAGTGGCTTCATATGGCTCCCATGAATTCTGCTGATGTCAGGTGTGGCTCCACACATTTTGCTTTGACTGTGTATCCCATTAGAAGGTCCATGTAGCCTTTTCTCTGGCACATGTCACACCACCACTGGTAGATCATGATTCTTTTGTCTGTACCATTTCACTTCAGTAGCATGAAATGGAAGCTTTCCAGAAATTCTGGCAGTTCCTGATCATGTCTGATATGTGTGTGTGTGTCCATGCGTGTCTGTGTGTTTGTATCAAAAGTTTTATCAAAATATCATTAGCCAGTCAAAAGCCTATAGGATCATAAGTGGCAAAGCAGCATTAAAATTTCCAAATGATAGTTACAACTGTAATATTCAGAAGCAGGGGCGAATTAAGTTATTTGGCACCCCTAGGCAGTTAAAACATTCCCGCCCCTTATTTCAAACAGTGTTTCTTTCGGGGGGGGGGGGGG
>Ga0209629_10003761_pt1 | contig 11014 bp, 13 predicted proteins | sample TergutCu122P5_FD_187286 | JGI IMG/M metagenome (GOLD analysis project Ga0209629, IMG submission 187286) | Cubitermes ugandensis P5 segment gut microbial communities from Kakamega Forest, Kenya - Cu122 P5 (SPAdes) (version 2) | ecosystem: Host-associated > Arthropoda: Insects > Digestive system... | reverse complement strand
ACTTACCACTCAATGCCTTGACCGCAGAATCGGAGATATTGATACCCTGAAATCGGAAATCTCAGCCTGGGAATCAAATCGAAACGGCGCTGAAAAAAACATTGACTGGCAATTTACGACGATAAACACCCGCGACAAATTGAAGCGACTATATCCTAAGATATAACTTTGTCAAGGTAGTAGGCTTAAGCCTACTTTGCCCCCCGACTGAAAGTCGGAACGAGCCGCCACGCCACGGCCTTCTAGCCTCTAGCCTCTAGCCTCTAGCCTCTATTTCAAATCCTGCCCCTGAACATCCCCCGGTCCAGCGTGGCCGCCCGCGCGCCCATTATCTCCGCCTCCAGCGCGTATCTGACCGCGTCGATGCCGTGATTGTCCCTGTCCGGATAGCCGCTGACCACATTGCCTTCGCCGTCGCGCTCGTATTCATACCGCAGAAATTCCTCCGCCGCCCGCGGCGCGCGCGCCCTGTCGATGACGATGGCGCTCTGGCTGGCCAGCCATTTTATGCCGAATTCCACGCTGCCGGGCCCTTTGCGCGCCGCCTTCATTTTATAGCCCATGGCCCGCATCGCCTCGATGCTCTTCTTTTCCGACGAATCGGCGGTTATGCCGTACGCCTTGTACCGCTCCAGCATCGCGGCCAGCGCCTCGTTGCCGGTCTTGTTGCAGAATATCTCGTCCACGATATAGACCGCGCGTTCCCGCTTATCATAATACACGGCCACGAACGCCGTCGGGTCCGGGTACCAGCCCCAGTCCAGGCCGTACCTGGGCCCGCCCGCCCGGGCCAGCCGCGCGATCTCCTCGTCGGACACGGCCCGCGCGCTGACATTCTCAAACACCGCGCCGCCGCTCCCCGTGGCCTCCCCGAGGTACTCGTGCCTGTAGGCCCGCTCGTTCGCGGCCCGCAGGCGCTCCGCCTCCTCAAAGAACGCCCGGCCCAGCCATTCCCGCGGCGCGTTGAAATAATAGCTGTGGTGCACGGCGCGGCCCTCGCCGGGCTGCGCCGCTTCTATATTTATGTAATGGTGCCGGCTCTTCGGCGTGTTATAGGACCGCATGACGATGATGTCATCCGCGCCCCTCATCACCGACTGCACGATGGACCGGAACGCCTCCGCGCCCTGTATCTGGTCGGCCTCCTCGATCCAGAGCACCCCGAAATGCTTGCCGCGCCCGGGCGTCAGCGATTTCAGCTTGCCCGGGTCGTCCGCGCCCCTAAAGTATATGGCCTGCCCCGTCTCCGGCCGGGCGATCTCCAGGGGCGACGTCCGGCACTCAAACCGGTCCATAACCCCCAGCTCCGCCAGCGCCCAGATCATCTGCGCGTAAACGCTGTCTTTCAGCGTATCCTTGACCTGCCTGATGCAGACCGCGCACGCCGTGGGGTCCGACATAACGGCGTCCGCCAGCGCCAGCGCGCAGAACGTGCTCTTGAGGCTGCCGCGCCCGCCGCGGAAATCATAGAACCGGTGCCGGCGGGCCTTGATATCCCGGTATATGTCCACATAATCCATGCCGAGGAGCCGCCCCGGCAGCCCGGCCCAGCCCTCCGCCGCGGCATCCGCCGGGCCCGCCGCGTCCCCGTAGCTGTCCTTAAAGCCGTTCTTCAGAAAGAACTCCGCCCCGTGGGCGCCGCCCTTCTCATATATCATCTCTTCCGCATATTCCCGCACCTTGAGCTTCGCCATGCGCACCAGGCTTCCCAGCTCCGCGCTGGCCTCCATGCGGCGGGCGGCGGGCTCGTCCGCGCCCATGGCCAGATACAGCCCGGCCAGCGTCGCGTGCCGGCGCTCCGCCTTGCCCTTATCGCCCTTTTCCGCGCCGCTGTCGCCGTCTTTATCGCGCCCGCCTCCGTCAAAAGGCCCGGCCGCGCCCTCAAGCCCGGCAAAATAAGCCCCGATCCGCGCCTCAAGCTCATCCCGCGTCATCTGCCAGGCGGGCGCGCCCGCGCCCACATCCTTCCCCATGCAATCCCCCCGCGGCCATACCGCCCGAATTTTCCGATAAGCGTCTCATGCGATTATACCAGAAATCAAACTGGATTTTGCTGGCGGGTTAAAGCGGCCAGCCTTTGTACCGCCCGGAGCCGATCGGCTGCCGATCGAATGATCGAATGACTGGCCGCAGCAAAAAACCCGCTCTTGATAATGCCGCGTTATTTGTATATAATGTTTAGGGTACAGCTTGATCAGCTATATCAAAACTGCAATAAAACCAGGGGGTATAATATGATACGGCCTTACATTATGTTCAACGGCAATTGCGAAGAGGCCCTCAATTTTTACGCGGGGGCGTTCGGCGGGCAGATCAAGGGGCTGCGGCGCTTCGGCAGCATACCGGCCAGCCCGGATTTCCCCATCCCGCCGGAGATACGGGACAATATCCTCCACGCGGAGCTGCATTTTCGCGGCGGCTTCATCATGTGCTCGGACGGCGGCGAGAATGAGGGCGCCTTCTGCGACGGCGTCCGCATAAGCGTCGAATTTGAATCGGAGGGGCCGGAACAGGCGGAGGCCGAGGCCAAACAGGCGTGGGGCGCCCTGCTCGGCGGGGGGAAGGAGGTCATGCCGCTCCAGCCCACCTTTTTCGCCAGGCTGCACGGCACGCTGCGGGACAAATACGGCGTCTACTGGATGTTCACGGTGGATAAATAGGCGCCGTCCGCAAACATTAAAACATACATAAAGGGGAGTTATCCATGCCGGAACCGGAAATAACCATAAAGAACACCAAATCGGAGATCCTGGAGGCCCTGGAGCGCGCGCAAACGGGCCGAACAGGCGGAAAAGGGGCGGCTCAACCCGGAGAAGGAGGAACGCGCGAAAACCGAGAGGAAGGCCGTGGAATCCGCGAAAGAGGCCGTGGAGCAAAGGATTTTTTCCAAGGAGTTAAACGATAAATTCAACGACTTGCAGGCGGCCATCGCGGCCGAGGAGAACCGGCTCCAGGAGCTTTACGGCGTCGGCGGGGAGGTCCGCAAAATGGCCCTGGCCATCGAGGCCGGCCGGGAGCGCATCGCCGAGATCGAAAGGGAGCGCTCGGAAAAGGAGGAAGCCGCGAAAGACAGCCTGAAAAGGCTCAACGCGGAATTCAGCCAGAGAAACGCGGAGCTCCAGGCCGAGTACGACGCGTACGCGAAGAAGCTGAAGCAGGACAGGGCGCGCGAAGCCGAGGAGTACCAGTACAACCTGGCCAGGACGCGTGAAAAGGAGAACAACGCCTGGGCGGACGAGAAGGCGGCGCGGGAATCGCAGCTTCAAAAGCGCGAGGCCCACGCGGCGGAAATGCTCGCGGACGCGGAGAGCAAGGCCGGCTATATCCGGACGCTCGAGGAAAGGGTGAATGACATCCCGGGCCTGCTGGCGTCCGAGAAGGAGTCCGCCGCAGCCGCGGCACAGGCGCTGATAAAGCGCGAATACGAGCACCAAAACGCCCTGGCGGATATGGAGCGCAAAAGCGCCGTCGCGCGGCTGGAGGACAAGGCCGCGTACCTCACAAAACAGCTCGACAGCGCCGGCAAGGCCGTGAGTATGTTACAGGACAAGCTCGACAAGGCCTATTCCGAAATGCGCGATCTGGCCGCCAAGACCGTGGAATCCGCGGGCGGTGTAAAGATCATCGGCGGCCCCGAAAAAAGCTGATGCCGTTTCTTGATGAAGCCGGCATAAATCAGCCATCCTGCATAAACGCGGCAGATATTCGGAATCCTTGGCCCTCCGTAGACGCGGCAGATATTTGGAATCCTTGTCCCTCCGTAAACGCATGATACCGTTTCTTGACAAAAGCCGGCATAAATCAGCCATCCTCCGTAAACGCGGCAGATATTCGGAATCCTTGGCCATCCGTAAACGCATGATACCGTTTCTTGACAAAAGCCGGCATAAATCAGCCATCCTCCATAAACGCGGCAGATATTTGGAATCCTTGTCCCTCCGTAAACGCATGATACCGTTTCTTGACAAAAGCCGGCATAAATCAGCCATCCTCCATAAACGCGGCAGATATTTGCCCCGTAGGGGCGGACGACCCTGTCCGCCCGCCTTATGTCACAATAACGTACCGTCATTGCAAGCGCCCACAGTCTTAAGCTCACTAGTGTATTATCCGGCGATAAAATATAGTAGGGGCGGAGCTTGTCTCCGCCCGGTCTGCGGGCAGACACGAGGTCTGCCCCTACAGCGTTCTAAAAATCTTGCCGGATGTAACACTAGCGCGTCAACGCGCGAAGCAATCCAGTCCGCCCGACGTCACAACAACGTAAATTCGCCGTAAATCCAAAATGTCCACACATCATAGGGGCGGACGACCCTGTCCGCCTGCTTTATGTCACAATAACGTACCGTCATTGCGAGCGCCCACAGCCTTAAGCTCACTAGCGCCTCAACGCGCGAAGCAATCCAGTCCGCCCGACGTCACAACAACGTAAATTCGCCGTAAATCCAAAGTGTCCGCGCCTCGTAGAGGCGGACGACCCTGTCTGCCCGCCCGACGTCACAATAACGTACCGTCATTGCGAGCGCCCACAGCCTTAAGCTCACTAGCGCGTCAACGCTTTTGCGCCTCCCTCCAATGAAAGGGTTCAAATTGAGATTCGTATTAAAACGCTCAGCTCAACTTAAAAAATGATTGACAGGGCTGAAAAGATATGGTATTATCGATGTACCTTAAAGACTGAGCGTGTCTTTTTTTGTTGTAAAATATTATGGAGGTGTACTATGAGAACGAAGATCACGTTGTCCTGCACGGAGTGCAAACAGCGCAATTACAACACGGACAAGGAAAAGAAGAATCACCCGGACAGGCTGGAGACAAAGAAGCACTGCCGCTTCTGCAACAAGCACACCGTCCACAGGGAGACCAAATAGTCCATACACAATGTTATAACGGATACTGCAACTGCTGATAATATTTATATAATTATATAAGGAAGTGAAGTAATGGACGAATTTGACGGGAAGGATACCGATAACGCCTCTGGAGGCCCGGGCCCCGAAGAGATAAACCCCGAAGCCGGGGATTTCCCGGCCGGCGATATGGACGCGGAATTGTACGCAGAGGACGCGGATCTGGATTCGGAGGAATCGGATTCGGAATTAAACTCAGATGAAGCGGAATATATCGGCGACGAATCCGGGCCCGATGAAATCGGGACGGCCGCGGAGAGAACCGTCGGGGGCAGGAGGGGCGCGGCGCCGGGCAGGTCCGCCGGGCAGCCTAAAAGGGAGCAGCCCAAGAGCGGCAAGAGCAAAAAGGATTCAAAGCTGACCCTCACTCAGCGCGTTACGGAATGGTATAAGGGGCTGCGGGCGGAATTTCGCAAGATCGTCTGGCCCAGCCCGAGGGAGCTCGCGCGCCAATCCACCACGGTTATGCTGACGTCCCTGTTGTTTGGCGTCATCATAGTCTTTTTTGACTTTATTTCGTCGGAGGCGTTGGCTATCTTCGGCGGGATCGTCCTCAAGCAGTGATATTAACTTACGCCGCTTCAACGCAAATAAAAAACAAGTTATTCGGATAGCGGCGTAAGTTACCGCCGTAGCGTTGGGGTTTGGGGCGGAGCCCCATTTAGAGTTATATCGATTGGTATTGTCAAGGATTGATTGATATGTCAGATCAGCCGCAGTGGTTTGTGGTCCACACATACTCTGGCTATGAAAACAAGGTAAAGGCCAATATCGAGAAGATCATCGAGAACCGGGGCATGCAGGATCAGATCGTCCAGGTCGTCGTGCCCATACAGGACGATATCGAGATCAAGGACGGCGTCAAAAAGACCGTCGCGCGCAAGGTGTTTCCCGGTTATGTGCTCGTCAAGATGTTCATGAACGACGACACTTGGTATGTGGTCCGCAACACGCGCGGCGTCACGAGCTTTGTGGGCCCCGGCTCAAAGCCGGTGCCGCTGACGGAGCAGGAGGTCGTCGATATCGGCGTGGAGGCGAGCCGCGTCACGTTCGATTTTGCCTTGGGCGATACCGTCCGCGTCATTTCCGGCCCCTTCGAAAATTCCTTCGGCCCCATCAAGGAGATCAACGACAGCAAAGACACGGTCATCGTCAAGTTGTCGATCTTCGGGCGGGAGACCCCCGTCGAGCTCGATTTCGCGCAGGTAACGCATATATAAATATAAAAACGCCGCAAATGTTCCGCGTGGGAGGGCGGGATCTTATAACGCCCATTTCACCACATCCTTCAGGAGGTGCCTTATGGCAAAGAAGATCACAGGTTATGTAAAATTGCAGATCAACGCCGGGAAGGCGACGCCCGCCCCGCCCGTCGGGCCGGCGCTGGGCCAGTACGGCGTGAACATCATGGGGTTTTGCAAGGAGTTCAATGAGCGCACGCAATCCCAAGTCGGGCTTGTCATACCCGTCGTCATAACGGTGTATCAGGACAAGAGTTTCACCTTCATAACAAAGACCCCGCCGGCGGCGGTGCTCCTAAAGAAGGCCTGCAAGATAGAATCGGGCTCCGCCAGGCCCAATAAAACAAAGGTTGCCACGGTCAGCAGCGAGGACGTGCGCAAAATAGCGGAGCAAAAGCTGCCGGATCTGAACGCGGCGTCGGTGGAGGCCGCCATGAGCATGGTGGCGGGGACGGCCCGGAGCATGGGCATCGTCGTCCAGGATTGACGTCATCAGGGCGTTTTATCAGAGTGGGAGGGCGCAAAGCCCGAATAATGACCACACAGGAGGATTTTTATGAAACGGGGAAAAAAGTACGCCGAAAAGGCGAAATTAGTCGATAAAGGGACGCTCTACGACACGCAGGACGCCATAGACCTTGTGATAAAGACGTCCACCGCCAAGTTTGACGAGACCGTCGAGGCCCATGTGCGCCTCGGCGTCGATTCCCGGCACGCGGACCAGCAGGTGCGCGGCGCCGTCGTCCTCCCGCACGGGACGGGCAAAAAGCTGCGCGTGCTGGTGTTCGCGAAGGGCGAAAAGGCCGCGGAGGCTGAGGCGGCTGGCGCGGAGTATGTCGGCGCGGAGGAGCTCGTGACCAAGATCCAGACCGAGAACTGGTTCGATTTTGACGTGGTCGTCTCCACACCGGACATGATGGGCGTGGTGGGGCGGCTCGGCCGCGTGCTGGGCCCCAAGGGCCTCATGCCCAACCCCAAGGCGGGCACCGTCAGCATGGACGTAAAGCGCGCCGTGGCGGAGATCAAGGCCGGCAAGATCGAGTACCGCCTGGACAAGACGAATATCATACACGTGCCCCTGGGCAAGGTATCCTTTGGCACGGAAAAACTGGCGGAGAACTTTCAGACGCTCATGAGCGCGGTGATAAAAGCTAAGCCCGCCGCGGCCAAGGGCCAGTATCTGAGGAGCGTCGTACTGGCCTCCACAATGGGGCCGGGCGTGAAGCTGAACACCGCGAAAATAACGGAGTAACCAAATCCCGCCCGCGATTTTAACGTGAAAAGAGTGGATGCCTCTGAATTGTTTTTACGCAATCGAAGAAAGCCCTGTCGCAATGGGATTTGTAAACAGGATCTTATGCCGAGGTAAGTGATTCTGGCGGATGTTGTGTCGCCAGTTGGAGAAGATCATCGGGAATCGTCACGCCAAGCTTGGAGAGTTGCTTGAAGTGTGAGTAGATCTTCTTCTCGCGGTTAAACTGCGTGTAGTAATCTGCGCCGAGGTCTTTGAACTCTTTGCCTGAGAGAACAAAGAAGATAGCGATCGCCAATGAATGAGCGACTGCCATTGTGGCGCGGTTTTTACCCCGATGTGAAACCAATCGGCTGTATTGTGCACTAAAGAAACTGCGTTTGTTATTAGTGGCGGATTTAGCGCATTGAGCCAGTGTCGATTTGAGGGTTTTGTTACCGGGGTTGGTTTTGCCAGATTTGCGCTTGCCTGCGCTCTCATTATTGCCGGGCGCAGTGCCTGTCCAGTTTGAAAAGGCATGTTGGTTACGGAAGTTTGACATATCCGTACCGATTTCTGCGATTATCTGCTCCGCGCTGATTACACCTATTCCGGGGATTTCGTCCAGCGCCTTGACTGCTGATTTCTGGTCTTCGTTGAGCGATGTTTTGATCATGGCGTCGGTTTTCTCAATTTGGGCGGTCTGTTGCCGGATCACGTCCATGACGTGCGTCAAAAATATCCGCTGCGACGGCGTAATGCAACCTTCGAGCGAGGCAAAAATCATCTCGGGCGTAGATTTCATTTTACCGTGCATACGCGATTTTACATCGGCTAATGTAAAATCGGGTTTTCCGATGACAAGTTCGAGCAGCGCGGTCGCGCTCTTGCCTTCAACGTCGGATAGCCAACTTCCGAGCTTGACGTTCGAGCCTTCGAGAAACTTCTGCAATCGGTTAATATTACGGGCGCGTTCCTCGATCTGCGACTTTCTGAACCTCGTCATGTCACGAAGTTCACGCTGTTCACGGTCAGGTACGAAACTCGGTTTTAGCAAGCCCTGCGCCAGACATTTTGCGATCCAGAAGGCGTCGTTCCAGTCTGTTTTGCGTCCCGGAACATTCTTGATGTGATAGGCATTGCACACCATCGCCGGAAGCTGTTCTTGTTCAAAGATGTTATACAGCGGTTTCCACAATGAGCCGGTACTCTCCATAGCGACCATTTGGCAACCGTTCTCCTTGAGCCACGCGGTCATCCCGCGTATCTCGCCAGTAGTTGTGCCGAAGTCGCGGGATTCGCACTTGCGCCCGGTTCGCAAGCAAACCACCAGCAACTTCTTATGCACATCAATACCCGCACAACGCTCGTAGTACAGCGCGTCGTCGTCGGTTTGCACAACCGACTGAGATTTGGATTTAGGCATCCCTATCTCTCCTTGACAGCTTATTACGGCGCGGTTCCCGCCAGTATTTGCGTTTTAACGTGCGTCCTAAAGCCTTGTGGGCATGGAACAATCCGCGGTGCGAAACGGGAACCTTCCCAGTTTAGGGAGCGAGCTCGAAGCTCTAAAATTAATCGAGCTACTGCCGTTGGCAGTAATTATACCATGAAATAACGGTCGTTAAACGACCGTATAATAATCCTCTGCGTCCTTTTCGTTCACTGCGGTGCCGTCAGGCGTGGGGTTTAGGGAGCTTTATACGGACCGCCTACCGGCTAAAGCCGGTAGACATAGGACGGCTGAAAGCCGGGCGGCGGAGCCACTCCTGAAACAAATGGGATATCCCTAAATATAAGAAGCTCAAAAAACAGGAAACCGTCGGGACTTATCTGATACGGTTTCTTTGTTTGTTATCGAAACGGTATGAGGACGGCGCGGGCCGGGATTACATTCAGGTACGGCGTGCGAGAGCGGTCAGGGGTCACCCAGCGCCTCACGCGTCCGCTATGACCCATGAGCGCGCTGCGCGCCTCACCGCCGGCTATTGCGCACACCTCAGGATTCCGCAAGATTACGGTGGCCTGTCCGTGTCCGCGCATGGCTCGCCGCCGTTGCGGATGGGGATGATACTGTTCTTTTTTATCATTGACATAAATCAGCGTACATCCGTAAATGCGCGCAGACACAGCGAAATCCTTTTGTTTATCGGCGCACGCCAATGGAGGATAGCTGATTTATATCAACCTTCATCAAGAAACAGTATCGCGCGGAGGCCACTGGGGAGGGGACGTTCATGTGCAATCACCGCGCCCGTACAGCGCCAGGATTTTGGCGGCATAAGCTTTCTCGGTATGGCCATTCAGGAAACCGCGCACGGCGCCCGCCAGCGCCTTTTCATCGTTTTTCCGGTTTGCGGCGGCGCTTTCGAGCGCTTTGGATATTGATTCCGCGTCATGGGGGTCAAACAGGTACCCGACGTTCGCCGACTCGACGATCTCCCTCAGGCTTCCATGGCCGGAGACGACCGGCGTCATGCCCAAATTGAGCGCCTCTATGAGGGAAACCCCCGCCGTCTCATAACAGACAGAGGGCAGGACAAAATATTCCGCGTCGGAGACGGCCCGGTACAGTTTATCCTTGGGCATAAATTCGTCGATAAAATCGATCTTGTCCGAAGCGCTTCCGTGTTCTTTCAGAAAGCCCTTTAATCTGCCCGCTTCCGGCCCGCCGCCGACGATCATAAGGCGCATGCCGCCGGGCATCCCGAGCGCGGCCTCCGCCGCCGCGAGCACGTTTTTTTCCCGGCTCAAACGCCCGAAAAATACCGCCTTCCCCAGCGTCTTGCGGGGCATTTCAGGGAGGACGCTCCCCAAACTCGGGTTTTGAACCACGGCGGCGTCCAGTTTGGGGTCGTGGCGCTTAAGTTTATCGCGCACAAATACGCTGGGGGCGATATGCGCATCCACCAGGCCGCGGTCAAATATCCGCCTAAAATTCGCCTTTTGGACGTACTTTCCCCATGAGCCGAATGCGTTCCCGTAACAATTGTTCCAGATTATGCCGGCGCCGCTCTTTCCCACGCATTTTTCACATACGACGCCCGCCCTGAAATTGTAAAGGGCGTCGTTGGGGCAGATATAGGCGAAGGTGTGATGGGTCATAAATATTTTGCATCGGTTTTTCATCTTGTACGCGAGCACGGCTGAAAGCGCGCCCGGAGAAAATTGAATATAGGCGTGGATATGGATGATATCCGGCCTGAAGCCCATAAGCAGGCGCTCCATGCCGCCTCTGTTGAAGCCGACGCCGATAACCCCGCGTATCTTGGCCGCCTCTCTGAAATCGGGTAATGTGAAGCATCTGTCCGCCGGGAGATAATCCGGGCAGCCGCCGCATACGGCCATGGCGAGTTCAAACCCCGGGTCAAAGGCCAGCGCCCGCCCGTGGGCATACGCCACGCGCTCCACCCCGCCGCCGGAGACACCGTTCACCATGAGCAATACGCGGCATTTAACGCCAAGACCGGCCAAGGTCCGCACCCCCGCAAACGTGAATTTTTAAAGACGCGTCAAATCTTTATCAGGTAATTACTCAACTTTCGCACATCCAGCATACCATTGCATCAAGGAAAATAGAGTATAAAACAAGCGGATTTGCTCCCCATATGGTATAATAGTCTTGGGGAAAA
>Ga0209629_10003760_pt1 | contig 11014 bp, 9 predicted proteins | sample TergutCu122P5_FD_187286 | JGI IMG/M metagenome (GOLD analysis project Ga0209629, IMG submission 187286) | Cubitermes ugandensis P5 segment gut microbial communities from Kakamega Forest, Kenya - Cu122 P5 (SPAdes) (version 2) | ecosystem: Host-associated > Arthropoda: Insects > Digestive system >... | reverse complement strand
GAGTATAAAATTATTTAATAAACTGCCAATACAAATAAAACAACTGGATGACTACAAAAGTTTTAAGAGAGAAGTGAAAACTTTTCTCATATGCAATTCTTTTTATACAACTGAAGAATTTCTGCACTATGAGGGATTTTAGCATAGTCCTAGGTATATTCTACCTGTTCTTTTACTAGTTTAATGAAAATACTTGTTAAGTGGTAATAGTTAGTGTATCCAAAATATGTTCTCAATTAAATTGACTGTATTCTACCTGTACAAACCTGGACAAATCCATTGTTACAAGATGTGACAACATGGATGTAAATAAATGAAATGAAATAGCTAATTTTGTTTACTGATGATTTATCTAAACCTACAAGCAGCCATTCTAATTTTGTTCTTTCATACTGTGTTCAAATGAGACATATATAATAAAAGTTCAAAAATGTTTCTACTCATTTTACAAACTCTTTTGCAAAATCCACACCCCACTGGCCTTGTTACTTCATCAAATATCAATTTGGTAATGACAATACCAGCAGTACACATGTTTATGTGTTTAACTTTTCCAGTTTAGTGCCCTGTGGTCTTCAGAAATGCAGTTGGGTGTGGTATGGCATGGCTTGTAGCAAGAACCAGCACAAATTCCTATTGCAGTCCAGACATTTGAACCTTCTTCTCATTTCATTGTTTTTTTAGCTGGACATACATGACACCTTGCAAGGGCTAATGTGCCTGGTAAGATTGTGCTGTGCTGTGTTTCAGGTCTTCTTGGTTGGCTGATGGTAAGGGTCTGTCTACCCTGTTATGTGGTCTGTCGTCTTGGCACCATTCCCCTTATTGTATTAGGTCCTGTACCTGTGCAAGTCTCAAGTGTGACTGCAACAGTTTTCGGTAACAAAACTTTTCCAAAGTGTAAGTTTCAGAAGGTGGAGAAAGAGGTTTTGTCCACTTCCAGGTGTGTCTGCTAATGGAGTAAGAGTTCATCACATAGCCCAATTTGCGAATACAACCCCTTGTGTCTGTTACAGTTTTGTACTATGGCTAGCCTCAAAGCATTTCCATGCTCATGGAAACCACCCTCTGCTGTGGGCCAGTGCATATTCATCAACAAGCATACATTTGTCTCTCCAAACCATGGCTGTCAAGCCATCTATCACCCTAATCTTTGTGTCACCGCACTTCAGTTTAATTATCTTTCCAAAACTCTTAGGCATTCCTTTCAGCTTGGTCTGATAATACCACAGCAGTTTACTATCTCAAATTGTATATCATCAACCCTGAGATGAGAATAAGTGGTCCATGTACAAATTGTGTTGAAATTTGTGTCAAAACATTCTCACACTCCAGTCAAAATCTCTGTTCAGTCCTTCTGTATAGCGTTACTAAAAAAAAAATGTTATCCTTGCATGCAGCATAATTGACATTCAAAAACATCTGCTCTGAATAGTATATACATCCTATTTTTCTAGTGCTGTAGTTTGTGCTTTTTTATTCTTTGACTTACTACTATTATTTTTATCATGCAACTGGACAACAGTGTCAGGCAAATGGAACAGCAGGTGTTTGCTGTATCAGTTATCAGGGCAGCCTGAAACAATCAACATCCACCCTTATCTGTACAGTACATACAAGGTCTCACAACATAGAGGTTCAACCACAAAATGAAAATACACACAATAGACAACACATAGCCAATCATAGCCAATTACAGTTGATATTTATACATGCTGTCTCATTTGGCTGAGACTAAGCTGTCACACTGCAAGATGAATATAAAAGAATGAATTTCCATAACAATAAAAAAACCAGAACATGAAAACTATGTGGGTATTATCAAATTATGATGTGTATGATATTCAATGCAAATGTATTTGTTCATAAATCACACTGCTTTCAAGAATAATTCTTTCTAAAATAACACTATACATGATGGTTGTATGTGATTTTGAATGGAGTGTGTACAGCTGAGAACCTTTCAATGCAACACCATAAAAAACTGTGTCAGTATCTTATCATGGTGCATTTGAATGAGGACTATCAATATTTTAACAAAATAAATCTAAGTTACACAGGAATAAGAGTGGTCAACAGAAAACATTGTGAAATTTTAAATTTTATAAGTAGGCAGTAATGTAATAGCTAATACTTGTATAAACATCATTAATTTCACATCCAGAACTTGTATAATTGTATTCCCTGATGATGGTTCTGCAGGACTGAAACATGTTAGAATAAAAAAGGGGTGCAGTTACACCTGTTTGTGTATATACAGACAGTTTTATTTTGTACTTATTGCAAGTAAGGTATGTGGTGATCATGATTCAGTTTGTGGTAATTTGTTATGATACATATATATACATGAACAGAACTTACACATAGGTAGGTACACACTGCATAGTAAAACTACTTGGTTTTCCCTTAGTTCATTTAACAACACCTTCTCAAGCACATGAGTTATACTGCAGTTTCAAAGAATGTTTGTGAATGATAAACTGAGATGTGGGAGACATAGTGGTGGAAGTTACAAGGTTTTCACATTTGTGTATGTATGAGTTCTGTTCTTCTAGAATATGATGCTATGTCAAGTGGTAATCTGACATGGATATAATGGCAAGAATCATGAGAACCTGAGTTGCGGCAGCCAACCTATGCATAAGGAATAAAATTTATGGCCTACTGAATATCATGCCCAGTCCTGATAAAGACATTCTGTGCTGCATAAGGACCAAACTGCTGACAACCATCTATTGGCTGGCAAGGGAGCTCATGTATGCTCAGACTGCTCAAGTTCAAGGATCAAAGATTCATGCAGTATAAAGCAAAGACACCTTATCATTTAAATAACTTTTCCTATCACTTTCATAAGGAAATCTCACACAAGCTTCCACCCAACTAAATTTCTATCAATTTAACTTTTAGCTTAAAGAAATAGAGATTTATTCATTACATTATCCAACAAATTTTCTTACTCTGCTACAATAACAGGAAAACCCAATGATATGTTCATATAGTACAGGTATGACTAAAGTGTGGGTTGCCAAGTGTATTCATATGTCACTGGCCCTATTCATTTATCACGATTCTCAGCAACAGCTAAGATTATATACAGAGTTCAATGGCAGCTTCTGTCTGTATCAACTGGCTATAATGATTTACACCTGACATAATCAGGACTGACAGACTCTTTCAAGGGCCATATGCAAGCTGGCGTAATGCAAACATTGGTTTTTAATAGATATGTAGGAAACAAATTTTATTTACACATTACCCACGCTGATACTGACCACAAAGTTACACAATATAAATAATACAGATTTGATTTAATATTAGAAAAGAATTATTGTGAGAATACTCCTCATTTTGTGTTTCTTCAGTTTTGCCCTCCATCTGGTATAAAACACTTCAGCTCTTAGTCTGATACATATATTTACTATTTCGGAGGAATCTGCTGCCACCAGATTTTCAGAGTAAAAGAAGAAGCCATTAAGAGGAAAACAGTCCAGAAACTGGGAACAGGATGGCAGTCTGTGGACAAACCAATAGCTGATGGTACAAGGAAAGGAAACGGCTAGGGGCTGTGTGTTAGCACAGCACAGACAGCAATTAAGAAAAAGGTGTAATAACAATATTTTTAGATGAAAGCAGGCAATGAAAGGAGAGCTAAAAGTAAATACCAGAAGGGGCCAAGGGCTAGTTGAGCACAGGGTCCAGGGGACTGCAAAGAGGCAGGGGGCTGGTGCAGCCCAGGTAAAATCAGGGAAAAATTCTGAAAACATGTCATTCAAAACATACAAATACAACTGTCAATTTCATAAATTTGTTGTACAGGTACACAAGTAATTATGTACATTATGGGAACTGTGTTCTTCTGGGTTATTACGCAGTGAGTAGTGGTAATTTCTTACCGACACTTCAGGACAACCTGCCAGTTCCATCATCAAGGTCTAAGAATCCAAAATGATTCTTGAACCCTGAGGATAGGACTGACAGGTTGTCCCGAAACATCAGTAATAAGTTACCACTACTCGCTGCATAATGACCCAGAAGAGCGCAGTTCTCAGCAACTTCATGCTGAAAGCCTGAAATCATGAAAATTACATTACAATAATCCAATGCCAAATGGATTCAGGTTGTCTAAACCAATGACGTTTGCATTTTCTTTCTTTGCACAGATAGCAGAAATGTGATCTGACACAGCAATACAAGAAGCAATTTTTTATTCATGAAGGTAGGTAGATTTGCACTATGTCACTGGAGACAGAGTGCATTCTGTCACCTGTGGTACTGCTAACAAAGATCCCAGCCTTCAAGCATATGATGCTACCTAGATTGATATATGAACAGCAATGTTTCAGAGGAGCTTGCTGCCATCATCTTCAGTTAAGTCGAAGTCATTCTTGTTACACTGCCCTGAGAATGGAGGCAGCAAGCTCCTCTGAAACATTTGTGCATATATGCCAGTCTATACAGTGTCATTCTACATGATGGGAACTTTCAAATTCTTTACTACGAAGCTGTCTGCACACTAACCAGTTATCATGCTCTTTTTGCAACTTGGTACATTTACCTAACAAACTATTTTTGATGGTATGTTGCTACAAAACAGTTACTTTTTTATTTGCAGAAATTCACCTTAAACTTTTTACAGAATTATCTTGACTTGTGCAGATTTTGGGTCCAGGACTGACAAATCTGATGATTAATTAAAGATGGAAAAATGAGGTGGTCAGAGCATACTTTTACAATCCAATATATCTACTCATATTATTGTAGTTGCTGTTATTATTATTATTATTTTACATTTGTGATGAACCAATTGCTTAACTGCTGATTCTGTATATATTCAATCTGACCTAACCTCAAAGATTTGCATCACTGTCAAGTTTGTATGTGTTAATTAACAAACGTTATTTCACATACTTTACAATCTGTATATACATTTATGATTTATCTATGCATCAAATTTCACATGCCTAACTATAACAGTTCATCAGTTACTGCCATCAAACCAAATGTTAAAAGAAAATTTATTTTACACTCTACAAAAACAGTACTTTAAGAAAAGTTGCCTATTTTTCACGGTCTATTACAACACATGATTTCAGGGCATTATGAGCATCAGGCACTCATAGATCACTGCTTAATAGTGGTATGAAAGAACATAAACTGCTCTTCTGCTTGTAGTGTGTTCTTGTAACAAAAGCAAATTTCTCTTTTTAAACAACGTGAAATAAATTATTTGAAGCTTATTCATGTAACAGATGCAAATATTAATTTCTCTAATGCAATAAAGGGACCTACAAGGTAAACAGTCTCTCCCATCATTCTAAAAATAAAATTATGCTTTTTGTTCTAACAAGTATTTTTTTTAAATTACAAAAAACCAACAAAAATATCCACCAGCTGGACCTGACTGAAGTCTGTGCCAGGAAAGGTTTCACCCATAGACCATAAGCATGATGAGCCCAATCTTCAGTCTTGTAAACAGATTTGTTTGTATCAGTATGCAAGACCGCATTAATGTGTTTGGGGCACTGCTTCATTCCACATTTCACAGCATATTATGCTTCAACTGTCAAATGTAAGGATGTGTTGCCTGAATTACTTTTTTATATTCTACGGCCTGAATGAAGTTAAAGTCTGGAAACGGCATTCTCAAACAGGCAGAACATAAATCACACAATCCCATTCTCTTCTGCAACATTTACAAATTCATTCATCCTGCACACTTAGTAAAGTGAGCAGTTACTCGGAGCATGCATTTCAAAACTGCAACTCCTAATACCGACTTCCACGAAATTTGTGTTCATTTGGACCGCGGAAACAACCACACAAGTGGGTATCGTTTCCTATATATGAGCTTACCATCTGATTTAAATCTGACAATAACATCATTGTATAGTCTATACATTGTCACCAAAGTAAATATACCATAGACCACTGAGAAAATAATAACAATAGCTTTACAGGTTATTCTCATGACTTCTATAACTTGAAACTGCTGACAGCTTTAGTGCCAAGCCTTCCAACTTTGGGTAAAAACTAAAAGGTTAAATATATACGAAATTTCAAAACAGGCAATATTAAAACTAGTCATGAAAGAATCATGACACTGGCATTCACGTTTGCTGGACGATTAAAACCCTTTCGACTGTGTTGGTCTGTTGCGAGAACTGAACTCATTTCCGGCAGGATGCGATGGTGAAACAATCGATTAGCTACCAGCCTTAGATCTCTCGAATAAACATTCCCCATTTCATGTTCGAAAAATTTAATTTTGAGTCGCTCGACAACACACACAAATGACCGTTATTTCGCATTACGCGTCCAGCGATTGGACTTCATCACGTCCTAATGTAAGAAACAAGGCTTAATACCTTTAACTATGCATGCACGCAGTTATGACGAAAACAAACGTTAAGGCCGTATATGCGCAATGATCGTCCTCGTCCATCACGCAGCCATCGAAAAATGTGATACGGGGTCTATGTTTGGCAGACAGCCGCTTTGAATTTGTGCCGAAAAACCGACTATCCTTACATATTTTTTATTGTTCACACCAGTGTTTCCTAGATAATACTAAAATGACACCTCGAAATAAGCCAGTCACATTCACATCTTCTCAAACTCGCCGTACCAAAAATGCTTCGGCACATTAAAATCCAGATGACTTCTGCAGCGTATACCGAGTACTTAACACACCAATCAACCTTCAAGTAATCTCCATTTCTGTTGTTGTTACTGAAATTCGTAGCTTTTTTTTTTCGGTCATTGTTAATAGGTTCTTGCTTACGAGCTGGTAACGGTCGCGTCAAATGTAATACTGCTCCCGTATCACTGCATACAGTAATCCACCTCTTTTCCCTGCCATACTAACATAAGTGTAACTTAATAAACCACCATCGTGTGTAGGTTGCGTATCATGTAAAAGAAAATAGGCAGCACATTTTAAAGTAACATTGTACCCGGAAACAACACGCCATCTGGGGGTTAAATATGCCAAGTGACGAATGTCAACGTTTGAATCTAACACGCCTCATCCAACTCTTGTCCTGGAACTAGCCTATTGATCAGGATACGCTGTGCCTAGTACCAATGAATATTGTGTTCTTTGTTAATCCTTCCTTCCGCCTTGGTAATCATTGCTGACTTCATTATGTTGTTCTAATGTCAGTTTTCACAGTTTCTGATTACGTCACCTGAATCATTCTCGTCAGAATATGACATTCGGCCCGTCATGCATTGCTGCTGAGACAGCTGCTTCAAACCGCCTTTTGAAAATCCGTTGACATAACACGCTTTGATAATAAAGTAGAGGTGTCCTTGGGCACACTATAAAGGAATATGGGGGAGTGGAGGTGTAGCGCCAGTTATTCTTAACCTGAACGCTAGATGGGGTGAATTGTCAGCTTAAAGTTCCGGTTGCTTTACCCCAGCGTAAGAGTCCCCGATATTCATTGTATCACTGTGATATTCGCCCTGTGATTTTTCTTTCACGTTCCGACTTGGAACAGTTAAACAGTGTAAAATGAATTTTGAAATATCGTTGCATTTCAAGGCTCTTTTTTTTTTCACTAAGATAATTTTTATTACGAAGCTAAATTGTTGGTAGTTTTGAGAAGACTATGCAATGTAGTAAGAATTTTAATTGTATGTATATCCAGATCAGCGCTGTTGGCGGGGTACGATTTTTGTTACTCCGAAAGTGTCATTTCTCGCACTACTCTCCAGTGACTAATTTTTTTATAGTTCAGCAAGTACACATTTGTCTTGCAATCACTCTCCACCCATCTTCACCCCAACAAAAATGTCTGCGGCTTAGTGCTGCTGGTGGCCATACATATACAAAGTGTATGAAAGGGACAATGGAATTTGTGGAGTGGGTCGTGTTCGTCTCCGTAAGGTGGGCTGTCCGTACTGAGGATCGTATCTCGACACTGCCTGTTATTCTTCATGTTTTCACATTGTCAACTTCGCATACGTGTGGTGACAATATATAAATATTTTTGCCATTTTCGTGCCTGGTCTTGATGATGTTATTCCGAAATGGCGTGGAAACTGTAGACTCTATACCCAGGTGAGTGTAACTGTTAAATATATTGCAGAAATGATAAACAAAACAGAATATGTGACCTAGTACAATGTTCAATGGTCCTTCCTTTTAGTAAACCTGTTATCTTAAACAAACCGCAAATACACATGTAAAAATCCAAGTAAACCTCCAGAGAATATCGGATTACGACCTGCTCATACCAAATCCACTCAACATTCAAGGTCTTTACCGCACGACATTAATACAATTGTTTTGGACAAGGAGGTTTCTAGACATTTTTAGTGTCATTGCACGATGTCTGAGACTGTAGAGCATCGGTAAAAAACGAAAGAGTATGGAGCACTGGTGAAATGATACTGACAGGGGAAAAGTGAAGTACTTGAAAAAAATTGTCCCAGTGCTTCTCTGTCCATCACAGATCCCACAAGGACTGGGCTGGGAGCGAACCCGACTTACCGCGGTGGTATGCCGGCGACGAACCGTCTAAGCCCTGGCACGGCCTAGAACAAACAAACTGAACATATATCCGTGGACCATTAATTCATACGGCAGTGTGTCTTGGGAAATAAAGCAACTAGTGGATGTGACAAGACTAGTTTGAACATTGTTCTCTCCTAATATGCGGCGAAAAATTCAAATGTTGATCTTGCTTCTTCTGTTGGTGTATTAATGACGTCCTTGCTAGAGGCCAGGAATGGCTAATAGACCTTTTCTCTGTATAGAACTGTTGACCATGCCCACACAAGATGCTCCAAGCCAATTAGTATAAATAATTGGTTGCTAATTTAAATAATTATGTAACAGAAATATTAGCAACTAAGATCGATGTGTGTGAATAATATTGCCGACGTGGCTTTAGCGAAAAGGAAATCATGAAGCGATGGGTGGAAGTCCCCCGTGAACTGACTCAAAGCATCTTCTTATGTCACAAGTTTCAGGGCGGAGTTCCTCAGGAAAATATTGTCCAGGAACTTCTCGTACGTAGATACTGCATTGGGGTAATGCCATCATGTAATTTGGGCCTTATTACCTACGTTACGGAGATTTTTACTGTCTCCGTGTTCACGGTAATGTTCACGCACTAACTTTTCTAAGGTACTTGCAATCTATGCATCTTAGCGTAGCGTTCTATTGTGTTCCCTAAGCAGTTTTCTTTATTTCAACTGGAATTGTAAATAAGTGTGTGAGTATTTATAAGAAATGGGTCTGAAAAAGCACCCTATTGACTCGCATGTTATATCTTTTAATTAGAATGTATTGGAGAAATAGTAACTAAACTAATAACAATGCCCTCGTGTGCAGATGTGTGCGTGACTACAGGCAGGACGGAATGGCTGGTTTAATTTTTTGCCACCAGAGTCCGGGTGCGTGCGCGCAGGTCCAAGAGTGCACTGTGGGCTGCCAATGTGAGTGAATTATAACTAAACTAGTTGTTAAAACTTCCGTGGTTAAGGGGGTTTGCCCTGTGATTACACTGTTATTAATGACGACTTGCTTGGCTGGAGCCACACGTTCATCTGAACAACTTTTGGGGTGTAAGGATGTTGCACAAAACATTGGTTTGGTGGACATAAAATTGTACCTCCGAAAGTGAATGTACCAGGCACAAAATTGGTGTGCGCATCGTGAGAGTAAGACATAGTTACATTTTCTGTTGCTCGACATAAAAAAATTGTAACCCATTTCCAGTGGCTACATGGTTTGGGCAGAAGGCGTGAGTCGTGGGCTTTAATCTAACGGATATTTCCTTGTGTGTCCCATCGTTACTCCTCGTATATCACATCGGCACGTCATATAAACTGGATTCGACAGCGAAATTTGTGAGAGCTGCTTCGAAATGCAGTACACATATTTGATGAAATATTCCTAAAACTTCACTTTGCACCGAAAGAAAAATATTGACCGATGCAGCCTGAATTCATTTTATCATTGAAAACTGCAGTAAGAGTCTGTCATACCAAATTTAGTGTAAACTCGTTCACATATGACACATTATTGAGAAAAGTTTCTGCTGGACATATTAATAACAAATGTAATGTATGCACATTACTGTCATTTTTCTGGATGGATCGTAAGTTATTTAACGACACTACACTTAGCTTTAATAAATGGATGATCGCGTTCAGTAAACTTAAAGGGATTCCTAAGGAAATCGTGGTGACCTATTCTAAGACGCGTTTTGTCGAAAATAGATCGAAGGGACAAGTATTACAATAAAACTACTCCTAGAATTGAATTTAAAGAATAACTGTGTTGCAGTTGACGTTACACTAAAATTATATCACGAATAAAGGCAAGAAAACAGGGTATGATATTACCATATGTATGAAGCAACCCATATGGTCTAAATGAAACCATGAGGAGAAACATACTTAATTTACATTTAAACTCAAAATATATTTGGATAAGAAAGAATATCTGGTCACAAGACAGATTGAAGTCGATCCCAGTCGCCACGCGGTCTAGGGCGTGGGTCTGCGGCCGCTCGCTTGCTGAGATTGCGGGTTCTAATCCCACCGGGTGTATGTATACCTGTCTTGTGAGTTTTGTGTGTTGTCAGGTAGAGGTCTCTGCGTTGGGCTGATCACCTCGTCCATATGAGTTCTGTTGAGTGTTATGTGTCACTAAGTGTGAACGTGAAGCCTCGACAATGATGAGGCCCTGGCCCAATAGGGACTGTCGCGCCGTGGGGGGAATACAGATTAAAATCAAGAAGACTTTTTAAAGACTGTACTGTGATACGGCTAATGATTTTATTAAATTGTTGTTGTCCTTAGGGTTCTCATGTGTCTATAAGAGTTTCTAAACATAGTGATGTTCTAGATGTTTAAACATCTTTACTTTCGACAATATTGTACCCCTTATTGAGGTTATTAATATTGGTGATACTAAAAATGAAATGCACTGAAACTATAAAGAAGCGAATGTGAAAATAACGAATAAGAAATAAACTTCTTTTAGGTATTGACACAC
>Ga0209629_10003759_pt1 | contig 11019 bp, 7 predicted proteins | sample TergutCu122P5_FD_187286 | JGI IMG/M metagenome (GOLD analysis project Ga0209629, IMG submission 187286) | Cubitermes ugandensis P5 segment gut microbial communities from Kakamega Forest, Kenya - Cu122 P5 (SPAdes) (version 2) | ecosystem: Host-associated > Arthropoda: Insects > Digestive system >... | reverse complement strand
GATAATGTGGAAAAATATTCTAAGGCGGGACAGACAACAGATGACAATATGGCGCATGCGCATTGCATGCTGGGTACCTAAAGCTACAGACACACATTCAGAATATGTAATACTTGTTGGCTGTTCCACTGCAACAGTGGTTACCCGAACGCTCCTCGGTGTGACGTTATACGTTCTTTGCCTGCCGTGTTGAATGTTAGAACTGTAACCAGGGGGTTTTAAAGGGTTAAACGTTTTCTTATCCCGCGATTCTTTAGTCTCAGTGTAAGGACGGCGCCCTGCGCTCCCAACATATACATAAAAGGCCGAACGTAAAGTTGTTATATCCCAACCATTGACAGTGCGTATCTGGCCCGTGAGGACGCTGAATTCTTTCAGGATGGCCATTTTCGACGGCTGTACCATCGGTAAAGATGCATATTATGATACAGGAGGACGCTTTGACCGCCGAGTAGACTGTACGGTGTCTATCTACAGGGAGGCAGCAGGTTCCTCCGAAACGTCCTTATCCATCTACCGAACTACTTATCTCCACATCCCAGAAGGCCATATCTTAAACCTTTTCCAGAATGTTATGTTTCGTCTTCGTAGTACTCGCTACGGGATGGACGGTCCGGAGATCGAATCCTGGTGGGGTGCGAGATTTTCCGCACCCGTTCAGACCGACCCTGGTGCCCACTCAGCCACCTCTACAATGGGTACCGGGTCTTCCCGCGGGGGGATGGGGGTGGGGGGTGAAGCGGCCGGGGCGTGGCATTGACCACCCACTCCCTCTAGCGTCGAGGTTAAAGAAAGAGTAGAGTTCTACATCTGCTCCCTCTCTGGGCCTTCGTGGCCTGTTCTGGGGTGAACTTAACCTTTACGTTTTACCTTCAGAGTACAATGAGGGTCGTGGTAAAGTGGCGGTAGTCTCGTATGTGATGTTTGCGGGTGGAATAAGACAAATTGCCGGGAAGGGAAGCTATGACCAGATTTGAACTGACGACATGTAATTCAGGGCGACATACAAGGCCTTCAATAAATAGAATGAAGGTTCTCACTGGAACAAGGAACTGCACTGTCCAGCTGCGCCTGCAGTATGCAAATTCACGTTCCCCCTGTAACAACTCTCTGTCACATACAAACGAGCGAATAGCTATAGTCTTATACACGCCCTTTTGTCTGTGTGAGTGATCCATGTGAAACGGCTCTAAAAACAAGAAATATTGGCAATTTTTAAAATACCGTATTTTTTAAACCTTATGCAGTTGATGTGCTTGCATCTGGAGAAACTAGTTGTGAACTTTGAACCCTCGATGTTCCTTAGATTTTCGTGATATCGAATCTCAGATTTTTTAAAGTTTTGTGTGCTACGTGTGCAACCCATACATTTTTATGTCGTCATCCAGACAATACGAAGCTAATTTTTAAAGGTCACGCGACACTAGTTAACGCCGTTATGTATTCGTATTTTTAGATTTATTGTAAAATCAATTGTTCATGTAAAATGTATAAACACTCCTTCATGTAACGGCAACTTCTCCGACGGTCGTGCGCTGCGGGATTTTCTAACTGCAGAACTGCAGGCGGTGTCCACTGTACACAATCCCAGCTTTGCACGCAATGTTGATTTTGTTGAATGCAGCCAAGTGTATAAGACCCAGCCGGCGTGTGTGCTATGATATGTCACCTAGTTCGAATATGTGTGGATGGGGGCAGTGCAGTGCATTTTATCCACTGTATGTAATATTTCATCCTGGGAGCTGAAGTTAAATTTGTCTGGGATGTGATGCCATGTTATGGATGGTGCGTCTCCAGAAGAATCTTCATCGACGGCTCTGGAGATGGAGGCAGATAGCTCCTCTGAAACGTCTATAATATTACCAACCAACTCAACGTCATTTACCATAAGCCCTATGGAAACCTCCGCGCGCAGATTCCTAACATTTGCTTGGCAGTTCACTATTTGGGCCGTATCTGCGTCGTTGTAGCGTCGGTGGTAGGATCATCGGTTAATGATGAATTGTGACGAAAATAGGAGGACGTGGTCGTGGCGTAATCGAGCTGCTATCCGATGTTCTGGAGGGACTGAGGAAAATCACGAAGCCCTTCGGTGACGATAGTCGGCGCTGCAGCCAAGATACCAACCGGGTATCTTCCATATACAAGTCGACGGCGTTAACGCTAGACCAGACTCTTCTGAGCAAAATAATACGGATTTATAATTAATATAGTACGTCAGGAAATGTACGTATAGTATAACAGTTCGCATAGTATGTCAGAAAATGTACGCATAGCTGGGCGGTTCATGTAGTACATTTGTAAATGTACGCATATCCGAACAGTTCACATAGTAAATTAGGAAACGTACGCATAGCTGAACAGTTCACGTATTACGTTAGGATATGTGCGCACAGCCCAACCGTTCACATTATGCGTTAGGAAATGTACGCTTAGCCGAACAGTTCACATAGTACTTTATGAAATGCTCGCACAGCCCAACCGTTCACATAGTACGTTAGGAAATGTCCGCACAGCCCAGCCGTTCACATAGTACGTTAGGAAATGTACGCATAGCCCAGCCGTTCACATAGTACGTTAGGAAATTTGCGCACAGTCCAGCCACTCACTTAGTACATTAGGAAATGTATGCATAGCCCAACCGTTCACATAGTACCTTAGGAAATATGCGCAGAGCCGAACCGTTCACATAGTACGTTAGGAAATGTATGCATAGCTTAACGATTTTGTCACATTCGCGCCTTTCCTTAATGCCAAAAACCGTAAGACGTGTAAGGAAAGTACGTGGGTATGAAATGCGTGCTTCGTCTTTCGCCACACTACACTTCTGCTCGGAAGTATTCCCCTTCGATAAATATCTACAGCGTTGTACACGTATTTCTCTCTATTTAGTGCGCAGAAAGGCGTGTTGGTCTTCATGTACAGCGTCCGATATGTTTATCAGATTTCAGTTAAATTTGGAACTCATTGAGAAATATTAGTGAAACGCTCCGGTGTCAGATTTCGTGAAGATCTGTTGGCGTTGCTCCCTCGAGTCGTCACGTACGAACAGACGGGCGCATTTTCGCAACTTTGCGAACTCGCCGTAAATCACACACTGACTTACGGTGTGACGTCTTCAGCTGCTCGTGCCAGGGTAACTTGGTTTGCGAGTATTTAAGGTTCTCACGGCGGTATTGCTGAAGATTCAAGTCTGCCGGGAAGTTACGGTTTGTCATCGGGTAAATAGTTCGCGACGTTTCGAATTATCGTATTGTTTTCATCTTCAGGGCCACCATTGTTCGACTCCGAAGAAGAAGCATTACGTTCTTTCGAAACGTCAGGAAATATTTACGCAGCGACATCCCAGAAGACTTGAATCTTTTGCGGTGTCTGCGTACTCCTGGTCAGCCGGGTCGCCATCGATGTGTAATTCGCCGGTACTTCAACTACGTAACTTTTGTTTGAGCGTATACCAAACCAGGGAGGGGCTAATCTGAATTGTGTGCACCCCATGTAGGGCATTTAAAATGCGGCCACGTTAAAATGTCGCCTGCGAAAAGAGGCTGTGCAGACGTGGAACAAAAAACAGCTGTTTCAATAATTCATACAGCGTTTGAGGGCTCATAAATCCTTTTAGCTGTTTCTGTGACGCTTTTTTTTTAGACAGGGGAGAAAACGATCTTGTTAAAAAGTGTTAAGGAATTTGTGCAAAAGGGGAATATAGCGTTCGGGTTACAGTTTGTGGAGACTGATCGATGATCAAAGTACTAGATGGATTACCGAGTTTAATTTCGAATATGTGCAGAATTCGACCAACCGCACAGAATAAGTTAGTGATGTACTGTCCAGGCTGTGGGCTGAGGGACAGTTCTGATGGGTACCGAAATTAATAGAATATATATATATATCGTAACATACAGCTTTGTACAAGATTGCACTATACATATACTCCCTACTTTATCAAATTTTATTTACCTATATCTTTTTCATCTTTATTATCTATGTTATTTTATAATTGAATTCACATTTTATTTTTTACGTCCTATTATATTATAGTAACCATGTAAACGAGATCTCGTATTGTCTGAGACTTTGTCAGTTGTATATAAAAACCTTTATTGGTCACAACCTGAAGATTGCTTTATGAAAAAAGCCGAAACATGTCGCTGTTATGATTTGTTGATTATCTTTTAATTTATTTACATAATAACATTTGTGCTGGACTGTAAAATTGTATATATTCTATTAATTATTGAAAACACATTGGAGATGCCTCACCTGAAAATCGTGGGCACCGGAAGTTACTTCCCTGGTGAAAAGCGGGCGGAACGTGCAGGTTCTTGAGTATTTTAGGCTGAAAACGCGTGGACCCTTACCTCCACCTTCACTCTACACCCTCTTGTCGTGGTACTTCAGCACATAAATAGCCTAATCTTATACGCACAACTCATTCAATTTATTTCGGATCAGAGTCGGGATAGCTCAGTCATTATAGTTACTTTTCTACAGGCCGGATTCCCGATGAAAATTCGATTCCTAGATGTAAGACAGTTTTCTGTTTTCAAGCTCTCCAAACCAGCTCTGAGGCCGACTTAGACTCCTGTTCAGTGGGCACCGACGGTGCTATCCCCCCCGCTCGAAGATGGAATCGAAATTTGAGTTTTTAATTTCTGTAGCAATTAAATTGTTTGTTATATGTCTTTAATTGTCATGTAAAAGGCACTCGGTGTCAGGGAACCGGTGAAAATTAGCATTTAACCCTTAGGCTACCGGATTAAATTTCAGTTGCCTTTTAATAACATTAAATGGCTGAGCGACTATAGTCGTCGTTGGCAGGTTAAGGGTTAAGATACAGCGGTATGATACTCAGTGGCAAGACGCACTTGCATTACTTTTTAAAGCCTACTGGTTACGTGATGCACCAACCAGTTTAACATTCAACAACTGTACGCTCTGCCCACACTGTATTTATGTGTTTTGTATTCATCTCAGAACAAACAGCGACTTCTGCCCCATACAACATAAACTGATTGGTTTTTATACTTGAGATGAAAAGTGTTTACTGCGCGGTACGGACTGGGTCTTTAAATAAAACAGTCTGCGGTTCGTCTTTAAATGAGTGACGGAGAGCTGCTGCGTTTGGTTCGCTAGCTTTAAGACACTCTTGCACAGGTGGTAGAGTAGGGCCTGCACCCTCAGGCATATGTATAGGTGTAGTATAGTGTTTGCAAAATATGAAACATGTGTTGCGACTATTTTTAGATTTTAAAGAATATAAGCCAGCCCCTCTCGCCGTACGGACGTATTAAGGCATGTCCCCCCCCCCCAAAGCAAGGGATCCTTCGTCAACTGCAGGACCTAGCCATTAATAGCGATTCAAGGCACATCCGGCCTCCAAAACTGGAAGATTAGTTCAGTTCCGGATTTCATTAAACTGATATTTATTAAGCTCGTTTCGCTCGTGTAAGTACGTGACCACATAGAGGGAGAAATCGTTCTGTACAGTTTGCTGTTTAAGTGGTCTATACAACCTTGCGCGGGTTTATTTACTCCCTTAAAGGATTGCGCCATTAAGTATTTATCTTGTACGTTTACTGTTATCATGCCCATTACAGCCTTCTTATTTCAACGTTGGTCAAGAAATTGTACAAAGTTACTATACTCGTATAGGAGACTTCGCCTCCTTACCACAGCCATAGCCAGTTTAATCCATTGCACACACTTGCACACTTTCTGTGCCATGCCCATGTCTCCCAAGTAGGATCTTCGTATAGGATATTGTGATTAAAATTTTGTAAGCATTTGTAGTCTTTTCTGTGCATGCTGCATGTCCACTCCGTTTCATGCATGTTGATTTCGACGTTTAAGATACCTAATCCTTATCAAGGCTCCGACTTGAATAGCGTCAAATATAAGGGCCCAACTGACTCCTTGTAGCAGAGTCCTCCAGGAGAGGCCAAATGTTTCTCAGCTGGTCAAGAAATTCCGCGTATTTTATGGAATTGCGTTGTGCCAGCTGTGTTGTTTACATTTAGTAGTTAGTAGTAAACAGTACAGGCCGTAACATAACATTGAGGCGCGTTCGTGCATCCATTGTTGCTACGGACAAGCAATGAATAATACACAACTTGAGTGTGTGTGTTTGTAGCCTTAGGTATCAAGCATGCAATGCGCATGCGCCATGCTCTCATCTGTGGCATGCCCCTCTCTACAATACTTTTTTTCCCCCACATTAGCTCATAAGCGAGACGATTTTCGAAAAACAGTTATTGAACATGAAATGTGTGTTTCGAGTTTCTTTTTAACTATTGTCTGAAAAATATTTCAGTCCAAGAAGAACTGAGCGAGATACGTTCAAAAATCTGTATTGGTCGACATGTAAAGTACCCGTTATTCTTGTCCGATTTTAATTAAACATTAATTTTCTGGATAGATTTTCGAAGAGTCGTCAAATATCAAATTCCATGGGAGCCGAATTTGTTCCATGCGGACGGGTGGACGGACGGACTGACATACATGACGAAGCCAATAGTCGCGTTTCGCAGTTTGGTAACACGCCTAAAAACGAAATAATTTAGTCATCGGTTAGGAGGAATGTCGATCAAAAGCTTGGCGCCGCTTTACCATCACGTTCAAAGTACCCGGAAATATATTGCCTTTCAGATTCTCGTCCCGTAATTCAGTTCCGACTTCCCAAGAGGACGCTCAGAAATTTATTTCCTAATGAGGCGGGGAATTCTTTTCCCCCCCGCACCAGTTCGTAACAATACACAGTGGCAGAAGGCCGATCGTGTCGGTTGTGACGCCGCGTGCATTATTTTGCCGTCGATGTGATCGATCGTGGCACTGTAAGTGTTAAATTGTGCTGCGTGTTGTTAGTGGCTGCCATAAGGATAAGCCATTAACAGTACTGTTATTATTGCTGTCAACTTTTTTATTTAATCTGAATGCGATATTCATGGCGACCTTTTTAAATGGGATTAAGCATATGCTCATTTAGAAACTGCGCCGTCCGCCCTGTACAACGGTTAGGTCGGTTTCCCCTCTGGTTCTTTGAATAGGGATGGTTTAGACATAAGGCAGATATAGAAACGGCTTTGCCGGGCTTGAAAACTGCACCATTTGCCTGTTGATTGCTGGGCTGTAAATGAGCATTAATCACAAAAAAATTCGAACTTTATGTTTTTCATCCCGAAGTGTTAGTAAAGCAATCTAGGGACTAAATGTAACAGTCTAACACAACAGTTTATTGGTATATGTACAACCATAGATACATGGGCTACATGTTTCGACACTTATCGAGTCATCTTCAGGCCCTTGAAGAATACAGATCCAATTTTACAAGGTAGTCGAGTGCACTGTGGGATCCCCAATGTACTATGTAAGCATTGGGGATCCCACAGTGCACTTGACTACCTTGTAAAATTGGATCTATATTCTTTAAGGGCCTGAAGATGACTCGATAAGTGTCGAAACATGTAGCCCATGTATCTATGGTTGTACATATACCAATAAACTGTTGTGTTATACTGTTACATTTAGTCCCTATATTGATTAAAAAATTCGTCTTCATGTTGCTGTGTCACAAGATTAGGTTGCGATTGTGTGGAAGTTTGGAGACGGTAAATTGGCGCGTGCGTGTGTATGCGCATACGTGCAGTGTTATTTAAGCCTAACTACAGACAGCATTCGAGGAGCTCTTGATCGGTTATATAATCAAGAAATTTCTCGCCTTCATTGAAATCCCAGTCCTGAACAAGTTGACTCCTCCACGCCGTAACACCCCGTCCCAGTAAGAGATCGGTTTTAATATTATCCACACATCTTCGCGTGTGTGTCCGAAGTCTGTCCCTTTTCCTCAGCCTTCCAGATTAACATTTTGTTCGGTGTCTCGATCCTCCCATCGTGCTACATGTTCGTTAATCTCATCGTCGTACTTTGCATTGTCCTGGTAACGGCTTATGTAGAGTACAAATTAACGCTCAGCTTGCTATTCAATTTTCTCGTTTCTCCTCGTCTTCCCTGTGTTTACACCAAGTCACCCCGGTTTTTTGTAGCCCCAAATGTAATGTTTTGCATCTCATGCCTTGTCTTTCCAGCCTTCCCTCTGCCGTTTGCAAGTAACATGCTGGTAACTGGCAGGCCAAGGCCAACTGGCCGGGGAGCGAAGCGAGGACGTCCGCGAGGATCCCGGCGAGGTTTCATCAGCACCCGTGGTAGAGGGATCACCGTCAACCTTACGAACAGCGATCTGGGACTTGGTAAGTCTATGTCTTATGATTAGTTCCTAGAATCTGTCCATTGTCATGTAGAATCACAAAGGCGACATAACGATGCAGCTACTGGATATGTCCATTGTCCGGTGAAAGGATGGGGAAGCGTCTATTGTGTTGGGTCAGATGGACAGAGGCGTTCTGTCAGCAGGCGACCGATGTCGGGCCAGTCTGCTGTCAACAGCACTTACATAAGGCGTAGAAGAAAAGAATAAACAAGAGCATGTTCGGGACATGACGTAATGTTGCCTATCATTATGCCTCCACCACCGCTGAAGGAAAAGTTGAATGGCGTCGCTGACAAGCTGGGTTGCCCAGTCGATGAAGAATGTCCGTCAAGTATGCGTCATATTCTTGCAGACAGGAAACATCTCTGTCATCCTCCGGAAATGTCTCCCACAACCAGTCACAAGTCATCTGTCGCCCCCAGATGTAGTACCATTGATGTTCGTCTGCAGACGGCTACGTCTGAATCACCATACCAGCAATACTATTCTGGGGTAACGGTTTGCAGCTACGTCGGTGCTCATTCCCGCTTTACCGAACCTGAGTGTTCGTGACCGTTCTCATAAAGTCTCAAAACTGGGCCCTAATCTCAACCATTTTCACGTGTATACATAACGTCACCACGTTTTTGCCTTTTCTAGTCTCCCCTGCACCGATTATCACGTCACTCCTTCCAGCGGTCAAGATGCCGAGCCTTAATTTCTGTCTTGTGTTAAAAATGTTTGTGTAGATTTACCGACATACCCCACACAAGAGCCCCAGGCCTTATTCCATGTACTCCATGATCTCACAGTGAAACTTCGTGTGGGTTTGTCCCAGTGCCACTTTTTCCACCGCAAATTACACATAAAGTGCCTTGGGATCGAATCCAGGCCATCACGTTCAAAGGCCGGCGACTAACCGCCTGAGCCATTGGCACGGCATTTAAACAACGGAAATTAGCGTGAATAATATTTCATATTCAGTTCGTACCGCACAGTGAACACTGGTTTGTAAAAACTACATCAGTTAATGGTGTATAGGGAAGTGATGGCGGTTTGTTCTGAGATCCATACAGAACAGGCATTATTACGCAGTGCGGGCATGACGTAGAATGTTTTAATGTTGTACCTGGTGTGGTACATATAGTAACCACCGGACCGTAAAGGTTTAAATGAGTGCGTGCGCTCTGGGAATATTACGCTCTGTAAGATACAGAGACTCTGGAACACGCCTGTGTTTAAATGCCACGCAAGACAGTATTTAAAAAGGGAAAGCGCCAGTGTGCGCTGTATCGTATTACTTGGTGTGGCCTGTTGCCACATTACCGTCCCACGTGGTCCATTGTGTCGGCCAGCTGTTTGCATCCGGGCGTCATTAAACAGTCGTAATTCCGAGTCCAGATTCCGACTGGTTTTCTGTCTGCCCCGTCTGTTCCTGTGAGATTCGACCTTTTGCTTTTACTGTAGTGACTGCTACTGTCTTCTGGTGGAGCATTTGGAGCATTGTCGGTTTTATGTGGAAACCGTTGCGTCCATCCTGAGGGTAGAAGTGTAAGATGAAAGGTGTAAGGACAATGACGAAGAGAAATTCCACAATGTAAAGAAGGTTAGGAGAAGAATTTACGTTGCTTAGCCGTCAGTAAGAAGTTAAAGGTAAAACGTATAATTTCAGGAATTTGGTGCTTCATATAGGCCAGCGGTTCCCAAACTCTGCTCCGCGGACCCCAAGGGAGCCGCGACCGGTTCCCAGGGGATTTGTGTGTGTATTTCTGTAGTAGGTACTTCGAAGTTTACTGATTTTTTTTTTAAACTAAAGAAATACCCCCCCCCCCCTCCGTACCCACAAAGCGAGCGAATTAAGGTCAAATCATGCAATGCATTGTTACATATGCTCTTGGTATGTATTCGTAGCTCTCTAAAATCAATTCTGAGATACAAATAATTAATTTTGGATACTTGTCATCCTGAGACTACATTTATGTGGGCAAGTGTGTGAGGTTTCATGGTTATTTTTCGAAGCTAAAAGGGGTCCGCGAGCAAAAAGATTTGGGAAACCCTTCCGTAAGACGTCTGCACGGGATAAAATTTCAGAATTTTGCTCCCCCGGCCCCCCGACTTTGACCCTCAAGTATGTTACCCGACCAAAGCCCGACTTTCTTATAGCAAACCGAATGAAGTTTGAACTGTTTACAGTGTTACAGTGTGCTGTGAGTGTCGTGTCAATGATAGTGCTTCTTTTAATGCATCTGATATTATTTTGGCGTCTGACGGACGGTACACATATTTTGGACGCCAAGTGTGTTAAGGTGTTATCTCGAGCTGTTGCTGGGAGGGGGCAGCTACGACCGTCACCGACACGGTCAAGTCCGTGTGTGTTCCCGAAGCCCGACCGAACCCAGTTTCCCCAGCTCGTCCTTCCATTAAACTCTCAACTCACCACATTACGTGCACCTGAGGTCCCATCTTAACTCGCTGGTCAATTCACAGCACACAGACAGCGTCACAGCTCTGTGCCAGCTGTGAGTTGTCTGTGTCACGGACATCAGGCGAACGAAACGACGAGTAAGTGTTTGTCTGCTAAACAGGTAGGTAGGTTTCACCCTTTCACAGGCCACGAAGACCCTTATAGAGAGTAGAGGTATAGCTCTACTCTTTTTTAGACCTCTGCACTAGAAGGGGGTGAGGGGTCAGCGTCACGCCCCGGCAGCATCTTACCCCCGGGAAAGACCCGGTACCCATTGTACAGGAGGCTGGGTGGGCCTCAGGGCCGGTCTGGA
>Ga0209629_10003758_pt1 | contig 11019 bp, 6 predicted proteins | sample TergutCu122P5_FD_187286 | JGI IMG/M metagenome (GOLD analysis project Ga0209629, IMG submission 187286) | Cubitermes ugandensis P5 segment gut microbial communities from Kakamega Forest, Kenya - Cu122 P5 (SPAdes) (version 2) | ecosystem: Host-associated > Arthropoda: Insects > Digestive system >... | reverse complement strand
CAGCTGTCAAAGTTTCAAACTTCTCTGGCCATTATCTCCGTAACCATTCAACTTTGGATATAGGTGTTTTGGGTTATATCGGTATAGTTCAACATAAGGAACACTCTCCCGAAGTTTTGTCCATTCTTCCTGGGACATCCTTTATATAAATAGTACTAATATTCCTCGAATTATGATTATAAATAGGATATATGAAAATCAAAATCTTCTGTCACTGTAGCTTGTTTCCTTCCTGGTCGGGCTAAGGACTTATCAGGACTTCTGTATATTTGCTTCATGCTCTGAATTTCCATCCCAAACAAAAGGAAGGTTCCAGGAGTCAACCAAAGTGACAGAAAGTTGGCAGATCATCATCTCGTGTACTAAAATATGTGGTATTGACATATGTTGACAAGTACTAGGCATTCAGAGTACATTTTTCTGGGATGTTACAGCATGTGGTTTGGTAGATGAATGATGGTGTTTTGGAGGATCCTACTGCCCTCATCTTTACCATAAAAGGTATCAGTTGGAACAGTATCACTACCAGACTAGACGATTTGATGTTTTTCTGACCGTGCATTATAGTATAGACTTGTTTCAATTTACCAACTTAATGCACATTTCCTTTATTCTATAACAATATGTATGTTACATTATAATCCTCGACATGTTTTGAGAAGTACTATGCTCATCTTCAGAAGGACAAATTGTATTATTACAGCATCTGGTATCGTCACTCTCTGTAAACAACCATACAGAACTCCGGTCGAGAGCAGAGTCCACTCTCAATCGGCGTACTGTACGGCCATTTACAGAGAGTGATGATACCAGATGCTGTAATAATACAATTTTTCCTCCTGAAGATGAGCATAGTACTGCTCGAAACATGTCGAGGATTATAGTGTAACATATATATTGTTATAGAATAACATAATTGTGCATTAAGTTGGTAATTTGAAACAAGTCCAGACTAGAAGATGTCACTAGCATGTTGGCTTCAGTCACAATACTTCTGCCTTGTATGCGAGAGTTGTCTGGTTTTGATATTGGCTGGAACACTGACTCTCTTGAATGAGGTTTCTCCTGAGTGTCCTTCCTTCCTCCAGGCAAATTCTGGGGTATTGCCTTAACCATGACTGCTTCTTTCTGCATCCTTTCCAGTGCATCGTTTTCTAGTTGTCATATCTTTTGGTGCAATACCATCTGAAGTATGTGTACTCATCAGTAAACCAACTGCAAAAAATTAAAAAAAATGAATAAATATTACATACTGTCACATCCCAGAACACCCTAGTCATTATGGTTATCTCTATGAGCACTCAAATTGCACAAGCTTTATGCAGTTTGAGTTTTATGTAATAGAAATAACCGGTTTTTATTTCAGCCTGCGAAGTTAAGACGGCCAGGGTTTTTACAAAATACTCTCCCAGGATGGTAGTTGAATGTGCCTGCCTGATATTGAAAACATCAGGTGTATGTCTTTCTAACCAGAATTGTCTGTCTTACTTCCTTGCACCTTCCAAGCATATATAGGGAGGGTCATAATGATAGGGATCAAGCCTTCTTTCACACCTAATAGATTACTCTCATCAAATGTACCACTGCAGCACAAGATTTGAACATTAAATTGGAAGTCCTGGCTGGTGTGCTGACTCCACATGTTGGTAACTTGGAAATTACCCTTTCTTGTATAGTGTGTGGTGTGTATGTGTGTTCGTGAGTGGGGTGTGTTTTACCAGGGTGGCCACCAAACTGGGGCAACTTCACTCTTACCTTCAATATGATGTCATATGTAATCCAACTTTCACAGGTACAGGTTTTGTGTTATTGTTATTGTTGTTTTTATAACATTTGTGTAATTAAATTTGGTATCATTGGGAGAGGATTTTAGGTACTGAGTCTCATTGAACTTTAATCGCATTGAATTTGATGTGTCAGAAAGTTATGAAGTACTGAACAAAGAAAGAAAGAATTAATTATTGTTGTTGAAGAGGCAGGAGCTGACCTTTCAGCTGTTGAGTTACTGTGTCTTGTGGCAGTTCTGAAAATGAGGTGCTTCATACATTTGCTTCTTATAGCATCTCTGCTTAGAATTCCTGTATTTAATGTCTGCAGTATTTTAATGCAAAATTGAATTTTATATATACACGTCATTAATGTCGCGTGTTACGATAAAGACATTCGGTTGGCTGGTGCTGAAGATGATATCTTACAGAAATGAAGAGAAAAGAGATTCCACTGGAAGGACATATCATGTAAGTTATTTACATGTTTTTTGTATTTGGTTTTAACTAGGTTAAGTGTGTTTAATTGCTCTGAGTCAATTTATAGTTTAAGAGTTCCTTGTAGTCTCTAGTTTTAAAAGTATTGAGAGAACAGTTATGTATTGAGTATGGAGTGATAATGTACTTTGACAAATTATTAATGTCAGAGGTAATTTCTTTTTTTAACAATTGAAAGTGGTTTTCAACATAGTCTAATGTTGTTGCATTTAGACCAAATCCATGCATCTACACATGATCTGAAGCCAAAATTTTTTTTTTGTTAGTTTTGTGCATCAACCAGATCTTAGCCTATGTTCACAAAAACTTGTTCCATTTTTAGACTGGTCACATAAGTAGCGCTTCTGTGTATTTTTATGCTGTATTTTAAGTAGCACAGATGCAATTTCTAATTGTACGAGGGGCTGCTGATAAGTCCTTAGCCCAACCTATTTCTCAATGTCGTAGGACGGAATCGATAATGTCGTTGGATAGAGGGGTCTGTTCATGTGCTGCATTGCAAGTCTTTCCTTGTTACAGAGGCTGGAAGGAAGCCTGTCAGGCGACGCGCGCGATTTCAGCAATATCGAGATGCGAGCTGTCATCAAGTTTTTTCTCCCCCTCCGCAAGGCAAGGCGCCCAAGGAAATTCACGCCATTTTGACAGAAACATTAGGGGAACATGCACCATCGTATGCCACCATCAAAAACTGGGTGGCCCAGTTTAAATGTGGTGATTTTTCCACCTGTGATGCGCCTTGTCCTGGATGACCCAAAACAGTGACCACCCTGGAGATTATTGACCAAATTCATGAGCTAATCTTGGAAGAGCGCCGGATTTCAGCTAAATCAATAGCTGAGCAACTGGGCATCTCACGTGAGCAGGTTGGGTCCATCATTCATGAAGATTTGCACACCGGAAGCTCTCCGCAAAGTGGGTCCCAAAATGCCTGAGTGAGGATCAAAAATGTCAATGGTGCGTCATCTGAGCAACTTTTGGCATTTTTCAGCGCGATCCAAATGATTTCCTGTCGCAATTGGTGACCATGGATGAAACCTGGTTATGTCACTATGACCCAGAGACAAAGCAACAATCACTGGAGTGGAGGCATAGTGGCTCACCCTGCCCAAAAAATTCTGAATGCAAAAATCCGCTGGAAAAGTTCTCACCTCTATTTCTTTTGGGATCAAGACGGCATCCTCCTCATTGATTGTCTTCCAAAGGGCCAAACTATCAACGTGGAGTATTACTCATCTCTGCTGGTGCAGTTGAAGGACATTTTGAAGGAAAAATGTCACGGGAAGGTCTTGTTCTTGCACGACAATGCCCCGGCTCAATGGGCACTTGAAACCCAGAAGAAACTGGCCTACCTGGGCTTCCAGTGTCTTGATCACCCACTCTATTCTCCGGATCTGGCCCCGTCGGACTACCACCTGTTCCCTGGACTGAAAAAACAATTGAAAGGTCGCCATTTTTCATCCTATGCGGAGGTCATTTCTGCCACGGAGACCTGGTTCGATGGACAACCTTCTGAATTTGTTTTGTGTGGCTTGCAAATGTTAGAGCAACGGGCTAAGAAGTGTATGAGCTTCATGGGGAGTGTGTTGAATAAATCCCGAGTTTGGTGACTGTAGCTTGTTTCCTTCCTGGTCGGGCTAAGGACTTATCAGCACCCCCTTGTAGTAATGCAGTTAAAGGGACGTAGAGAAAAGTGTGCAGTATTCCTGCGCAGAAATAGAAATTTCCCTTATTTTTTTTAAGAAAAGGTGAAAATTTATTTGAAATAAAGGGAATATCTGCATCTGAAGTTAAAATTTATTCATCTTGCATGTCATGAAAGTGTGCAGGAAGAGTGACATTATGACAGCATACTGAGCTTATGCTTTAGGTGTATTATTAGTGAGCAGTGGATTGTGTCATCTTGTAAGTACTAGTATAAATATTGTATTTAGGGGTGGATGTTTTATATGTTGAGTACTGATGGCAGAATAATAATTTGAATTGCTAATATAGTCCTGTATGTTTTTGAGAATTTGTTGCTGCAAATTATTATAATAGTCTTATAGTCCAACAGCACTACATCAAGTTGAAAATACAGTGGCTGATTGTAGATTGGTTCTTGTGTACATCTTGACTGTTTGCCATGAGACAGAAGACAAGAGAAATGCAGTAATGCAAAGAGCAGTTCTTTTCTGATCATTGCAGTATGTGACAGAATGTATTTCCATTAGACAAGGCATTATATAAATGTTTACAGATCATGTGAGCACATGCTCTTATTATTGCATGTCATCAGTGCACATGGTCCCTGAATGTGTGTGTCTTGACTTTGAAAGTATGAAAGCACTATCTTTAATGTGGAAGTTATGAGAGATTTTAATAGAAGATTTACCATGTATTGTGTGTATCTTGTATTTAGTACTAACATAAAGCTTATTGAAATGTCACTGTGAAATTTTTGTGGTGACCACTGTTCTGCTTGTCTGTATTGACCATGTGTACATTATAGTCCTTGAAGGAACTTGGCAAGATGGTGATTTTACTGAATATGCTCACCATGAACTACTTACACTTACCTTCTGTTTTTCACATGAGGTGGTTAAGCTGTTGACCTTAAGGTGAAGTATCTTTGCGAGCTGAAGAGCAAATGTACTTGAACACTTTTAAAAGTAGAATTAAATGATAACACCACTCAAAGTACACATACTTAAACAATTCTGATGCTGCTGCCTCAAACGGATGGGTTGGAAGTTCTTATGTGTTTATTGTATGTGTAATCTTATGTAAAAATAAGAGCATTGAAACATTTGTCATTTCAAATATTTTCATATGAATAATATTGTCAACATTATTTTCCCCTACAATAAAAGTGTGTGTTGTGAAGAATCTTTTCAACAGTGGAATTGCTGAAGTTCAGTATTTTCATACAACATTAAAAGTTATTTTGCTTTAAAGGTGGTAGAACAACTGTCAGAGTGAACGTCGTATTAGAGTTAGAATTTCTGATTATTGTACATAAATTTCTAAAGAGTTTTTAAAACACTAGTTGTTGTCTTTTCAGAGGAACTACTGTTGTAACAAAGTGTTGTAGCTTCTTCATGTAACAAGGCAGCTGTGATCAAATTGAAAAGGAATTGATTATTGAATATACCAGAAAATAAGACAAATATTTCTGGGTACATCTTTCACAACCAAATGTTTAATTGATGTTGCTAATTTGCCATGTCTGCAGTTTAAGTTTGTTGCATTCCTAAGTAAGGGAATTTCACATGGGGTACCCAATTTGACATTGTGTGAGACATTTATATTACCTTACTCCAGAAGCAGATGCTCCTTGGGAAGCCCATAGTTGTTTATTTATTCAAGAAATTTCCTGTCATTTACTGGAATGGCAGGTTGATTGCTGTGTTCACAAGAGCCTGCTACATTTTTACAGCAAGGAGTTGTTAGCCATGCACCCAATTTTCACTCTTATGGTGCATTCTTTGCTGATGGACTGTGACTATTTATTCATGGTATTTTCAGCCACCTTCCCTGTTTTGAGTCTGTTCCTTTTAGTGATTGTTTTTATTACATTAATTTTTAAGTTCTTAGAGGGGAATATTCCATATTTTAATATAAGGGGTAGAGCTCATGCCCCTCCTTCCCCTGAACTGTGCTGTGTGACATCAGTGTTTATCATTGCAATGGCAGGTTGGTGACCTAGCACCCCAGAAAACAATTGAGCACTGCAATGGATGTCCCATCTTGACTACATCGCTGTTTGTGATTTTTTCCACTTCTGTAAGGAGTATACCATGTACTGTGATACATATGTCATCAGTCATCCCAGCAGTGCTGGTGGCTGAATATGAAATTTGCCTTTTTATGACCTCGTGTTCAGTGTTTCCATTAGTCTGGATGGGATGGACTGTAACATTTTTTCCCCCACCTTGATGTTGAGTGACCACCTTCCATGTTTCTCCTGCCTATCACTATAATTTACTGTGATGCTTATGGCATTGTGTTCCAAAATGTGGCACAACTGAGGAGATGACAGTCTGAATTGTATATTCCAGTTCTGTATGCGTATGATTAATTTAAGGAGGATGTATATAATACATTCAACCCCCATATAGTACAAGCATTGGTTCACAACAACTGTGGCATTATATTGTTGGTGGCAGGATGTTGAATGTGCTGGTAAGGTGAAGTAGTGTACCTTTTTTTAAACTCAAACTATACTTAAGATAATAAAAAGATGTTAATTAAAAATAAGAATACTTTAGAAGAACATTTAATTCAGTATTAGTGTATGGTCCTTGAAAATCAACTGCACCCTTTTCTTAATAACCTCATGTGTTCTGAACCATTTTTGAAATTTAACTGCCCTGCCTATATTGCTAATGCTTACTCCAATTTTCAAGTCTTGCAACTTTCACCTTTCTTATGTTGGTACTGACTAGATCTCCCCACTTATTCTTTTCACTGATTGTATCACCAGTACAGCCTCAGCTGATGGGTTGGTCCTAAAATGTGGAGAAGTGGTTGGATATATGTATTCTGCTCGGAAGCTGCAGGAACTTGGTGTCTACAAGCAAAAACACTGTACTTCCCATTTCCCCATACTTCAGTAGTAACATAAAGAGACAGGATAATTCAGAACTGTGCTGTAATGCTGTGTTCATCTAATGGTGACATATCAGCCTTGTTATCACTTTAATATTCTCCATGACTTTAAAATTCTCCAGACATTCATCTATAGGCTGTAGGACTAGTAATTTGTAATTTGCAGTTGTGAGAAGGAAGGGCAGAAGAAGCCAAAATGAAGCTGGCATTATGAGGTGTGTGCTTTTTTGACTGCATAGCAAGTCAATGAGAAACAACAGTCCCAAGTACACTGGCCACTAGAACGACTGAAAAGAAATTTTTGTTGTGCATAGATGATAGTGTTTTTGCATAGGTTGCAGTCACTGACCCATGCTTTCTTGCCTGGCAGGAATCCCAGTCCACACCATCTGCATTCCTTAAGTACCTACTAACATGGCAGTATATCAAATATTATTTAATGCTTATGGGCACAATTGTATCACCAAAGGGTGGCAGATGGTAACTAGTGAGGGTGGCACTGTGTAGAGTTCAGTGTTAAAATAATAGGGGATTTCTCCTTGAGAACTTTCATGAGTGTTAAATGAGGGTGGTGGTTTATTTGGGGGGTCGAATGCATACTGTTTGACAAAGCCGTCTTGTCTGTACATTGTGAAAGTTGCTTGTAGATGATCAATAATATTCTGCAATAATTAATAATTTACAGTATTATTGACTCTAGTTTTAGTATTGAAGGGTTGCACATTATATTTTATGAGTCAAATGAAGTTTGAAATTTATTGCACTACCTCAAAAACACTGATTTATTACAGACAGCACTGCACAATATTCTTGCATTTACAGTCTGTGTGCCAGGCAGTTAACGTGTCCAAAAAGAAAAGTGCAAGCTGCAAAGAAGGAAGCGAGGTTGTTTATAACTGAGTTTTGGGTCTTCAGAAGTGTCTGCAGTGACAAAGTGGTGTAGTGTAATAGATAGACACTGGGAGCAATTGCTTCTTGCAGATAAGTGTTTCTTTTGCTGTTTGCAGGGGTAACAGGATTGAGTAGATCATGATATGTTGGACCATCCAGCCACAAACAAAATGTTGTATTTGTTTGGCTCACTCATCTGTAAGTCTGTCATGAATTTATGATATGTGTGTTTTGGTATTCATTGGTATCATTTTTCGGTCCAGTGGTAATTTCTTTAAACACCTGGCTAAATCAGTGGCTGCGCAAGCAGCATCTTTGTTACTCAGCATTTTGACCTATCCGGCAAAATGAAATACTGCACAGTAATATTGAGTAGTCTAGCAGAAACATATTGCAAATGAGTGATGAGCAGAATAAAATATTGCACAATAATGAGGCATATGGGGAGAAACATATGGCACAATATTAATGGAAGGTGAACAGTACTGCATAGGTTTTTAATTTGACAGATCAATTTTTTTTTTATTTCTTACTATGCTTACCCAAGGAACCTGACTCGCTACCTTCCACCCATCCAAACCATGTCATGTCCATTTCTGCTAGTCCCCAAACAATCAAAGGTTCCAAGGAATGAACAGGAATGTATGCCTTTAAATCCCACTGAGGAAGTCTTCATTTTCATCATCTACAAATTGCTCTTGTGTGTGATTTTTTACCTGTCTGTCATAACTGTTAAGAACTTCTTCATTGATGTGGTTAACATAATTGTTGTTTAGCATAAACCTGCTTTATTAGTGCAGTGTATACTATCAGTTACAACATATTGTCTACAAACATTTTCTTTGCTGGTGAGTTGTAAAATACTGTAAGTTGGAAAATACTGTTCATGTAAATTTCTTTCAATGAGCGAGTTTAGTCACCGTTTATTGTTTGCTGAGATATTTTTTCCATGCAAAAAAATTAGTGGAACATACTTATGAATTGTTAAAACTATGAAGTCACCTCAAGCAGATGTTTCCCTGTAGTAATGTAAGTTTTGCAAAAAAAGTGCCTGCAGGGCAGTATTAATTTTATTAATTCTGTTATTCTTACATGTATTATGTTTTTCATGTTTTGCACCTGGAAGTGAATAAATATCTTTTGCTGCTGTAATACACCCACTTCTGTGAGTTTTTAGGGTTTTGAAATGATCTGCATTATGAAACTATCATTCTGGCTGACCTATTCAGGGGACTGAAGTCAGAGTTGAACTAATACGACCCATGATGTTTTCCCTAACAATAACACACTGCAAGTTTTTGTTTCTTTCTTTGTGACAAGAGCATAATGAAGCTCATGGTGGGTCTAACCTGTACCATTATGTCATAAAGAAAACCTTACATCTTTTTGAAATGCATGGATTCAAATCCAGTTTAATTCTAGAAAGTTTAAAAGCTTCCCTATAATGTGTGGACCTTCAAGAATTGCTTACTGTTTGAAACAACCTACCCAAATTATTGAAACATATTAATATTGTTGATGTACACTGCATGAAATATCAGCTGATGACATACATACAGCCACACGCCAATAGTTTTTATACTTACTTACTTACTTACTCCATGGAACAGAGTCCTTCTTGAGAAGCTAACTGGTTCTGCAGCTAGTCGAGAAATTCCCTGCTTTTTTGGAACCCGAAAGTTCATTACCGTACTCACAAGTGCCCGCCACCTGCCCCTATCCTGAACCAACTCTATCCAGTCCCCACCACCTCCTCCCACTTCCTGAAGATCCGTCTTAATATTATCCTCCCATCTATGTCTGGGTCTCCCCAGTGATCTCTTTACCTCAGGTTTCCCCCCCAGAACCCTGTACACCCCTCCCCCATACACGCCACATGCCCCGCCCATCTCATTCTTCTAGATTTTACCACCCGCACAATATTCGGTAAGGAGTACAGATCACTAAGCTCTTCATTATGTAATTTTCTTCATTCCCCTGTTACCTCTTCCCTCTTAGGCCCAAATACTCTCCTCAACACCCTATTTTCAAACACCCTCAGCATACGTTCCTCCCTCAATGTCAGCAACCAAGTTTCACACCCATACAGAACAACGGGCAATATTATAGTTCGATATAATAGTTTTTATATGTGATAGATAATATTATACGTAATGGAAATGAAGTCAACATGACAGAAGTGTTACATTCTCTGGACATTTTCTAACATGTTTTCTTTAAAAGTTTGTTGGTGACTGAACCTGTAAGAGAGTGCCATAGAATGTGGGGCAGTGTGGGGAGATCGTGGCCTCTCTAGAGCCCAATCCTGTGAAAAGGAAGAAGCCTGTATAATGAAGTATGCTGCCTATATGTGTTGTGTTAGTCTTGTGAAAGAAACTTTCTACTTGTTCATATCTGTTCCTCACATCTGACTTTTGTGTTTACTGAGGAGCATTGTATGTTTTGAACAGCTGCATGATTGAAGCAACAGACCAGAATTAGAGGTGCGTTTTCTGATGGAGTTATTCAGACTTGCATCCCTTTATATTGTGTGCAAAGAATCAGGATGGATATAATTTACATGGCATTTTTTATGATTCAGAGAAAGGAAAGTTACATATTTGAGAAGAATTATGTATTTGGAACTAAGACTTGTGGATTAGGTGGGAATGGAAGAAATTTGTTTAAAAAAATGCTAAGCTACATCTATAAAACACTGTTAAATTAGTTACATGATGTAGGTTGTATAGGGTTGACAGTACACTTTGGAAAAAGTGTAGACTCTTGAAGGAAATACTCTCTGAAGAGAGAATTGGAAGGCAAAGGAATTGGGAGGATAGTATTAAAGTTTGATCTATGGAAATACACATTATTTGGATTGAACTGGCTCCACATAGTTTCAACAAGTGCTGCTTGATTTGAAATTTGTGCTTCTTTCACAGGAGACTTTCTTAGTATTGTTTTATTGTATTTTAAGAACCTTGACTATGAGGAGGCAGGAAAAAAATATTTCTCTTGCATTTTGGATTGACTGTGTGGCTCTTATTAGTTGTCCCTTTTCACTTACAAAATGCTGGAACATGTTTATTTCTCTCCCCTTCTACTTCTGTTGTCCATGCCTTCAGTATCTTTGAATTAGTATTGGCAGAATGCTGACCATAGTGGTTAAGCCCATCTTGTTTCCTTTATTCGTAACTTATGTTCAGGTGATATCCCAAGCTTGATTTTATGTCTTCTTGTAGTTTCTTTGATCAGATTATGTGCTAGCAGTGGAGATTTGTAAGTCACAGTATGCTCA